>ERZ772961.245-NODE-245-length-23368-cov-9.565779_pt1 | contig 23368 bp, 10 predicted proteins | sample MGYA00580677_ERZ772961 | MGnify/ENA primary metagenome ERZ772961 (study PRJEB29015, sample SAMEA2738088) | human oral metagenome | biome: human oral; feature: human-associated habitat; material: saliva | place: China | collected 2227 ... | reverse complement strand
GCGTGGTGGGGAACGTTGTCCGAGGTGGGAGTGGCCTCATCGACGAGGCGGGGGCAGGCAGGTGCATCGGTGCGGGCACGCGGTGGGCGCGTGAATGGCGGCGACCGGGATACCGCGTCGGCGTGGTGTTGACGCGAATCCGGGTATGCGTGGCGCCCCGAACAGGACTCGAACCTGCGACCTCTTGCACCGGAGGCAAGCGCTCTATCCGCTGAGCTATCGGGGCAGCTCCGCCAGTTTAGCAGGCTTCAAACGCCCGCGCGTGACGGTGAGGTGTGCCATACTAGTGGGCGTTGCTTGTCCGAGAACCCCTCAGGAGGATTCCATGCGCGTCCATATTGCCACTGATCACGCCGGTTTTGAGCTGAAGGAAAAGGTGGTCGCCCACCTGCGCGAGGCCGGTCATGACGTCGTCGACCATGGCGCGCACGTCTACGACGCGCTCGACGACTACCCGCCGTTCTGTATCGAAGCGGCCAAGGCTGTGGTCAGCGAACCCGGCAGCCTCGGCGTCGTTGTCGGTGGCTCTGGCAACGGTGAGCAGATGGCCGCCAACTGCGTGGAAGGCGTGCGCGCCGCCCTCGTCTGGTCGGACGCGACCGCGCGCCTGGCCCGCGAGCACAACGATGCGAACATGATGGCTGTCGGTGCCCGCCAGCACAGCGACGACGAGGCCATCGCTCTCATCGATGCCTTCCTCGAGACCCCCTTCAGCGGGGATGAGCGCCACCAGCGTCGCATCGACCTGATGGCCGCGTATGAGCGTTCCGTGCGCGCCTGATTGCCTGGTGCAGTGAAGCGGGGCCGGTGGATCACCGGCCCCGCTTCGCATGCCTCGTTTCCGCTTCCCCGGCCCCGGCCTCGTCCTCTGAGTCCTGACCGGTGAAGGTTTAGCCCTGGCCCGTGAAGGTGAGGTAGACGAGGAACAGGTTGAGCGCGACGATAACGGCTGCGATGAGGAAACCGGTCGCGCGCAGGGTGCGGGTGTTGGCATACTCGCCCATGACGTCGCGCGATGCGGTCAAGTGCATGAGCGGAATGATCGCGAAGGGGATACCGAACGATAGGGCGACCTGCGAGACGACGAGCGCCCACGTGGGTTCCGCGCCCGCGCCCAGGATGATCAGGGCCGGGATCAGGGAGATGAGGCGGCGCACGAGGATGGGGACGCGGATGTGGAGCAGGCCGTTCATGATCTCGCTGCCCGCGTAGGCACCCACCGACGTCGAGGCCAGGCCCGAGGCTAGTAGGCCCACCGCGAAGACAGTGCCCATGATGGGGCCGAGCGTGGAGGAGATCGCGGCGTGCGCGCCCTCGATGGTGTCGGTGCCGCTCTGTCCGGCCAGTGCGGCGGCTGCCAGGAGCAGCAGGCCGATGTTGACCAGGCCGGCGATGCTCAGCGCCCAGTAGATGTCGATGCGGGTCGCGCGCAGGAGGCGCGACAGGTGGCCGGTGGAGTGGCGTGAATCTGCGGTGGAGGGTCCGAGTTCGTCGGCCTCGTGGTCGTTGACCAGCGAGGAGTGCAGGTAGACGGCGTGCGGCATGACCGTCGCGCCGAGCATGGATGCGGCTACGAGGACCGAGTCTGTGCCCTGGAAGCGGGGGAGGAGTCCGCCGAGCATGTCCGAGGGGCTGGGCGGTGCGACGAACAGACCTGCGAGGAATCCGAGCGTGATGACGATCAGTAGGCCGACGATGATTGTTTCGAACTGGCGCTGTTTGCCTTCGCCTTGGACGACGAGAAGCGCCATGGACACGGCGCCGATGATGACGCCGCCCCACAGCAGTGAGATCCCGAAGAGGAGGTGGAGGGCGAGCGCGCCGCCAATGACTTCGGCTAGGTCGGTCGCGGCGGCCACGATCTCCGCTTGGATCCAAAAGGCGATGCGTCCGGGCTTGGACATGCGATCACCCAGGAGGGCGGGCAGGGATCGGCCGGTGACGAGGCCGAGCTTGGCGGACAGATATTGGACGACCATCGCGAAGACGTTCGAGGCTACCAGGACCCACACGAGCAGGTATCCGTAGCGTGCGCCGGCCGTGATGTTGGCTGCGACGTTTCCGGGATCGACGTAGGCGACGGCCGCGACGAAGGCGGGGCCGAGGAGAGGGATGAGCTTATGGCGATGCTCGGTGTCCGTGGTGTTCACGGGAAACCTCACTGCAGATAGGAAATGTTCGGCTACCCGAAATCTTACTCGCCACTCGCGCCCGGTCACGGGACGAAAGCCGCCCGGGCGGGCCTCGTGTGGCCAGGTTTTCACACGCACGCCGCGTATAGGTGAGCGGTGACGAGGCAAAACCCCGTAGGCTAAAGGGGTGACTCCTGAAGAACTTGCCTCCCTTATTCGCTCGACGCTGCTGGACGCTGCCGCCGCCGGGCGCATCTCCATCGACCCCGCCCTGGTGCCCGATCCTGTGACGGTCGAGCGTCCCCGCGTGCGCGAGCACGGCGACTGGGCGACCAACGTCGCCATGCAGCTCGGCAAGAAGGCTGGCATGGCACCGCGCGAGTTTGCACAGATCCTCGCGGACGCTCTCGCCGCCGCCGACGGCATCGATTCCGTCGAGGTCGCGGGCCCCGGCTTCATCAACATCCGCCTGGGCGCGGGGGCAGCCGGCGAACTCGCCCGCACTATCGTCGAGGCCGGGGCTGAGTATGGTCGTAACGCGACGCTCGCGGGTCGCTCCATCAACCTTGAGTACGTGTCTGCGAATCCGACCGGTCCCGTGCACCTGGGTGGTGCCCGCTGGGCCGCCGTCGGTGACTCTCTGGCACGCCTCATGGCCGCCTCCGGTGCCGCTGTGACTCGCGAGTACTACTTCAACGACCATGGCTCGCAGATCGACCGCTTCTCCCACTCGCTTTACGCGCGTGCCATGGGCCGCGAGGTCCCTGAGGATGGCTACGGCGGCCAGTACATCGCTGACATCGCCGACCAGGTCCGCGCCGATGCGCACGCCGCCGGTGAACCCGACCCGGTCACGCTGCCCGAGGACGAGGCCATCGAGGTTTTCCGGGCCCGCGGCGTCGAGCTGATGTTCGCTGAAATCAAGGAGCGCCTGCATTCCTTCCGCGCCGACTTTGACGTCTTCTTCCACGAGGACTCCCTGCACAACTCCGGTGCGGTGGTCGAGGCGATTGAGCGCCTGCGCAAGCGCGGCGTGATCTTCGATGAGGGCGGCGCGGTGTGGCTGCGCACGACCGCCTACGGCGACGACAAGGACCGCGTCCTCATCAAGTCGGACGGCCAGGCCGCGTACTTCGCGGGCGACGTCGCCTACTACCTGAACAAGCGTGAGCGCGGCGCGGATGCGGCCATCTACCTGCTGGGCGCTGACCACCACGGCTACATCGGCCGCATGATGGCCATGTGCGCTGCCTTCGGTGACAAGCCGGGCGAGAACCTGCAGATCCTCATCGGCCAGCTTGTCAACCTGGTCAAGGACGGCGAGCCCGTGCGCATGTCCAAGCGCGCCGGCACCATCGTCACCCTCGATGACCTCGTCGACGCTGTGGGCGTGGACGCCGCGCGCTACGCCCTCGTGCGCGTGTCCATGGACACGCAGGTCGACATCGACCTGGACCTGCTCTCGCAGCACTCCAACGACAACCCGATCTACTACGTGCAGTACGCGCACGTGCGCACCTGCAACGTTGCCCGCAACGCGGCCGCGCACGGAGTCACTCGCGACGCTGGCTTCGATCCGGCCGCCCTGGACACCGAGGCCGACGAGGCCCTGCTGGCCGCCCTCGCTCAGTTCCCCGCGCAGGTCGCACAGGCCACGGAGCTGCGCGAGTCGCACCGCATCGCCCGCTACCTGGAGTCCCTGGCTGCCACCTACCACGCCTGGTACGGCCAGTGCCGCGTGACGCCCCGCGGCGACGACCCGGTCGAGCCCGGCCACGTCGCCCGCCTCTGGCTCAACGACGCGGTCACCCAGGTGCTGCGCACCGGCCTCGGCCTGCTCGGCGTGAGCGCCCCCGAAAGGATGTGACCTGGTGAGCGAGGCGGTTACCCTGACGTGCCCGACCCCCGATGAACGCCCCGACCTGTGGCCGTGGAGCGCGACCCGGGTGGATGGCGTGCTGCGCGTGGGAGGCGTCGACCTGACCAGCGTCGCCGCCGACTTCGGCACGCCGACCTTCGTGCTCGACGTCAAGGCCATGCGGGGGCGCGCCCGCGTGTGGGCGTCGGCGATGGCCGAGGAGTTCTGGGATGGCTACGGCATGAGCGGCGGCGACGCCTTCTACGCCGGCAAAGCGTTCCTGAGCGCCGACGTCGCGCGCCTGGTCGCGGCCGAGGGTCTGGGTATCGACACCGCGTCGCTCGGCGAGCTGACCCTTGCTCTGCGCGCAGGCGTGGATCCCTCGCGCATCGGCCTGCACGGCAACAACAAGTCGGATGCGGAGATTCGCCTCGCTCTTGAGGCCGGCATCCACCGCATCTTCATCGACTCGATGGACGAGGTCCGCCAGATCGAGCGCATCGCCGCTGATCTCGGCGTCGTCGCGCCCGTTATGGTGCGCCTGAAGTCCGGCATCCACGCGGGAGGCAACGAATACATCGCGACCGCCCACGAGGACCAGAAGTTCGGCCTGTCCCTGGCCACTGGCCAGGCGTACGAGGCCGTGGCCGCGATCAAGGATGCGGCTCACCTGGACTTCCGCGGCCTGCACAGCCATATCGGGTCCCAGATCTTTGGGACCGAGGCTTTCGTCGAGGCCGCGCGCATCGTCGTTGATTTCGCGGCGCGCGTGAGCGGCGAGCTGGGCCTGGAAGTGCCCGCGATTGACCTGGGTGGCGGCGTCGGTATCGCCTACACGGGCCAGGATCCGATCCCGACCTCCCCGGTTGAGGTCGCACGTGCCCTGGCTACCGTGGTGCGCGAGCGCTGCGCCCACCACGGCCTCCCGATCCCGCACGTGTCCGTCGAACCCGGTCGCTCCATCGCAGGCCCCTCGATGGTCATGCTCTACCGCGTCGGCGTCGTCAAGGACGTTTCCCTGGAAGACGGGGGAGTGCGCCGCTATGTGGCCATCGACGGCGGCATGTCGGATAACATCCGTCCCGTCCTCTACGATGCGACCTACACGGCGACGCTCGCGAACCGAGATCCGGCGCAGGCCTCGTCCCTGGCGCGCTGCCGCATCGTCGGCAAGCACTGCGAGAGCGGCGACATCATCATCCGCGACATCGACCTACCGGCCGACATTGCGGGTGGCGACCTGCTGGCCGTGCCCGCCGTCGGCGCGTACGGCTACTCGATGGCATCCAACTACAACATGCTGACGAAGCCCGGCGTTCTCGCCGTCGAGGATGGCACCGCACGCTGGTTCGTCCGTCCGCAGACGGTGGATCATCTGCTGGCGTTGGATGCTGGTCTGGCGTAGACGACACTGTTCTGGAGTCAACGAGGCGGGGAGTGCGTGCGCTCCCCGCCTCTTGTGTTCCCGAGGTCGCCTCTGTTCCCGTGCTGAGGTGGTGTTTTCTGAGCGACGTCGCATGTGATCCCCGACAGTATCTAGCTTGTTCGTTTTAATTCCTGTGATCGTGTCACTCCTGTTGTGGAATCGCGTGCGATATTGTGGCGGAATTATATTGTGAGCTTAGGGCAGCCTACATTTTGTTGTTACCGGCAAATCCTAGGATGATGGTGCTGCCCGCAGATGCAGACCTGCACGACGCAGTCCCAACCGAAAGCCGAGGAACAATGCGCCGCACCGCCGCACGCATCGGAGTCGTCGCCGCGCTCGCCCTGTCCATGGGCGTTGCGACGGCGGTGGCCCCGCCCGCCCGCGCCGACGAACCCACCGACGGCCTCATCTCGTCTCCCCGCACGAACGACGACGAGATGAACTACGCGATCAACCTGGCCCCGGGTGCCAGTGCCTCCGACCTGGAGCGAGCTATCGGCCTGGTCCCGTCGGTGAAGGGCGCTGCTCTGGCCTCGTACCCCGAGATCGGCACCTTCTTCGCTCAGAGCGCCACGCCCTCGTTCGCGCCCGACTTGGCCGCCGCGCTGAAGGACGCGGGCATCTCCGTCCACTCCATCGGCCCGACCCGCACCGAGGGGGTCCTCTATTACGAGCGAGTCGCCCTCCCCACGAATGACGAGGCCCCGGCCGTCGAGGAGAACGCCGATACCCCCGCAGTCGAGGCCCCTGCCGCCGACGAGAACATCGATACCCCCGCAGCCGGTGACCCTGCGGCTGACGACGTTCAGCCGGGCGGCCTGGCCGCCATGCGCGACGAGAACGCGAGCGATGCGGCGGATGAAAAGATCTTCAACTGGGGTGCAGAAACTATGCACGCGCGCGAGGCCGGGGCGGTCTCCGTGGAGCGCGCGCCGGTCACGGTCGCCGTCGTTGACTCGGGCGTTGAGGACACGCACCCGGATCTGGCGGGCCGCGTGGATACTGAGCGTTCGGTGAAGTGTTCGGTCAACGGCGTGGCGACGCAGGACTTCTACGGCTGGCGCGACGAGTTTTACCACGGCACGCACGTTGCCGGCATTATCGCGGCGAACCACAACGATATCGGCATCGACGGCATCGCCCCCGAGGCGACCATCGTGGCGATTCAGGCCACGAACGATAATCGCCTCATTTACCCCGAGTACGTGACGTGCGCGTTTATGTGGGCGGCCAGCCACGGCGTGGACATCGTGAACAACTCGTATTCGATGGATCCGTGGGTCTACTGGAGTCCGACCGATCCCGAGCAGGCGGCGGGCCTGGAGGCCGCGACCCGTTCCATCAAGTACGCGCAGGGCAAGGGACTGGCCGTTATCGCGGCCGCCGGTAACGAGGGGGTGAGCATCGACAACCCGACGATTGACAACGGTTCCCCGACGGACGCGCCTGCTCTGACGAAAGGCCGGAGCGTCGAGGGCGGCATCCGCGTGCCCTCCATGCTCGACGGCGTCGCGCAGGTGAGCGCGGTCGCTCAGGCGTACAACGTAAAACCCGGCCTGTCGCTGGCGCGCGCGGATTTCTCGAACTACGGCACGACTATCGACTTTGCGGCGCCCGGCGACCAGATTTACTCGACCGCGCCGCTGCTGTTCTACGTGAGTGGCTACGCGGTTGCCGACGGCACTTCGATGGCGACCCCGCACGTCGCGGGCGTTGCCGCGCTGCTTCAGTCGGTGCACCCGGAGTACACGGGTGATCAGATCATTGACCTGATGAAGAAGCAGGCGACGGGCCACTACGGCGAGCTCAACGCCCCGTGGGACGGCAAGGAGTACCGCGGTGCGGGCCTGCCCGACGCGCTGGACGCGGTCCTGAAGGACCAGCCCACTCCCGTGATTGGTCAGATCGAATACTCGACCGACGGCACGCAGTGGGCGCCGCTGGATGGCCAGGAGCTCTCCGGTTCCGTCTCCGTGCGCGCGACGGTGAGCGGTGCTGTGACGTCGGCTCGTCTGCTCGTGGGCGGCCAGGAGGTCGCGGCCGGCACGCCCGCGGGCGGCGTCGTGACGCTTCAGGCTGACGGCGTGGATGTCTCCTCCTTCTCCGGTGCGCAGTCCGTGACGGTCGAGGCCTCGGGTCGCAACTCGGATCCGCGCGCCGACGATGACGCGAGCGCGTCGGCACCGTTTACGGTTGTGGGCGGCGACGATCCGAACGAGGCCGTGGCCGGCGAGTGGACATCCGATGCGATCGGCTGGTGGTGGCGCAAGGCCGACGGCACCTACCCGGTCTCCGAGGCGCTGCGCATTAACGGCGAGGTGTACCGCTTTGACGCGCGCGGCTATATGGTGACCGGCTGGGTGAGTCAGGGCGGCCAGTGGTTCTACTACGGCGCGTCCGGCGCTCAGGCATCGGGCTGGGCGACCGTGGGCGGCACCTGGTACTACCTGGATCCTGCGACGGGCGCGATGCGCACGGGCTGGCTGGAGCTGGATGGAGTGTGGTTCCGCCTGGATCCTGCGACGGGTGCGATGCGCACGGGCTGGCTGAAGGAAGGGGCGGCCTGGTACTACCTGCAGCCCTCGGGCGCGATGGCGACTGGCTGGGTGAAGGAGGGCGCGGCCTGGTACTACCTGCAGCCCTCGGGCGCGATGGCGACTGGCTGGGTGAAGGAGGGCGCGGCCTGGTACTACCTGGATGAGACCGGCGTCATGGTAACGGGCGACCGCGTGATCGACGGAGTTGCATACTCCTTCGATTCGTCTGGCCGCATGCGGTAGCCGCCACCTCGGCACCCCGGGCAGGGCCACGCCCGGGGTGCCGACAGCGGTTGGGGAGGGGTCGCGCACGCGCGCGGCCCCTCCCGCTGTCACGGTCGAATTTTCTCCGGTGTTGCCCGATGTTAAGCGGTATGAATTGTCAGACATGTCAAACTCTAGGATGATGGTGATCACGTGTGCACGGTGTCGTGCGCGCGACACTCACAACCGAAATGAGGAACCATGCGCCGCAATGCTGCACGCATCGGGATCGTCGCCGCTCTCACCCTGTCGATGGGCGTCGCGACGGCGACAGCCCCACCAGCCCGAGCCGATGACCCAACCTCTCTGATCGCCCCCGCTCGAGCGAGCGCGGGCCTTATGAACTACGCGATTAACCTGAGCCCAGGTGCCGCTCCCGCCGACCTGGAACGCGCACTCGCCCTGGTCTCCTCCGCGGGCGGCGTCGCCCTGGCCTCGTACCCGCAGATCGGCACCTTCTTCGCACAGAGTGAGTCGGCCTCGTTCACCCCGGACATGGCCGAGGCCTTGGCGGGGTCCGGGATCACGGTGCACTCGATTGGTCCGACCCGCGTGGCCGCCGTGCCCGAGGTGGAGCGTGTCAAGGCCCCCGCGCCCGCTCCCACACCCGAACCCGCGCCCGCTCCAGCACTCGAACCCACACCCGACCCAGCGCAGTCCGGGGACGGCACCGGCCAGAGCGGTGCGCAGTCGGGCGCGCAGTCTGGCGGTGTGCAGAGCGCTCGCGGACGGGCGCTGAGCGAGGCTGATGGGACCGAGGAGATCTCTAACTGGGGCGCTGCGGCCATGAGCGTGGCCGAGGCGGCGGGTGTGCCCGTCGCGCACGCGCCCGTGACCGTCGGCGTCATCGATACGGGCATCGACGACATGCACCCGGACTTGGTCGGGCGCGTGGACCAGACTCGCTCCGTGTCGTGCGCGTCCAACGGCGTCGCCTCCCAGGAGTACGGGGGTTGGCGTGACGACTACTTCCACGGTACGCACGTCGCCGGCATTATCGCCGCCAACCACAACGGGATCGGCATCGACGGTGTCGCGCCGTATACGACCCTCGTGTCGATCAAGGCCGCCAACTCCGAGCAGCTCATCTACCCCGAATACGTGACCTGCGCGTTCATGTGGGCGGCCAGCCACGGTGTGGACATTGTGAACAACTCGTATTCGATGGATCCGTGGATGTATTGGAGTCCGACCGATCCCGAGCAGGCGGCGGGCCTCGAGGCCGCGTTGCGCTCCATCGCCTACGCGCAGAGCAAGGGACTGGCCGTCATCGCCTCGGCTGGCAACGAGGGCGCGGACAATGATCATCCGACGACCGATTCCGACTCGCCGACCGACATGGACACGCCCATCAAGGACCGTTCGGTCGCGGGATCCATCCGCGTTCCCGGCCAGGTGGCGGGGGTCAGCCAGGTGAGCGCTCTCACGCGCGTCGACGAGGAGACCAAGCCCGAGTGGACGACCCTCGCGCGCGCGGACTTCTCCAACTACGGCACCACCATTGACTTCGCGGCACCCGGCGACGGCATCTACTCCACCGTCCCCACCGCCCAGTACCCCAGCGGATACGCCAAGACGAGCGGCACCTCCATGGCGGCCCCGCACATCACGGGCATCGCCGCGCTCATCAAGGCCACGCACCCCTCGTTCACGGGCAGGCAGATCATCGACCTCATGCGCAAGCAGGCGGCCATCGACTACACGCGCCTGGAGGTGCCCGCCGACGGCAAGGAATACCGCGGCTACGGCTTCATCAACGCGCTGACTACCATGCGCCGTGACCAGATGCAGCCGACCGTCACGACCCTCGAATACAGGGTCGGCAAGGGCGAATGGAAGAGCCTCGACGGAGCGACCCTGCCCGCAGGTCCCGTCACCTTCTACGCGGCCGCCGCCTCGCCGATCAGCCACCTGCACATGGACGTGGCGTCCCTGACCGGCGTTGACCGCGACGGCTCCGGCAAATACGGCGACCCCGAGCTGAGCGTGTCCGCGGAGAACGTAGACCTCTCCTCCCTCCTGCCCGACGGCACGGACTCGGTCACCGCCCGCGTCCAAGTCAGCGCCGCAGGCATCAACTTCGACCGCCAAGCCGACGACGACACGGGCCGCGAAGCGACCTTCACGGTCTCGCGCGACCCAGCCGTCGTGCCCCAGCCCGCGCCCGACCCGGGCACCGGCGAAGCCCCCGCGCCCGGCGAAGCAACGGCCGGAATCACCGCCCCCGCGCGAAGCGCCGAACAACTGCCCGCCAACTACGCGGTGAACCTCCCCACGGGCACGGACAAGGCCACCTTCGAGCGAGCCGCAGCCCAGGCCTCGTTCAAGGGAGGACTGGTCCTGGCGCGCTACCCGCAGTTCTCCACCTTCTTCGTCCAATCCGCCTCCCCGACGTTCTCACCTGACCTGGGTGCGGCGCTCATCAAGGAGGGCATCAGCTACGACTCCATCGGCCCCACCCGCCAGGCACCCGTCGGCGGCAACGAGGCCGTGGTCCCCATCGACTACACGACCCGTGTGCGAGCCGACGCAGCGCTCGCGGCCGCGCCGAAGTCCGACGCCGTGCAGAGCGAGGGTGCCCAAAGCGACGGAACCGGGAGCGAAGGAACCCAGAGCGAGGACGAGGCCGGGGTAACGCCCGACCCGCAGACCTCCAACGGGTGGCACCTCCAGGCCCTGCACGCGCTCGAGGCCCAGGACGTCGACGTCATGCGTGCCCCCGTGACCGTGGGCATCATGGATCAGTCCGTCGACGATACCGCGCCGGACCTGGCCGGGCAGGTGGATCACGCCAAGTCCGTGGCCTGCAACGTCAACGGCATCCCCAACCAAGATCCGGCGGCGTGGCGCTGGGACGACGCGACACACGGCACGCACGTGGCCGGGTCGATTGCCGCCAAGCATGACGGCGTGGGCGTGGACGGCGTGAACCCGACGCTGCGCATCGCCGCGATTAATGTGGCGTCGCGCAACGGCGGCTACTTCTACCCCGAATACATCGCGTGCGGCTTCGTGTGGGCCGCCGAGCACGGCATTTCGGTGACGAACGGCTCCTACTACGTCAACCCGTGGAAGTACTGGATGCCGAACGACCCCGAGCAGGCCGCTGGCCTGGAAGCCGTCCAGCGTGCCGCCGACTACGCGACGTCGAAGGACGTCATTAACGTGGTGGCCGCAGGTAACTGGACGACGGACCTGGATAACCCGCCCGCGACCGACGATTCGTCGCCGGGCGACACGTGGGGCGCGTTCGAGCGCGACGTGACGGGCGGCGTCTACATGCCGTCGATGATACGCGGCACCCTCGCGGTCTCCGCGCTGCAGCTGCCCGAGGGCGCGGACCCCGCCATGGGCGTGCTGGAGCCGACGTCTTGGTCGAACTGGGGTGCCACGACGATTGATTTCGCGGCACCCGGCGCGAAGATCTACGCGCCGCTGACGAGCTGGTACGGCAAGGCCTACGGGAACCTGTACGGCACGTCGCAGGCCTCGCCGCTGGCCGCGGCCGTCCTCGCGACGTTGCGCCAGGTACATCCGGAGATGAGTGCTTCGGAGATTGTCGCTGTGGCGAAGAAGCAGGCGGCCGCACCCGAGAACTGGTCGCGCCTGGCCGCGCCCGCGGAGGGCCGCGAGTACCGGGGCGCGGGCTTGCCCAACGCGCTCGATGCCGTGCTCAAGGATCAGACTGCTCCGGTGATTGGCGCGGTCGAGTATTCGACCGATGGGGTGGCGTGGAAGCCACTGGCGGGGGAGACCCTCGCCGGGCGCGTCTCCGTGCGCGCCACCGTGACCGGGCCGGTGACTAGCGCTCGGCTGCTGCTCGGCGACCGCGAGATCGCGACCGGAGTCGGCGACGGCTCGTTCGATGGGACCGGCGTGACGATTCAGGCCGACGGCGTGGACGTCTCGCACCCGGCGGGCACGGGACGCTTCTCCGGCGCAGCCACGGTCACGGTCGAAGCCTCCGGGCGCAACTTCGATCCGCGCGCCGACGACGATGCGACCGCGCAGGTTCCCTTCACGGTCAGCACCGACCACGTGGGTCCCGACGAGGCCCGGGCTGGGCGCTGGGTGTCCGGCGCCTTCGGCTGGTGGTGGCGCTACGAGGACGGGAACTACCCGACCTCCACGCAGCTGCGCATCGACGGGGCGATCTACCGCTTCAACGCGCGCGGATACATGGTGACCGGATGGGTGTACGAGGACGGTCAGTGGTACTACTACGGCGCGTTGGGCGGCCAGTCCTCCGGATGGGTTCGCGTGCACGGCACGTGGTACTACCTGGATCCCCTCACCGGCGCGATGGCGAGCGGCTGGACCAAGGTGCAGGGCACCTGGTACTACCTCTCCTCCTCCGGCGCGATGCGCACCGGATGGGTGCGCGACGGGTCCGCGTGGTACTACCTGACCTCATCGGGTGCCCTGGCCACCGGCTGGCAGCGCGTGGGATCCTCCTGGTACTACCTGTCACCCGACGGCGGCGCGATGGTCACCGGATGGCTGCGCGACGGTGATGCCTGGTACTACCTGACGTCCTCCGGCGCGATGGCGACGGGTAGCCGATGGATCGACGGCACGCGCTACGCCTTCGATGGTGAGGGGAGGCTGATGCCATAGGCGTCTGTCTGGCCCGGCTCGCGTGGCTTCTCCTGCCTGCGCGGAGGTTGAGGCTGATCACACGCTGTCGGGACTGACCTGCCTGAATCGGCTATTCCGGCTGATCCAGCGACAGGAGCTGTCGCGGCTCTTGCGGCGGTTGCTGCTCTTGAGGCTCTTGCGGCTGGGACGGGACCGGGGCCGCGCACCATTCCTGGTGCGCGGCCCCGCGTTGTTTCACGGGAATCGTGCGTGAAACAAGTGGGTGAGGGTGGCTCGCGTTGCTGGCGAACGCTGCTCGATGCGTTGGGCGTGGGCGACGCAAGGGACGTGAATGATGCTCTGGGCGTTGCTTATGATGGGCACTCACTGTGGGTGTGCACCCGGGGTTCCGATGCCTCGCACGCGAACCCGCTTATTGGGACCCGGGCCTCCTGATCCGCACGTAAACCGGCTTATCGGAGCCTGGGCGAGGCTGCCCACGTACGGAACAGCGGGTTGACGTGCGGACAAGAGGGTTAGTGCTCCGGATAGCGGGTTTCCATGCGTGAGTGAATCCGTCGCGGGATAGACCGCACGCTGACTTCGCGCTCAGGGGCAGCGCCCACGGGAGGCGGAAGGCATCGCAGGCGGCACAAAAGGTGGGGGCCGCGCACCCGAGACGTGCGCGGCCCCCGCTAGCAAGAACCGTCCCACAGAACGGTTCCCAAAGAGGAAACCTATCGGCTATCCGCAGCGACGAACCCCGCTTCCTGCGGCGTCGTGCCGAGGCGCGTGGCGATGAGTTCCTTGTCTTCGTCGGACGCGAGGTCGCGGACCCACGAGGCGTAGGTGGCCTCGTCGGCGTGGACCTCTTGGGTGAAGGGGTTGCGCCGCTTCGTGACGATGACCCGGACGTGCGCGACGAACATCCACACGTTCGCGATGAGTGCGGCCGCCGAGACGATGAGCAGCGCCCAGGGGTTGTGGGAGCTGCGGTGGGCGAACATCGAGTCGTGCATGAAGTGCGGGAAGGTGAGGACGACCGCCGACCAGAACGTGAGTGTGTACGCCCGGTACTGGATCCACGCGCCTCGGCCGAGCTTCATGAGCGCGGGGATCGTGCACGCCGCCAGCAGCGCCACGCCCGAGTACCATGCGCGGTCCGCCAGGCAGTTGTACACGTACGCGAAGTTCCACAGGTCGTAGGCGATGATCCACCCGATTGTCAGGTCGCCCCAGACGAGGGCGCGCTTCTTGCCTGTGGACACGAAGATCCCGACCCAGCCGGAGATAGCCAGCAGGTTGAGGATCCCGGCGACGCCGTTCATGATGTTCCACGGCCCGCCCCACGTGACCATCCCCTGCGAGGGGTCCACCCCGTGAATCCCGTAGCACTGGAAGTCGCGCACCACGGCCTCGGCGATGTTCACCGCGAGGATGATGGGTGGGATGAGCAGGTACCAGCGGTTGTGCCGCAGCCTCGGGAATACTTGGAGGGCGACGAGGCAGAGGGAGCCCGCCAGCGCCGAGTACTGTTTCACGATGGGGAACCAGCCCGCCGAGGCCGTCCCTGCCGTCGAGTGCGGCCACCAGAAGATGGTCAGGGCGACCGGTACCGCCACGAAGAGCGCGAGGACGACCCACATGTTGCGCTGCGCGAGCCACGCCGCGCCCGCGAGCAGCGCGATGACGACGAGGAGCATCGCGTAGTCCCACCACTGGCCGACCTCGAAGAAGAACAGCGTCGGGTAGTCCGGGGGAGTGATGCCGCCCATCATCGTTGCTCCTTGCCCCAATTCGGCAGGTAGCTGCGCTCCATCTTCTGGCGGATCTGCTCCTCCCAGGAGAAGACGGGCTCCTTCCAGCCGTCGAAGTAGGAGGCGTCGATTTCAGAGGCCCACGGGCTGTCTGCCCCGGTCGGCGGCCAGGAGGGGTCGTCGGTGACGGGCGGGCGGATTTCGGCGACGGCGGGGGCGGACCGGCCGTAGCGGAACCACTGGGTGTAGGTCTCCTCGAAGAGGGGAGTGTTGTCGTGGCGGCCGGCGGCCGTGCCCGAGTTGAAGAATCGCCCGCCGAGCATGCCGCGCATGAAGCGGCCCGTCAGGTGCTGCTTCTTTTTGAATTCGAGGACGCGCTTGACGTAGAGGTTTTGCAGGTGGGTCATGCATCCGCCGATGAATTCGATGTTGACCCAGTTCAGGGCTTTCATGGCGGGGGAGGCGGGTTCGTAGCCGATGCGCCAGTGGTTGATGAGGCGCGTACGCTCGCCCGACAGGGGCACCATGTAGAAGCACCAGGCGGCAGCGAAGTGCGACATGCCGGGGAAGCGGAACGCGTAGGATCCGGGGGCCTTGGGCGGGTTTTTCGTGTCGACCCACTGGACCATGTACTTGCCGGGTACGACGTCCGCCCACTCCATGGACATGCCGTGGAAGTCGAAGGCAGCGATGTCGCCGGGCATCATCGAGTCGGGCTGCTGGAACTCCTCCTGGATCTCGTAGGAGTTGAAGAAGGGGAGGCGCGCGAAGACTCGCTCGAGGAACTCCGAGGAGAAGGACCCGGACTTTTCCGCACCGATCTGCTTGAAGAGCCGCCACACCGCGTAGGCGGGCGCGTCGATTGTGATCGCGTAGGTGGAGGAGTATCCGTTGTCGTAGTTCGCGTCGATCAGGTCGTCGCCCGGGTAACGCCAGGCTTGTTCCTCGGGCGTGGCTTTGCCGCTGAGCTGGCTGAAGGCGTACATGCCGCCCAGGAGCGCGGCGCTCCCCGCGAGGGCGGCGCAGCAGAGGGTGCGACGGGATCGGGCGTTACGTGTCATGGGTCCTCCTCCTTGAGGGATTGACGAGGGGCGCTTCCGCTGGTGCGGAGCATGGGGAACCCCGGTGCGTTGTGGGATTCGACGGCAAACCCCGCACACTAGGTTAGTGTTGGGGACTATGATAACCGACAACTATTAGCCCTGTTGTGCGTTCGAAGGAGAATGCTGTGGACTCGCTGTTCCTCTGGGAGCTTGGAACTCCCAAGGTGTATCTCATCTGGCTGCTCGTGCTGGCGGCCCAAATCATCGTCGCGGAAATTAACAGGCGATGGAACTGGACGATTGTCGCCGTGTGGACCGTGGGCGGCATCGCCCTGATGCCCTACGCGTGGATCCACGGGACCCCGATGGTGGGGTGGTTCCCATTCGGTAAGTACGCGATCATGATCCTGACCGCCACCATGACGGGCACGGTCCTGGTCTACGCGAAACGCAACCCCGTCAAGGCCCACAAGTACGCGATCTGGCTGGGCGTGGCCCTGTGGATCGGCCTGGCCGTCAACATCATGGAAGCGAACATCCGCGACCTGACGATCTATGTCAATGCGGATTCGTATTACGCGTGCGGTGCGGACTGGCAGTGTCTGAAGGGCGTCAACGACTCCCACACCATTGACATGATCGCCGGACTGCCCGAGGCGCGCGGCGTCACCGCCGACCTACACTCCCAGCAGTGGTACCAAGACGTCGCCGCCAACCTTGACGCCCGCCACGTCGGCATCGACCCGGAGACCGGCTTCCGCACCATCGGCGGGTATTGGAACCTGCTGTCGGCCGCCGCCGGCCTCGGCAAAATCATCGTCACCTCGCCCGGCAAGCGCTCCGTGCGCGGCCTCATCTGGGTGGACATGGTCTGGCCCTGGGTCATCGCCTACGACCTGTGGAACCACGCTTTCCTCTACAACTCCCTGGCCGACTACACGTGGTACTGCACACTCGCTCTGCTGCTCGCCTGCACGATCCCCGCGTTCACCTGGGCGAAAGGCCAGTGGATCTGGTTCCGCTGCTTCACCCTGGTCTTCTGGATCTCCATGAACACGCTCCTGCCCGAAGTCCTGGTCCCGCCCTCCGACATCTTCAACTTCGCGACCATGGACCCGCGCGCCAACATCGCCTGCGCGGCGCTCGCGCTCGCGGCCAACGTCGCGCTGTTCGTCTACTGGCTCTACAAGATCGTCGCGTTTAGGCGCAATCCGATCACGGGCGTCCTGTACTGCGAGCTGGCCGAGTTCCGCGCCATCGTGCGTGAGCACTGCGACGACAGGGACAAGTATTTCCTCGTCGACCGCATTCCCGAGACGCCCGCGCAGCTTGGCTTCGAGCCCGACTCGCTCACCCCGCCCGCCGATGGGTACCGCGCGTGGATGCCGTGGTGGCGGGGAGAAGATCGGCGTCACCCCGCTAAGAGAGACGCGGGGTCGCGCTCGTAGGTGCCGTTCGCGTTCTCACCACCACGAGGCCTCCCCGGGCGTTTTTGGGGAGGCCTCGGTCGTGCGGGACGAGGCGATGTACGAATATGTGTCTAAATATTGAGCTTGTAAAACTCTTAAAGAGCTTGTATTTGCACGAATTTAGTGCGTCATTTGTCTTGACTGTCACACATGTGGATCATGGTTACTACATGGGCAACGATGCTCATGCATAGTGACAAGTGAAAGTCGAGGAACCATGCGCCGCACAGTTGCACGCATTGGCCTCGTCGCGGTCCTCGCTCTGTCCATGAGCGTGGCTGCGGCGACCGCCCCGCCTGCCAGTGCCGACGATAACGTCGGCCTGGTCTCGTCCGTACGATCCGATGCGGGCCTCATGAACTATGCCATTAACCTCGACCCCAACGTGGGGGAGAGCGAGATGGCCAGCGCCGCCGACCTGATTCCAAGCGTCGGCGGCGTTCTTTTGACCAGCTACCCGCAGTTGGGGACCCTGTTCGCCCAAAGTGAGTCGGCCTCGTTCGCGCCCGACCTGGCCGCCGCCCTGGCGAAGGCCGGGGTGAGCGTTCACTCCATCGGCCCGACCCGCGTGGCCGCCGTGCCAGAGAGCGAGCGTGCCGTGGGCGGAGCGACGCGCGCAGCTCCGGCAGCTGCGCCCGCCGCTGAGTCCGCGGAGGACGGGCCGGTTGCGGGCGAGCCAGCCGCGGATGCACCCGACGTGCCTACCGTGACGATCCCGGACCCGAACAGCCGGGTCGGTTCGGCCCGCTCAAACTGGGGTGCCGAGGCCATGGATGCCCGGGGCGCTGCCGAGGTCGCCGTGACCCGTGCGCCCGTGACCGTCGGCGTCATCGACACTGGCATCGACGACACTCAGCCCGACCTGGTGGGGCGGGTGGACACTGCCCGGTCCGTCTCGTGCGCCGTCAACGGCGTCCCGAACCAGGATGAGGATGCCCGGAGGTTCAGCAGCGGGCACGGCACTCACGTCGCTGGTGTGATTGCCGCCAACCACAACGACATCGGTATTGACGGCATCGCGCCGGAGGCGACGCTCGTGTCGATCAAGGTGCTCAACGAGTCGGACCTGCTCTACCCGGAGGCCCTCGTGTGCGCCTACGAGTGGGCGACGACCCACCAGGTGGACATCGTCCACAACTCCTACCAGATGGACCCGTGGGTGTATTGGAACCCGACGGACCCCGAGCAGGCGGCGGGGCTTGAGGCCGCTGAGCGCGCGATTCACCGCGCCCAGTCAAGCGGTCTCGCGGTGATCGCGGGAGCCGGTGACCGCGGCGTCGACATCGACCACCCGACGACCGACAGTGACTCGCCGACGGACTCGACGCCTATCCCGAATCGCTCCGTCGAGGGCGCGCGGATGGTCCCGGCGCAGGTCAGCGGCGTTGTGACCGTCAGCTCGGTCGGCATGGAGGACTGGAACGCGGAGCCGCTACGGGCGACGCTGATGCGCGCGGAACGGTCGAACTACGGAGAGTCCGTTGACTTCGCCGCGCCAGGGGAGTGGATCTATTCGACCTACCCGAACGGGCGGATCCCGCAGATCTACGGATACACGTCGGGCACGTCAACGGCCGCCGCGCACGTGAGCGGCGTCGCCGCGCACGTCAAATCGGTGCACCCGACGCTGCCCGGCGCGCAGATCATCAGCATCATGCGCAAGCAGGCCGCCTACGAGTACGGGCGCTTGAAAGCCCCGAGTGACGGCGCGGAGTATCGAGGCTACGGTTTCCTCGACGCCCACGCGGCGATGGTGTTCGATCAGGCGTCCCCGGTGATCCGCGCGGTCGAGTATCGCGTCGGTGACGGCGAATGGACCAGCCTGAGCGGTGCCGTGCTGCCCGCTGACGTCGTGCAGATGCGCGTCGAAGCGAGCGCGCCGGTCTCCTACATGAACCTCGACATTCCGGGTGAGATAGCAGTGTCCACCGACCGGGAGGATGGTTATTTCGCCGAACCTTTGGAGCTGGAGGCCGACGAGGTGGACCTGCGTCAGGTGATTCCCGACGGCCAGGAGTACGCGTCCCTCACGGCGGTGGTGTTTGCTGAGGGCCTCAACTACGACAGGCACGCCGACGACGATGCGACCACCGAAACCACCTTCACGGTCGCGCGTGACCCGAGCGTCGTGCCCGCGCCGCAACCTGCTCCCGACCCGGGGGAGGACCCGGCCCCCGGCGAGCCCGTCGCTCCCGGCATCATCTCGCCCGACCTGCCGACCCACCAGCTGCCCGCCAACTACGCCGTGAACCTCACTGCGGGAGCGGATGAGGCCACCCTCCAGCGTGCGGCCGCCAAGGCCTCGTCCCTGGGAGGACTGGTGCTCGCGCAGTACCCGGCCTTCGGGACGTTCTTCGTCCAGTCCGGCTCGCCCAGCTTCGCGTCCGACCTGGGCGCGGCGCTCTCCGAGGCGGGCATCTCCTTCCACTCGGTGGGACCGACTCGCCAGGCACCGGTGCTCGGTAACGAGGCCGTCATGCCCGTCGGCACGGAGGGAACGCCGGTCGCTGGGGCCGCGATGGACGAGGCCGGGGCTGGGACGGGTGCGGACTCGCCGGTGATCGTCGGCGGACTCTACCCGACCCCGCCGAGCGACAACCAGTGGCATCTGAAGGCCGTCGGAGCGCTGGACGCGCAGGGCGTGGACGTCATGCGCGCACCCGTGACGGTGGGTGTCATGGCGGACGGTTTCGACCACATGATCACGGATCTGTATGGCCGCGTCGACTTCGATAAGTCCGTGTCCTGCAATGTCAACGGCATCCCGACCATCTCCTCGTGGATGTGGGGGTCAACGGACGCGACGCGCGGCACGCAGATGGCCGGGGCGATCGCTGGGCGGGGCGTTTCCAGCGGCGTGCCCGGCGTGAACCCGACGCTGAGCGTCGCGGCGATCGACGTGCAGTCGCGCCAGACGGGCATGCACTACCCCGAGTACGTGGTGTGCGGCTTCGTGTGGGCCGCCGATCACGGGATTTCGGTGACTGCCAGCTCCTTCGCGGCGGATCCGTGGAAGTACTGGATGCCTCACGAACCCAACCAGGCGGCGGGGCGCGAAGCGATGCGGCGTGCCATCGACTACGCGGCGTCGAAGGACGTCATCAACGTGGTGGACGCGGGAAGCGGCGGTATCGACTTGGATAATCCGCCGAACAAGGACTCGTCGTCGCCCACCGACGCGTGGGCACCCTACGAGCGTGACTCGTGGAGCGGCCTGACCATCCCGGCCATGATGGACAACGTCGTGCCCGTCTCCACGCTGCGCCTGGCGGACGGGCAGGACCCGGCGACGGGCACGCTCGAGCCCGCGCGGACGGCGAACTGGGGCAAGCAGACGGTTGCTTTCGCGGCTCCCGGCGAGAACGTGTACACGTCGCTGCCGAGCGCTGCTGGGTCGCCCGGCGATGTTGCGAGGGATTCGTCGATGGCCGCTCCCGTGGCCGCGGGCGTGATCGCGACGCTGCGCCAGGTGCACCCGGAGATGGATTCTTCTCAGATTCTCGAGCTGGCTCGCAAGCAGGCGGGTTTTGCTTCCAACTGGGCGCGCCTGGCCGCGCCCGAGGGCGAGCGTGAGTACCGGGGTGCCGGCATGCCGAGCGCGCTGGACGCCGTCCTGAAGGACCAGGCGCGTCCCGTGGTCGGCGAGGTCGAGTACTCGACTGACGGCTCCACGTGGGCACCGCTGTCCGGGCAGACCGTGTCCGGGCGCGTGTCCCTGCGCGTGACCGTGACCGGGCCGGTGACGTCGGCTCGGTTGCTCGTTGGCGGCCAGGAGGTCGCGACCGGGCAGGGGAGCGGCGAGTTCACTGGGCCTTGCGTGACCCTGCGGGTTGATGGTGTGGACGTGTCGCGGCCTGTGGCCGGGGGTCCTGCCGTCGTCGGTGACACGTCCGTGACCGTCGAAGCCTTCGGGCGCAACTCCGATTCGCGCGCTGACGACGACGTTGTTGCTCAGACGCCGTTCACGGTGGGGGCTGGCGGTTCTGGGGCTTCTGGCGTCGCCGAGGCCGGGGCCGGGCGCTGGGTTACCTCCGCCCGGGGCACGTGGTGGCGTTTTGATGACGGCACCTACCCGACGAACACGCGCTTGCGCATCGATGGGAAGGTGTACCGCTTCAACGCGCGCGGCTACGTGGTGACCGGCTGGTCCCGCGTGGATGGCCAGTGGTCCTATTTTGGGCGCGACGGTGCCCAGGCTTTTGGCTGGACGCACATCCAGGGGGCCTGGTACTACCTGGATCCTTCTTCGGGCGTCGTGCACAAGGGATGGCTGAAGGACGGCGGACACTGGTACTACCTGTCTTCGTCGGGGGCCATGGTGACGGGCACCCACTGGATTGGCGGCACGCGCTACGAGTTCGACGCCCGGGGCCGCCTGCTGACGTGAGTGTCGGTGGTCTGACGGATTCCGGCTGAAACAAAACGGGGCCGCGCACGAAAACTCGTGCGCGGCCCCGTTTCTATACGTCTTATGACGTTCGGTGCTTTCTGGGTTGACCAGGACATTGACAACATCAAGGCGTGGGGGTCTCAATGCGCCTAATGGCGCTTGGTGCTTGATGACGCTTCTACTTCCCGTACAAGATGCTCGAGTACGCCTTGTCTTAATGCACCTTATGGTGCTTGGTGCTTTCTGACGAATGGCGGACTACTACGTGCGTGCTCGCTGGTGGGAAAAGTCTTAATGCACCTTTTGGCGCTCGGAGCCTTCTGACGGGGCGCCCGCGGCATGCAGGGAGGCCAGGGCCTGCGTCTTAATGCACCTTATGGCGCTCGGTGCTTTCTGACTTCGCGCAGAAACGAGGATATGTTTTGTCTCCACGGTCTTAATACGCCTTATGATGCTCGGTGCTTTCTGACTCAGTCAGGAGGTGCAGTGGGCCGACGACGAGTAGCAGCTGTCTTAATGCACCTTATGGTGCTTGGTGCTTTCTGACCGACGAAGAGATCGGCTCAGGCATCAAGCCTGCATCGTTGTCTTAATGCACCTTTTGGTGCTCGGTGCTTTCTGACACGGCGTCCTTGGAATGAAGTGGGGCGTTCGTAAGAAGTTTTAATGCACCTTATGGTGCTCGGTGCTTTCTGACGGCGAAGCACTCATCCATCAATGCCTCGATGTCTGTGTCGTCTTAATGCACCTTATGGTGCTCGGTGCTTTCTGACCCGTATCGAGAACGCAGTCGGCAACCTCCAGGCAACCATGTCTTAATGCACCTTATGGTGCTCGGTGCTTTCTGACGCGCGAACAAGCTGTCCGCCGACAAGCGCGAGATCACGTCCTAATGCACCTTGTGGCGCTCGGTGCTTTCTGACGGCGAAGCACTCATCCATCAATGCCTCGATGTCTGTGTCGTCTTAATGCACCTTATGGTGCTCGGTGCTTTCTGACGCGCGAACAAGCTGTCCGCCGACAAGCGCGAGATCACGTCCTAATGCACCTTGTGGCGCTCGGTGCTTTCTGACGGACTTCCCCTGGAACCAGTACATGGACCTCGTCAACAGTCTTAATGCACCTTATGGCGCTCGGTGCATTCTGACTCAGCGAGCACTACCGCGACGAACGCGCCTGGATCATGCGTCTTAATGCGCCTTATGGCGCTCGGTGCATTCTGACACAACATCGCCTCCTTCGTCGCCAAGTATGGGTGGTGTCAATGGGTGGTAGCAATGAGTTGGTTGAATGCTTCTGTGGGGGTGCGGTAGCCGAGGGTGGCTCTGGGGCAGTTGTTCAGTTCGTAGGCGATGGCGTCGAGGTAGGGCTGGTGGCTGGTGATGGGGGTTCCTTTGGGAAGGTAGCGGCGGATAAGTCGGTTGGTATTTTCGTTTGTTCCTCGCTCCCAGGGGCTATGGGGGTGAGCGAAGAACACCTCCACGCCGGTATCTTGGGTGAGGCGCTGGTGGCGGGCCATTTCCCGTCCTTGGTCCCATGTCAGTGTTCGCATCGCTCCTTCGGGTAGGCCCTGGATGCGGCGGGTGAGCGCATCACAGACCTGGTCGGCCCTGCGTCCCAGTGGCAGGGCCACGATGATCAGGTAGCGGGTGGTGCGCTCGACCAGGGTTGCGCACGCACTGGCCCCATCTTTGCCGATGATGAGGTCCCCCTCCCAGTTGCCAGGGATCATCCGGTCAGCAATGTCGGGGCGTTCGTCAATTAATCGCATGCCGACAATGGGTGGTGTGCGCCCGCCTGCAGGGGGTTTCTTGCGCATCCACCGCCTGGAGGGCAGGCATACGCCGTGCTCGATCAGCGTCTTCTTGGGGTGGGCGTAGATCCACGTGTAGATCGCCTCGTGGCTGATCG
>ERZ772961.236-NODE-236-length-23867-cov-9.624097_pt1 | contig 23867 bp, 20 predicted proteins | sample MGYA00580677_ERZ772961 | MGnify/ENA primary metagenome ERZ772961 (study PRJEB29015, sample SAMEA2738088) | human oral metagenome | biome: human oral; feature: human-associated habitat; material: saliva | place: China | collected 2227 ... | reverse complement strand
AGTCTGAGGCGAAGGTGTCGCCGCGTACGCCGTTCCTGGCGGTGACGGTGCGCGCGCCGCAGGCTCAGGTGGAGGCTCTGGAGTCCGTGAAGGGCGACCTGGAGGCCGCTTCGAAGGCCGTGGGCACCCTGACCGTGGCTGCCTCCGACGACGCTGAGGCCACCGAGGCCGTTGTCGAGTCCTTCGAGCTGGGCGAGGCTCCTGCCAAGCGCAAGGGCTGAGCGTTAGGCTGCTGGGGGCCGCCCGTGGAAAACCACGGGCGGCCCCTCTCTCAACCGAGCGGCGACAAATAACAACCTAAGCCCAAATAGCAGGATCTAAAATCGAACAGCATTAGCCAATGCACAACTACGATAAACTACTCGATTCCAAAAAGAAGCCCGTCTCTCCAACATCAACCAATTTGGGAGCAACACAAACACCTAAGGTAATTTCCACAGTTCTTGATCTACCGCATCACGAAGTGAATTTGCAAACCAGTCAAGAAGTCCACCAATAAACATGTTGTAAAACTGGCATAACTCGAAGCTTGGCGGATCATTCAAAGCTGAATGGGCAAGCTGGTTACGCGCACATAAAAATAAATCCAAGAATTTGGAGACGATTTCCCAACTGTAATGATATTCAACACGATGAGCGATAGGAGAAATTTTCTTTGAGGCCAGCTGGCGCGGATCTTGCCCAGGCAACTCAAGAGTAGGCAACGGCAGACCGGACCATAGCAGAACTCGCTCGAGAACCTTAGAACTCAAGTTGGAATCAGCACCAAACAATTTATCATCATACAAATCAGGTTTATCCCCAAGAGCGAGCCGGTCGCGAAATCCACGATAAGCTTCAAAGCTAGATGTCAACTCTGCGCTACGCAGAGAACGCGTTTGCTTACTAAACCGCTTACGGTGATGCGCCAAACACAACGCGGGACATAGTTGAGAATAGTGCAGCGTGAGAGACTCGACCAAACGAATATAATCTTTCACACTTTCTTTAACTATCGCTTCCCAATACGAGTATAAAAGAAGCACAAAGTTGCGACGCGATAAACGCGCAGCAGGTTCAGCACCAGACTTAATATCGGCAAGCACCAAAGTCATCTCTTGCTTCATACGCGCAAAGCGCGCATCTAAAAACTCCTCAAATCTATCAGCATCAAGCTCTACAGCCACTTGCCCCCCTATTCAGCACGCTTAATAAGCTTATTGATGCCAATGGGAACAACAGCATGCACACGTTGCTCCGTCGATTTACCTGTAGAAAATTCAGAAATTTTATCAATTTTCCACATAGCTTTGACAACTTCTACCGCATTATCAACGACCTCCAAATTATGAAATACCGCATATCCAAAGCCACAGGCAACAGCCTCAAAAGCTGTCAAATTGAACCCTTGCGTAAACTGACCCTTATCAGGGTCCCATTTACGGAGCAAATTTTCCTCTTGCTTAGCAATCAACGCAAAAGTATCAACAAACAACTGTTCGAAACGCTTCTCTGTTTCATCATCAAAGCTCTCAGACACTGTCTCAAAATACTGATTCATCTCTTCAGTGAAATGCTTGACTGCCTTAATTTGCGCTTCATCTTTTCCGCACATGAAAAGAAAACGAAGAACCAACTCCTCAGCATATGACTCGTTCTTCTTAGCTTCGGACAAACCGAGCAGACTATCAAACAATTCTGAAGATGCCACTTTATGCAACCAGTTCACAAATCGAGGACTAATGGCATACAAAATAGCGCTCCGAACCTCTTGAGCAGTAAGCACGCTACCAAACGAATTAAGACGTTGAAACAGATCAAACTTTGCATGACCTTTTGATTCACTCAACACAATTTTAATGTCGATCGACGCTCGTTTAATATCACGTTTATATTTTGCAGGCAAGAGATACTGTCCTGAATCTGTATCAGGATTATCCCAAACAGCACCTTCGAGATGTGGCAAGTACTCCGTACCCATCAAAACTAAAGGCGGAAAGCCCCTGTCCTCCAACAAACCAAAGAATTGTAAGAGTGTCGAAACTCGCTGTAAGCCATCAACAACCTCCCATCGCCCATCAGGATCAGAGGCAACAAAGATCGAAGGCAAAGGGATACCAAGCAATATAGACTCAATCAGTCTTGTTTTTTGCTCGTCTGACCAACGAAATGCTCGTTGATACTCTGGGCTAATAATTATATCTTTATCTTTATATAGATTCGCAAGCTCACCAAAAGTCATTTTGGTATCGTCAGTCTGCACCTGTTTACGTCCAACTTTAATCTCGTTTTCCAGCTCCATACTAAGCCCATCTCCTTTGACACTCGTAGAGTATGGCCTCTAATTCAAGGGCCACCCCTCTGTACATGAACTGTTAGTCTCAGCATAACACAAATGTAGCCGTTGGCGGTGTCAATGGGTGGTAGCAATGAGTTGGTTGAATGCTTCTGTGGGGGTGCGGTAGCCGAGGGTGGCTCTGGGGCAGTTGTTGAGTTCGTAGGCGATGGCGTCGAGGTAGGGTTGGTGGCTGGTGATGGGGGTTCCTTTGGGCAGGTAGCGGCGGATGAGCCGGTTGGTGTTTTCGTTGGTTCCTCTCTCCCAGGGGCTGTGGGGGTGAGCGAAGAACACCTCCACGCCAGTGCCTGGGGCGAGGCGCTGGTGGCGGGCCATTTCCCGTCCCTGGTCCCAGGTCAGTGTGCGCATCACCCCGTCGGGAAGGCCCTGGATACGGGAGCGCGCCGGACCTGGTCGGCTTTCCTACCCAGGGGCAAGGCCACAATGATCAGGTAGCGGGTGGTGCGCTCAACCAGGGTCGATGCGCGCGCTGGCCCCGTCTTGGCCGATGATCAGGTCGCCTTCCCAGTTGCCCGGGATCTTGCGATCAGCGATGTCGGGGCGCTCGTCAATCAGTCGCATCCCAACAATGAGGGGGTTTCTATGTTCTGGTGGTGGTTGCAACGGTTCTTGGTGAAGGAGTTCGTTGTGGCTGGTGTTGGTCGTGTTTTTCAGGGGGGTTGAGTACCCCTCCCGTTGGGAGGCGTGTCAGGCTCGGCATCGGGAGTATGTGCGGGCTTTGGCTGATGGTTTGAACTTCACGCAGGCAGCTCATGCTGTTGGGGTCTCGAAGCGGACGGGTAAGGTCTGGCGTAATGGTCGGACTCGTTCAAGTGGGCGGTGTGAGCGAGCTAGTATCGCTCCGCAGGCTCATTGGTACCGTCTGTATATGAAGTGCCAACCGCATCGGGTCAGTAAACGGTTCTTGTCGCTCAAGGAACGCATGCTCATCTTCGGATGGCGCGTCGAGGGGCTTTCTATTCGGGACATTGCCCGACAGTTAGGGCGTTCGCCCTCGACCGTGAGCCGGGAACTGAAGCGCAATGGGATTACCTCCACGTGCTACAACCCCTACATTGCTCACATGCGGGCAGGCAAGCGTCTCAAACGCCCTAAAGTGCGCAAGTGCGCCGATCCTCGCTTGTGGGCCATCATCTGGGACAAGCTTGATCAGGTGGAGCCCAGAACAGATGTGCGCCTACTTGCGTATGCGTTTCCCGCATAATCAGAGCATGAACCCGTGCGTGGAGACGATCTACCAGTCCATCTTCATCCAAGCCAAAGGCACACTCCGCAAAGAGATCGCTTCTCTCATGCGCCAAGGGCGCGCCCGCAGGCGCCCAGCCGCATACGCTCGCCAGGTACGACCACGATTTAAGGACCCCATGGTGATGATCAGTGAGCGGCCCGCCAGTGTGGAGGACCGGGCGCTGCCTGGACATTGGGAAGGTGACTTGATTATCGGAGCTAAGGGACAATCCGCGGTCGGCACGCTCGTGGAACGTTCCACCCGGTACACGCTGTTGCTCTACTTGCCCAACGGACACACAGCCGTTGAAGTTCAAGATGCCATTATCGACAAGCTCGCAGACGTGCCCCATTCCTTGCGCCTGTCATTGACCTGGGACCAGGGAAGCGAGCTGGCTCAGCACCGCAAGATCGGTTCACAGCTGGGCCTTGACGTGTATTTCTGCGATCCGCACTCACCCTGGAGGCGCGGTACCAACGAGAACACGAACGGGCTGTTGCGCCAATACATGCCCAAAGGAACCGATCTGTCACTCCTGACCGAAGCGGACCTGGACGCCATCGCCGACCAGCGGGGCGACCGCCCCCGCAAAACGCTAAACTGGGACACACCCAAGCAGCGACTCGAACTGCTGCTCAGGGCATAACACGTGTTGCAACCACCCCTAGAATCCGCCGTTTGCGGCCGTCTATGGGGGGGTTCTTGCGCATCCACCTGCGCGAGGGCAAACAAATGCCGTGCTCGATCAGTGTCTTCTTGGGGTGGGCGTCAATCCACGTGTCAATCGCCTCATGGCTAATCGCGCTGTGAGCGTCGGGAGAAGTATCCATGGAGGGCAGTGCGCCACACGCCTGCGCGCGCAAGCTGTGCGCTGATTTGGCGAGGAGTGTGCTCCTGAGACAAATCAGCAATCACACGGCGGCGAAGGACCTCATCACAATCCAACAGGCGCTTCTTCGGGCGACGCCTGGACCCGCGGGCTGCCTTGCCAGCCTCCTCGGCCCGATACGCCCCATCAGGACCCGCATGGCGGGCGATCTCACGGCACACCACCGAAGGGCTACGCCCACTCAAATGAGCGATACACACCTGGGACAAACCCACATTCATCCCCGCCATGATAGCCGCGCGATCCCAGGTGCCAAGCATCCTCCGACATCCCATGACCAGCCCCCAAGCAGCATCACCGCTACACGAAAATTGCTTACACCCTATGACACCGCCAAGTGTTACACCAAATAACACCAGACGAAAATTACAAAATAATACTGAATATCAGGCCAATTTGACTACCTATCTAAGACTACTTCGCCCGAACCGCATACTTATCAAAGAGTTGATTATGTCCGATTCCATATCGCCGCATTGCAGCACTAATTTCTGAAGTGTCCGACAGTAATTGGCGGCCATCTAACTCAACAAAGAGCGCCAAAACAGCTTCACGCAATTCAGACAGTTTATTTGGCGTAATAACACGAGTACCAGCGGGGACATGAGCATTATCGAGCGTATAATTCGAAGGATGAATAAGTACCGGTACAGTATCGGCAACGGGATCAATACACTCCGCAAACCAATTTAACGAATGCGATAGCTGCTGAGCATGAGATCTGGAAATCCTATTATTTGACTGCACATCAGTCTTTGCTTCAATAACAGCATAACAATCACGGGAAATACGCCATAGGTTATCCGGCCCATCTCCAAACTCCTTATCAGGACGCGAAGATTCAAACCCTAGTAAGGCACCAATGTCCTGAATACAACCTTCTGCCTGATCAGCGTTACCCAATTCACCCCACAGAATAGCATCAAACATGTGACGAATATGGAGTTGCAAGTCAACAATATTCGAAAACTTTAATGCATATAGCGAAAGAGACTCTGCCTGAACCTGCAGCTCCTTACTACGAACCTTGGTCGGAATATATACCGACGTCCTCACGACGGAAGAATTCAAACCACGAGCATGCTCAAGAGTCTCCTGAGCTCTTTGCTTATCAATAGCGTTCTGATACATTGCAAGCTCTTCAAGATACCAACCACGTTCAGTATTCCTCGTTGAATCGAGTGAGTTAATGCCTTTTTGAAGGATATTGATCGCCTTAGCTGCGTTGCCGATACCACAAATCAGATCAAACGACTTGCGCCGCGCTTTTGCCAATTCAGCAACTTTTGTCTCCTGCTGATACTCAACACGAGCCAAACGCTCCCGCATGAAGGTAGTCCATTCCTCTTGCCGGTCAAGAAACGCCGATAGCAATTCGACAATTGCATCAATTCCTTCACCTTCAATCTGTTCAGCCATCACATTACTAGCCTCAATCTGCGCGCGAGTCGCCGATGAATAGAACTGGTACTGTTGTCTTTGAATAAGGCTGATAGATAGCTCTGCACCCAACAATAGAACAGCACAATAATCACGGGTATCGCGCGTCCCACGCCCCATGCCCTGCTCCACCTGCTGGAGAGTACGCATAGTGAAGACATCCGTGCCATACAACCCTTGGCGTTCTCGCCGCTCATATGGCGAAAGCTGGGTCGGCACACCATCGATAACGAGAATACGACATGCACTACCAGGAAGATCGACACCATCATACTTGTTCACGAGCACAACAAGTCCCACATGCTCGCCTGCATGCAGGCGCTCCATTGTTGGTCCCATGTCTTCTACATGAAGTATCTCCTCAGCGAATTTCTCCCATCGCACAGCAGCACGGTCACTCGGAACAAGTACGACAACATTCAAAGGCGATTGCTCACCGATTGCCTCACCTTTAGCGAAATCACTAACCATAATTCGCATTTTTTCTACGTCTAACTGCGGATTTATGGCAAGCGGTGCCAAGATCAGTCGATCACCCAGATCATATGATCGCTTCGGCGTAATAGCACGCTCGACAGACTCAGGTCCAGCACCCAGCTCGGTGACGAGAGCCCCCACATCCTGTAGTGTTGCCGTGAGATAGATGCGCCGTTTTGCACGCATAAAACCCATAATTTTCCGAACATCTGGACACGGTGGACGTATTTCTATACAACTTGCTGCAACAGTAATTGAACAATAACGGAGAACGTCGGCAACTAGGTTCCAACTGAATACAAAACTATCATCCACAGCACCTTCAGAGACTTGCTCACCAATTACATCCGTCAAATGCTCACTTTTTTCTTGAACAGCTACGAAAGGAATTGGGATAATACGCTCTTGATCTCCCGAAACTATTTCATTGTACGCTTTTTTGTTTTGCGCCTTCAACTCCTCTTCGAACATCTGAAATACTTTTTCATATAGGACACAGCCGTTTGTAATTCTCAAAGAAAACTGCGATTTAAGGATTGGCACGGAAGAGTGAACATCATCAAGAACTAGCGTTCCTGGACATACGCGTCCATCCTTAATTCCTTCAACACCAAATGCACTAAATCCATTAAAGAGCTTATGATATGTCGTGACAAGAATTGCCCGCTGTGACCCAAATTCAACAGAGTTGATATCGTCTGTTACCGGTATACAAGCTCCCTCAGCTTCGTCAACCACTTGTTTTATCAAATATTTATGAGGTACAAGATAAACAGATGGACCAACAGCTTCTCGCATACTCGCTAAGGCAATTAGCAGTCCTGTCAAAGTTTTTCCAGTACCGGTATTTTGCCTTATCAGGAGATCTTTTTCACCCCTCCGTTCATACCATTGATCTAGCACCTCAGCCTGTTCCGGACGCAGACTGCTCCACCGCCTCCCTTCGAGCGTGGAGTAAATCGTTCGAGGTTCATAATTCTTCGCTTCTGCTCCATTTTTCAGGCGACCCCAGTTAAGTGGCATACGACAGCCCTCACTATCACTTCTAAATTCTTCATTGACATGTGACATCTGCATGAGCAAATCCCCTATACAGCCTACCACACCAAGCTTTACAAATGCAATATTGACCGAGCATGCTAACTCAACCCATTCACATAATTCGCCCATCAAATCAATCGATTCAAGCCAGCCCCGTTGCTTACCTTCGGCCATCATATACTTTACAGAGACTTGTGACACGCAAGACATACTTGCATAATCTTTACACATGTTTTTATTCTTAGCCATTTGGAAGAGTTCATCACTATCCTAGACTTGTTCAGCATTAGTTGTTCTAATTCTTGCAAGTAGGAACCACCTCGACCGTCGTCAAACCCTTCGAGATGGACGGGAGTTCCACCAAGTGCAAGGGCTAAACGTTCGACTGCTGGGGGTTGCCTGTGGAAAGCCACGGGCGACCCTTTTCGTTTGGCGCAGCATAAATAGACACAGCACAAGGTGCGGTCGATCTGCACGTTTGCAACTTAGGGTGAAGCCATAGCAATCAAGACGCTTGACGAGTACCTCGAGACCATCACGAACGACGACAATTGGGCACGGATGCTGGACGTGCTGGTGTGGGTGGGACTCACCTACCCGGAGCTGGAGCTGCGCATCGCGTGGAACTAACCGATGTTCGCCCACCATGGGACGTACATCATCGGGTTCTCGGCCGCGTCCAAGCACATGGCGATGGTCCCCGAGCGCGCCACCATGATCCGTTTCGAGCAAATCATGCGCGAGCACGGCACGGACTTCGGCACAATGCTCGCCCGCCAACCCTGGACCAAGCCCTTCGACTACGAACTCCTCGACGCGTTCATTCAGGACCAGCTTACAGAGAAGCAGGGCATCACGTCGTTCTGGCGCCCACAGTCATGAACATTCCACCATGAACCGACACATAAGACTCTCACAACTTGTACAATTAGTACATGTCGACCGCTACGCTTTCCGATTTTCGCCAGAACCAGGCCCACTACATTGCTGCCGCCCAAGTTGAACCCGTCGAGCTGCGCTCGCGCGGCGCACAGACCCGCGCAGTCCTGGTCTCTCCCGCTTTCTACGAAGAGGCAATCGCTGCCCTCGAGGAACGCCGCGACCGCCGAACACGAGACGAACTGGACCGATGGCTGCAAGAAGACCTCGCTCAGGCTGTTCGTGATTACGAGGAGAACCCGGATGATGTCTACACGCTCGACGACATCCGCGCTGACCTGGGGCTGAAATGACCGGGCAACGCTTTCGCTTGGTCCTGACCAGCCAAGCCCGGCAACAGTTCAGAGAACTTCGGCGCTCCATCGCGTCCGTAAGCGGTTCCGAAGTCACAGCCCGCAACTACATGCGGGCGCTGACGGATTACATCGAACAGCTTCCCGACTCCCCGCTACGTGGCCAAGCTTTCTCACTGCATCACCCGGGAATGCGCATCATCGGTCTCCGCAAGAACCTCCTGATCGGCTTCCTCGTGACCGACGACAGCGTCGTCATCCTCTCGCTTCTCTGCACACGCCAGTCCCGGCTCACGCTAGAAGAAGCACTGACGCAAGCCCTCGAATCCTACCAGCGTCATAGCTGACAGCCAGGCATCCGAGAGAACGCCACACACAGAGCGGACAACCTAGCCCGCGAGCGCACGTTGCTCATCCGTCGCCCCGGTGCGAAGCTTCCAGGTTCCGCCGACAAACTCCCGCACAGCCAGCCCTCCAGCTCTGATCGAGGCATTTCTCCCCCACCTTACCGGCGCGTAGGATAGGGCCAGTATCATTGCGCTGCTCAGGCCTCGCCCGGTGGCGCTCACTCAAGCCTCCAGGAAGCACGCATGACCGACAAGGAAACCCCGGCCTCGTCCAACAGTGATGAAACGGCGCGGGCGCAGACGACCACAGAAGCCCTCGAGTGGCACGCACCCGTCATGGTGCGCATTGACGAGCACACGACGATCTCCCACCTGCTCAAGGAGCGCGTGCAGCGCGGCGCGACCCGCCCGCTGATCCTGCGCAAGGTCGGCATCGGCGACACGTGGCGCTCAATCAGCGCCCGTGACTTCTACGACGAGGTGCAGTCCGTGGCCGCCGGCCTCATGGCGCGGGGTCTCGAACCGGGCGACCGGGTCGCGATCATGAGCCGCACCCACTACGAGTGGACGCTCCTCGACTTCGCATGCTGGGCGGCCGCCCTGGTGCCCGTCCCCATTTACGAGACCAGCTCCATCGACCAGGTCGCCCACGTCCTGGTCGACGCGGACGTCGACCTCATCGTCACCGAGACCGTGTCCATGGCCGAAATCGTGCGCGCGGCTGCCGAAAGAGAACACCGGGACAACACGCACGTGCTCTCCCTGGACTCCGAGGCCATCGACACCCTCATCGCTGAGGGTGCGACCGTCCCGCGTGACCGCGTCGCTGCCCGCGCCGATAAGCTCACGACGGACGACATCGCAACCATCGTCTACACGTCGGGCACGACGGGCACGCCCAAGGGCACGGTCCTGTCCCACGAGAACTTCACGAACCTGTGCCTCAACGCCCACGCGTGGATGCCGGAAATCGCGGCGGGCAAGAACTCGCGCCTGCTCCTCTTCCTGCCCCTCGCCCACGTGTTCGCGCGTTTCCTGCAGGTCTTCCAGATCAGCGGCAACGGCGTGCTCGGCCACGCGCCCAACATCAAGAACCTCCTGCCCGACCTCGCATCCTTTAAGCCGAGCTACCTCCTCGTCGTCCCGCGCGTCCTGGAGAAAATCTACAACTCGGCGGATACGAAGGCGCACGGCCCGAAGCAGAAGATCTTCCGGTGGGCCGCGAAGGTCGCGATTGCTTACTCCCAGGCCCTCGATACGGAGGAAGGCCCCTCTGTGTCCCTTGAGGCCCAGCACATGCTGGCCGACAGGCTCGTCTACCAGCAGATCATCCGCCTGGTGGGCGGCAACGCGGACTACATCGTGTCGGGCGGCGCACCCCTGGCCCCCTGGCTCGCGCACTTCTACCGCGGCGTCGGCATCCCCGTCCTGGAGGGCTACGGCCTGACCGAGACGGTCGGCCCGGTCTCCGTCAACACGCCCCGCCTGTCCAAGATCGGCACCGTGGGCCCGGCCCTGCCGCCCATGTCCTTCAAGATCAGCGACGAGGGCGAGATCCTCCTGAAGGGCCCCAGCGTCTTCCAGCGCTACCACAACGATCCCGAGGCCACGGCCGCGTGCTTCACCGAAGACGGCTGGTTCCGCACGGGCGACCTGGGGAGCCTGGACCGCGACGGCTACGTGTCCATCACAGGCCGCGCGAAGGAGATCATCGTGACGGCGGGCGGCAAGAACGTCGCCCCGGCCACCCTCGAAAACACGATGCGCTCCCACCCGCTCATCTCCCAGGTCCTGGTCGTGGGCGATCAGAGGCCGTTCGTGGCCGCGCTCATCACACTGGACGCGGAGATGCTGCCCGATTGGCTCGCCGCCCACTCGCTGCCCCCGATGAGCGTGGCTGAGGCAGCCTCGAACGTCGAGGTCCTGGCCTCCCTGCAAAAGGCGGTGGACTCCGCGAACGAGCACGTTTCGCGCGCCGAGTCGATCCGTAAGATCAAGGTCCTCACGACCGACTTCACGGAGGCCAACGGCCTGCTCACCCCCTCCCTGAAGGTCAAGCGCCTGGAAGCCACGCGCCGCCTCGCGTCCATCATCGATGAGATCTACGGCGGCCCCGTGCAGAACTGACGCACGCGCGATCTGCGTGCACATGAACGAGGCCGTGGCCAGCTCGTGTTCCCCACTTTCGATTGGGGATTGCTGAGCCGGCCACGGCCTCGTATGTGCCTGCGGCTACTGCGACGCGAGGGCCGCCGTCGGAGGCGTGCGCGCCGCGCGAATCGCGGGGTAAAGCCCGGCGATTGCGCCGATGAGGACGGTCGCGCCCAGGCCAGCGGCGATCACCCACCAGTGGAGGGTGGGCGGCCACCCGTAGGCAATGCACATGCCCCACGTCACTCCCCCGCCGATGAGGCACCCAGCGACTCCTCCGAGGAAGGACAGGATGAGGGCTTCGGCCAGGAACTGGACGCTGATGTGGCTGCGCTTGGCCCCCAGCGAGCGGCGCAGGCCGATCTCCTTACGGCGCTCCAGCACCGAGATGATCATCGTGTTGGCCACGCCGATGCCGCCCACCAGCAGGGCAATGGATCCGACGCCCGCAAGCAGGGTCGTGAACGTCTGATCGGCGGCGTTCTGGGCGGCCAGCGCGTCCGAGGGGCGCGACACCTTCAGGCCCGTGGACCCCTGGGGTGCCAAGGTCGGCCCGAGCAGGGTCCGCACGTTCTCGACCTGGTCCTCAGAGGAGCGCTCGTAGATCGTCGTCGGCGTCTTGCCCGCGTCGAAGTAGGTCGAAGCGGCGGACACCCCGATCAGCGCGGAGTTGTCGAGTTCTTCGGCCAGGGGCGCGGGTTCCAAGATCCCCAGGACCGTGAAGGACCGCCCTCCCAGCCACACTTGCGTGCCCGGCTGGACGACGCCGAGGAGCTGCGCGGCCTTCGACCCCAGCACAACGCCCGGGTACTTCGCGGTCGCCTCGTTGAGCCAGGCACCACGCTTCATCTGTCCGGAGACGACGTCAAGGAGGTTCGTGTCCGCCGCCATCGTAATAATGCCGCCGGTCGCGTTCGGGTCGGACAGGCGCGAGCGGTACACGGACACGCCGGAGAGCGTGGAAGTGGAGGCCGCCGACGTGACGCCGGGAATCATGCGGGTGCGCCCCACGGAGTCCTCGGGCAGGATCAGCTCCGCGCCGCTCAGGTCCGTGCCGCTGCGCGCCGTCAGCATGTTCGTGCCGAGCGCGCGCAGCTGTTCTTGCAGGCGGGCCTGCGAGGAGGCCGAGACTCCGACGACGCCGACCATCGCGGCGATACCGATGGCGATACCGAGCGCCGACAACACAGCACGCATGGGCCGGGCGCGCAGTCCGGTCAAGCCCAGGCGGGCAACGTCGGAGGCGCGCAAGCTCGACCGATAGGCGCGCGCGTGCTTCCTACTCGTCATGGCTACCTCCCCCGACTCCCGGGCGTCCCGAATCGGACACGATTTCGCCATCACGAATGGCGATCTGGCGCGGCAGCGACGCCGCCAGGTCATTGTCGTGCGTAATCACGATGATGGTGGTGCCGGCCTCGTTGAGCTCGCGCAGGAGCGCGACGATGGAAGCACCCGAGCGCGAATCCAGGTTGCCGGTCGGCTCGTCCGCAAGTAGCAGGGCCGGATGACCGATGATGGCGCGCGCAATGGCAACCCGTTGGCGCTCACCGCCCGACATCTGGTGGGGCTTGTGGTCGATGCGATGCCCGAGGCCCACTCGGGTCAAGGCCTCACGCGCGGCCTCGCGGCGCTTGGCACGGGGCACGCCCCGGTAGAGCAGGCCGTCGGCCACGTTGTCCAACGCGGATACGCCGGCCGTGAGGTGGAACTGCTGGAACACGAAGCCGATCAACGAGGAGCGCACTCCCGACAGCTCCGTGTCACGCAGGGAGGATACGTCCGTCCCGTTGATGCAGACGCTGCCCGAGGTGGGCCGGTCCAGCGTTCCGATAAGGTTGAGCAGGGTTGATTTACCGGAGCCCGAGGGGCCGACAATGGCGACGAATTCGCCCTCGTCGACGCTCAGGGAGACTCCGTTGCAAGCGTGCACGGGCGGGCTGCCGAAGGACCGGTGCACGTCGGTCAGTTGCAGGATGTGGCTCATCGGTTGGGCACCACCACGCGCTGGCCTTCGGCGATCTCGTCGCCGCTCACTTCGACGCGGTCGCCCGCGAACAGGCCGACGGTGACGGGAACCCGAGTAATAGAGCCGGCCTCGTCGACGACCTCGACGCCGAACTGGTCGGCGCTGAGGGCCACGAGGGCACCCAGGGGCACGGAGAGGACGCCTCTACGCGACTCGGAGGTGAAGCCGAGAGACACGGACGCTTCCTGCAGGCCTTCGAGAGCCGACGGATCATCCGGGGTGATCGTGACCGGGACGATGCGTTCCTTCGACGCTTCCTTGTTGCTAGACGAGGCGTCGCCGGGCTTATCTGTCGGCGGCTCAACCGCGCTGATCGTGCCGGTCGTCGACTTGGCCGAGCCGGGCAGTCGGATCGTCACGGAATTACCAACGACGCCTAAGGCCTGGTCGGAGAGCTTCAGGTTCGCGGAGACGATCTGACGCGAGGACGAGGCCGTGAACAGTTCCGTCTCCGTCGTTGCGGTGTCGCCCACGCGGGCCTTTAGCGCGCCGACGCGCAGGTCCTCGGGAGCGAAGAGCACGGAGCCGAGAGGCAGGGTCCCGTCCTGGGGCAGGCTCAGGGCCTTCTGCCACTTCTTGATCGCGACGATGGTGTTCCAGTCGAAATGCCCGTTAGGAGTCTGCTCGAAGTAGCCCAGAGCAGACAGGGCGGTCTCCAGCTGGACGACGTCCTGGCCATCGCTCATGCCCTCCTCGAAGGCACGCCAGGCGGGAATCGCGCCGTGGAGCAGGTAGGCGTTCGTACCGGCCACCGTGTAGACGTGGTCGCCTTGTCCCAACGTCGTGCCGGGCGTGGGCAGCGCGGTGATGACGCCGTTAAAGGCACTCTTTTGCACGTAGGAGTCCGCGTAGCGCAGATTACCCTGCACGGTCGTCTCCCCCACCAGGTCGCCGCGCTCAACCGTCGCAGTCACCCCGTCGAAAGACTGCGGCGCGTCGGAAGCTGCACTCGACCCCTGGCAGGCGGACATCGTCAGCGCGCCAACAGCGAGGAGCGCTGCGGCTGCCACGGCGCGCGCGGATCGTGGTCGGTTCACTTGGCGCCCCCGGCCTGCGCGAAGCACTTGTTCAGGGCGTCCTCGGGGATATCCGGCAGGTTCAGGCCCTCGCCGGGCTGGGGGTCCTTCACGTCGTAGCCGAGGCCGCGCAGGCATTCGGCTCCCTTCACCATGGCCTCGCGAACAGCCGGGTCGTTGGCGATGTTGCCTTCGCCCGTCAGGTTCGACACCTTCATCATGCACTCGTTGAGGGCATTGTTGAAGGCGTCGTAGGTGTCGTTGAGCTGGTCGGGAGTCAATCCCGTGTCGGGCACATCGAAGCCCTTCTCACGCATGCACTGGGCGAAGACCAGGTTGGGGTCGTTGCTGGCGGCGTTGGAACCCGCGCTCGGCGACTTGGTACTGGGCGAAGAGGACGAACCGGTCGTTCCACACGCGCTCAGTGCCGCCGCCAGGGTGAGAGCGATAACTGCAAGGGCGCGCGTCTGCGGGCGAGTCTTCATTGAAACTCCTTGAAGAATTTTAGGGTGTGGGTCTCACTTCCAAGGATGATTACAGTCCACTTATCTGGAAGCTACCTGAAAACTATCAGGGAGCGGCCGTAGAATCTCATCAGACATTCCTGAGAGTAACGAAACGAGGCCATTTCCGCCTGGTCGCAGCCCTGCGCCCACTCAAAGCGGACCCCGCCCAGGCCTCGTCGCCCCTTGACGCATAGCGAGGCGGGGAACGCCTGTGCGTCCCCCGCCCCACTCCTCACCCGACGACCTATCCGTCAGGAGTCTTTGACTCAGTCCTCCACGGCCTCAGCGTGAGCCATATTCGCCTTGAGGGTGGCGACAATTTCTCCGTGCCTCTTCTCGCTCAGGGTGACCTTGCGGGCGAAGACGAAGAACGCCAGGACGATGACGCCGAGGGGCGCGTAGAACGCCGCAGCCTTGAAGGTCTCGATGTTGGCGGTCGTCAGCAGGTCGGGGTTGACATCGTTAGTCATGGCGGCCGCGATGGCAACGAATCCGACGATGGAGTTCGAGAGAGCACCGGCGATCTTGTCCAGCATGGGTCGCACCGAGAGGGTGACGGCTTCATTGCGCTTGCCGGTCTTGAGCTGTCCGTACTCAACCGAGTCCGTGATCGTGAGGATCGCAGTCATCTGGATGCACGTGGCAGGCAGGTAGAAGAGCACCAGCGCGATGAAGACGACCGTGAGGTTCGTGGAGAAGAGGATGAACAGGACGTAGGCGATGGCCATGAGCGCCATACCGCCGAGGTAGAGGTAGCGGCGCGGCACGCGACGGTTGATCGCCGGGTACAGGGGCGTCACAACCAGGCCGATGACGAAGGCGATGATGCCGACGACGGAGTAGCTGTCGGGCAGGCGCAGCACGAACTTGAAGAGGTAGATCATGAAGCCCGTGGTCGCAACATTCGCGATCGAGTAGAGGACGTAGGACAGGGAGACCCACAGGAGCTGGTCGTTGCGTCCGATGGCCTGGAAGGCCTGCAGGGGGTTGGACTTGTCGCCCGGATCGCGCAGGACACTTTCTTCCTCACGGGTGCCGAAGGCGACGGCCAGGCAGGTGACGATGCCGAGGATCGCGATGACCGCGCCGAAGCCGGTCCAACCCTCCTGGCTCTCAGAGCCAGCTCCGGCGAGGCCGCCGAAGAAGGCGACCACGGGGACGACAATCGCGGTGACGCCGTTGTAGCCGATCGAACCGGTGAAGGTGCCCAAGGCGGTGTAGACGCTTCGCTCCTCCGAGGAGGAGGACAGGGCAGGAATCATGCCCCAGTAGGAGATGTCGCGCAGCGAGTAGAGGACGTCGAGCACCACGAAAACGATGATGAAGACGACGATGAAAACACCCTTGTTGACGTTGACCAGGCCAAAAAGTCCGGTGAAGATCGCGAAGAGCAGGATCGATGAGCCGACACCGCCGATCACCTGCCAGGGCTTGAAGCGGCCCCAGCGTGAGGTTGTGTTGTCGACCAGGTTCCCCAGGAGTGGGTCGATAAAAATCTCGGCGATGCGGATGATGAAGACGAGGGCCGTGATGATAGCGATCATCGCCTTAGCCTCGGAGTCCTCGTAGTCGCGGAACAGGGTCTGCGCCGCGTAGTACGTGACAAAGAATGTCGACAGCGCGTTGTAGTACGCCGCCTGTCCCAGATTGCCGATCGCGTAGCAGATGCGCGATACCCAGCTCTTGTGTGCACCTCGTTCGTGCGACATGGTTCCTCTCCTTCGAAGCAACTCTTGCATGGATACGTTTAAGTTAATGCATTTACCCGAGCAATGCAAAGCTAGTATTGATTATCAGCACCATCATAGTTATGTTATTGTGCGCTTGAGTAAAAAGGTTTAGTCTGATGGCAGAGCAAGTTCGCTCCATCGCAACGTCGCACGCTCGGAGGTCATCATGTCCCGCACCGCTCTTATCAACACGCCCGACCTGGCCTGGCTCCACGATCCACGTGCCTTCGCTGTCAATCGACTGAGCGCCCGCTCCGCACATCGTTCCACGGCACCCAGACAGAACCTCGACGGCACCTGGGAGGTCGCACTCACCTCGGGCACCCGTGTATCCCTTGAATCCCCTACCGACGCATTCGATCAGGGCGACGTCCATTCCCTCCCCGTCCCCTCCACGCTCGAAACCGAGGGGCTGTGGCCACCGGCATACGTCAACATCCAGATGCCATGGGACGGACACGAGGATCCACAGGCCCCGGCCGCCCCCAGTGACTGCCGCGTCGCCGTCTACCGCCGTTCCTTCAACCTGGACGAGGCCGTGGCACAGCCCCTGGATGCGTGCGGCAGCGTGCGAGTGCGCTTCGACGGCTTCGCGACGGCCCTCTACATCTGGGTGGACGGCACGTTCATCGGCTACTGCGAGGACGGATACACAGCCAGCGAATTCGACATCACAGAAGCACTGTCGGGCGAGACAGAAACGCACGACATCGTCGTCGTGTGCTACGAGTACTCCAGCGCCTCATGGCTGGAGGACCAGGACTCGTGGCGCTTCCACGGCCTGTTCCGCTCGGTTTCCCTGGTGGCGTTGCCCGCGACCCATGTGGAGAACCTCGCGGCGCGTGCAGACTACGACGCGGCAACCGGAGAGGGTACGCTCACCGTCGCCGCTTACATTGAGGGCACCCTCGAAAACACGACGATCACCGCAGAGCTGAGCGCCCCAGACGGACAGGTCGTCTGGCACCACGACGGACCCGCGAGCACCCAGCGCCTCAACCTGGATGCGAAGCTGGCGGGCGTGCAGCCGTGGAGTGCGGAGTCCCCGTCGCTCTACACGTTGACGCTAACCCTCGAGGACGGGGACGGCAGCGTGGAGCGGGTAACCCAGCGGGTGGGCTTCCGGCGTTTCGAGATCGTCGGCTCGGTCTTCACGCTCAACGGCCAGCGCCTGATCTTCCGCGGCTCGAACCGCCATGAGTTCAACGCACGCACGGGCCGCACGATGTCAATGGAGGACATGATCACGGACATCACGCTGTGCAAGCAGCTCAACATCAACGCGATTCGTACCAGCCACTATCCCAACAACACCCGTTTCCTGGACCTGTGCGACGAGTACGGTCTCTACGTCATCGACGAGGCAAACCTGGAGACGCACGGCTCGTGGTGCACGCCCGGTGACATCCCCACCCCTGCCACAGCGATCCCGGGTTCGAAGATGGAGTGGGAAGGAGCCTGCGTGGACCGCCTAGAGTCGATGGTTCGCCAGGACTATAACCACCCGTCCGTGCTCATCTGGTCGCTGGGCAATGAGTCGTTCGGCGGCGAGGTCTTCCGCTCGATGTACCAACGCTCGCACGAACTTGATCCGGCGCGTCCGGTCCACTACGAGGGCGTGACCTGGGAACGCGAGTTCGACGACACCTCGGATATTGAGTCGCGCATGTATGCCCGGCCCGACGCAATTGAGGAGTACCTGCGGGATAACCCGGCGAAGCCCTACCTGTCGTGCGAGTACATGCACTCGATGGGTAACTCGGTGGGTGGCCTGCAGCTCTACACTGCCTTGGAGCGTTACCCCGCCTACGGAGGCGGTTTCATCTGGGATCTGGTTGATCAGGCGCTCTACCACGAGGCGACGGCCGGCTCGGGAGGTGAGTTCCTGGCGTACGGCGGTGATTTTGAGGATCGCCCCTGCGATTGGGAGTTTTCCTGCGACGGCATTCTCTTCGTCGATCGCACTCCGAAACCCCAGGCGCAGGCCGTTAAAGCGCTCTACGCCCCGGTGACGCTGACCCCGAGCGCCGAGGAAATCCGAGTCAATGCGGTGGCTCTGCCCGCTGCTTTGTCGGATCTGCGTATCCGCGCTCGCGTGCTCGCCGACGGCGAGGTCGCGTGGGAGGAGATGTATGAGGCCGTGGCTGCCCCTGGCGAGGAGAGCGCCGTGGCCGTGGGCTGGCCGAGCGACCTCCTGGCCGACACGCAGCGCGAGATCGTCCTGGAGGCCGCGCTCGTCCTGGCCTCCGACACACCATGGTGCGAGGCCGGACACGTCGTGTCCGTCGGGCAAACGATCTACTCGCGTCCCGAGGTGACCGACACCGCGCCTGCGGGCGGGGTCTCCTTTACGGTGGGACGCTGGAACATCGGCATGCGCGAGGGTGACAACGAGGCGTTGCTGTCTCGCACGGCGGGCGGCATCGTCCAGTGGAAGCGCGGGGAGACGGCCATGGTGGCACGCCCACCGCGCCTGACCACATTCCGTCCGCTCACGGACAACGACCGCGGCTGCGGCCACGGCTTTGATCGCGCGTGCTGGACGACGGCTGGCGCCTACGCACGCTGCGTGGGCACGCGCGTGGATGAGGGATCCGGCAGCGTTGCCGTGACCTACGACTATAAGCTCGCGGGCGTGCAGGACGTGATCGTTCCGGTCCGCTACGAGCTGCGCGCCGACGGCACGATCTGCTTGACCGCAACCTACCCGGGTGCACAGGGTCTCCCGACGATGCCCTGCTTCGGCGTGGAGTGGGCGCTGCCCTCCTCGATTGACCGCCTGCGTTTCTACGGCCTCGGCCCCGTTGGGGCGTACGCGGATCGACTGGACGGTGCAACGCTGGGCGTGTGGGAGGCCAGCGCGGCGGAGGGCATCGCACCCTACACGATGCCGCAGGAGTGCGGCTACCACCCGGGTACGCGCTGGTGTGAGGTGACTGACGCCGAGGGCCACGGCCTGCGCGTCGATGCCCACGGCGAGCTGGGCGTCTCGCTCCTACCCTATTCCTCGGCGCAGATCGAGCAGGCCGCCCACTGGTGGGAGCTACCCGCACCCAAGGAGCGCGCGGCGACCTACCTGCGCCTCCTCACCGCACAGATGGGGGTCGGCGGCGACGACTCCTGGGGATCGCCGGTCCACGATGAGTTCCACGTCGACGCGAGCGGCACACAGGTGCTCGACGTGACGCTGTCCCTCATCTGACGCACGCGGGCGGCGGGGGTATGTTCCAATCCCCCGCCGCTCACCTGTGTCTGCGCCGCTGTTAGGACTCTGGCACGTCCTCGGCGGGCACGAAACTCTGGCGCGCGACCAGGCGGGTCGACAGCAATATATGATGCTTGTGTTTGAAGCGACCTACAATCGAGTCGGACAGCAGCATCAGAGTCGTCTCCGCCAGCTCGGGTGGTTCGATCGCGTAGGAGCTAAGCGGCGGTGCCGTGTACTCGCAAACCTCCAGGTTGTCGATCGAGACAACCGCCACCTGATCGGGCACGCGGATCCCGCGCGCAAACAGTACCTGAAGGACGCCGACCGCGAGCGAGTCCGCGGCAACCAGGAGCGCATCGGGCACGTTCTGGCCACACGCGTCGAGCAGCGCCTCGGTCTGTCGGCGACCGTTGTCCACGGTAAAGGGACCGGTTGCGAATACCCGGCCCTCAACCGGCATGTTCAGCAGGCGTGCCCACTCGTCGAACGCGATGGTTCGCGGGTCCTGACAAAACAAGTGAGATCCCATCATGTGTCCGTCCCCGCCAATGAAACCGATGCGAGTCCGGCCCTGCTCGCGCAGCGCATAGATCGCTTCAATGACGGTCTGCTGCAGGTCGGGGCGCACGGAATGGAAGAGAGTGGGCGCGGGGTTGATGTCGATGAAGACGCCGTGGGGAAGCGCCTCATGCAGCGCGGTCAGGTCTTCGCGCGTCAGGGGCGCGGGACCCAGCGAGACGAAACCGGAATACTCGTCGCTCGCATCGATCAGGGAGCGCACGCCGGGGAAGAACGACAGGCTCATCATATTTTCGATAGCGCGCTCGCTCAACGCCTCGCGCACATCGGAAAAATAGGAATCACGCGGGCCGGGCGAGGAGTCGAAGTTTTCCAGCACCGCAATCGTCTGGGGGATGCCTGAACGAGAGGTGCGCAGCGCGTAGCCGAGTTCGTTGGCAACCTGGATCACGCGGTGGCGGGTCGACTCTTTCGCGGTGAAGCTGGGGTCACCAGATAAAACACGAGACACGGTCGCCTTCGAAAAGCCCGTCGCCTTCGCGATATCGCCAAGATTAACCATCGATCCTATCCCCCAAACACCCTCTAGCCAACTCGTGACAGTCTAACCGACGCGGGACGCGCGAACGCGGATGAACGCCGCTCTACCCGGGGGTGTGTCGATGGACGAGGCCGTGGCTGGGTTTTCCTTCACCACTCGGCCCACGCGACGCGCTTAGAGGCTGGAGGACTCGTCGTATTCGGCTTTGATGTCCTCGTGGTGACGGATGACCTCACGCACCATGAAGCCCAAGAACTTCTCGGCAAAGTCGGGGTCGAGGCCGGAGGAGGCGGCCAGCGTGCGCAGGCGCTCGACCTGGCGGGCCTCGCGGGCCGGGTCTGCGGGTGGCAGATCCAGGCGTGCTTTGATGTGCCCGACGCGCTGCGTGCAGCGGAAACGCTCGGCGAGAATGTGCACGAGCGCGGCATCAATGTTGTCAATGGTGACGCGAGCCTCGGCCAGCTCGGCGGGTACACCACTCACACCTCGGTCGGCGGAACCGGCAACTCGGACTTCGTCACGATCCTGCATGAAATCCTCCCGTTACGTCTCGACTGATCAGAAGTCTAGCGGGAGGAGTCAGGCGCTGCGCTTACCTTCCGAGGAGCGTTCGGGATAGAGTTCGGCATCCCCATAGCCTTCGACGAGATCGCGCGTGACGAGCACGCGGGCGACATCGTCGCGGCTGGGCAGGTCGAACATAAGGTCGGAAAGGGTCTGTTCCATGATGGAGGACAGGCCGCGCGCGCCGGTCTTGCGTTCGTTCGCCAGGGTGGCGATAGCCAGGAGTGCGTCGTGGGTGAACTCCAGTTCCATACCGTCCAGCTCAAACAGGTGCTGATACTGGCGCACGAGGGAGTTCGACGGTTCAGTCAGGACACGGACCAGGTCTTCCTCCGTCAGCTCCTTCGTGGAGGTCAGGATGGGGAGTCGGCCAATGAACTCGGGGATCATGCCGAACTTGTGCAGGTCCTCGGCGTTCACGGCCTCGTAGAGGTCACCCATCTCCGAGGTGCTCTTCAGTTCGGACCCGAAGCCCGTGGAACGGCGACCCAGGCGGGCCTTCACAATGTCTTCGATGCCAGCGAAGGCACCGGCGGCGATAAAGAGGATACCGGAGGTGTCGATCTCGAGGAACTGCTGGTGGGGATGCTTGCGCCCGCCCGTGGGAGGCACGGAGGCGACCGTGCCTTCGATGATCTTCAGGAGGGCCTGCTGCACGCCTTCGCCCGACACGTCGCGGGTGATGGAGGCGTTCTCGGCCTTGCGGCCAATCTTGTCGATCTCGTCGACGTAGATGATGCCCTTCTCAGCCTTCTTGATGTCACCATCGGCCTCCTGAATGAGGCGCAGGAGAATGTTCTCCACGTCCTCGCCGACGTAGCCAGCCTCCGTCAGGGCGGTGGCGTCAACGATGGCGAAAGGCACGTCAAGCAGGCGGGCCAGGCAGCGCGCCAGGTGGGTCTTACCCGTGCCCGTGGGACCTAGCAGCAGAATGTTGGACTTCGTGCCCAACATGTCCTCAGCATTACCGGCCTCACGCGAACGCACGCGCTTGTAGTGATTATACACCGCGACCGAGAGAGCACGCTTTGCGCGATCCTGACCAATGACCCAAGTATTCAGGAATTCGTTAATCTCGCGAGGCTTGGGAAGGGGGGCAGCAGACGTCAACGCCTGCTGCGCGCCCAACTCTTCCTCAATAATCTCGTTACACAGCTCGATGCATTCATCACAGATGTATGCGCCGGAGCCACCGATGAGCTTACGCACCTGCTTCTGACTCTTCCCACAGAAAGAGCACTTGAGCAGTTCCGCGCCATCAGTCAGACGAGCCACGAGACCTCCTCAAAATTGAACGTTTTCCGTTCGGTCGAATATGCATTTGCACTTACTACAAAATAACCTAGTGCACAAGGGAGAAAAATCCATCGCGGCGCGCGCATTGTTACGAAATGTTCACTTATCACAACACGTCAGATCGTAACACGCATCACAGCAGACTTTCAACGCGCTCAAAAAAGGGCTTTCCCGCAACATCGGTCGGACAACATGCCCTTGTTTCGACAACGAGGCCGTGGCACCCGCCGCGCATTCACACACGGGGAAGCCACGGCCTCACCGATGACGACAACGTCAGAGAACCTTACGGGACTCAAGCACCTGATCGATCAGACCATACTCGGCCGCCTGCGGGGCAGTGAGGATCTTGTCGCGCTCGATGTCGCGGCGCACCTGCTCCACCGACTTACCCGAGTGGTACGAGATCGTGTCCTCAAGCCACGAACGCATACGGTCAATCTCGTCGGCGACGATCTGGATGTCCGAGGCCTGCCCCTGCATACCCTCCATCGCCGGCTGGTGAATGAGGATACGAGCGTTAGGCAGCGCCAGACGCTTTCCGGGCGAACCGGCGGCCAGCAGCACAGCAGCTGCGGAGGCGGCCTGTCCGAGGCACACCGTCTGCACCTGCGGCTTGATGTACTGCATCGTGTCGTAGATCGCCGTCAGCGCCGTGAAGGAGCCACCGGGCGAGTTGATGTACATGGTGATCAGCGAATCCGGGTCCTGGGACTCCAGGACCAGCAGCTGCGCCATCACATCATCGGCGCTGGCATCATCCACCTGCACCCCCAGGAACACGATGCGATCCTCGAACAGCTTCGTGTAGGGATTCTGACGGCGGAAACCGTAGGCCGTGCGCTCCTCGAAGTCGGGCAGCACGTAGCGGGCCTGCGGCATCTGGCGGGCAACCGCCTCAAAGTAGGGCTGAGTGCTCATCAGTTCTCTCCTCGCGTTCCGATCTCCTGCGGGCTGTCGATCACGCGATCAACGAAGCCGTACTCGAGGGCCTCCTGCGCGGTGAACCAGTGGTCGCGATCACCATCGGCCTCCACCTGCTCGACAGTCTTGCCCGTGCGAGACGCGGTGATTGCTGCAAGTTCCTTCTTCATGCCCAGGATCAGGTCCGCGTTAATGCGGATCTCCGTCGCCGAGCCGCCAGCGCCACCCAGGGGCTGGTGTAGCAGCACGCGCGTGTGAGGCGTGATGTAACGCTTCCCAGGAGCACCCGCGGTCAGCAGGAACTGACCCATTGACGCGGCCAGACCCATGCCGACCGTGACGACGTCCGGCTTGATGTACTGCATCGTGTCGTAGATGGCCATGCCGGCCGTCA
>ERZ772961.234-NODE-234-length-23940-cov-4.163241_pt1 | contig 23940 bp, 25 predicted proteins | sample MGYA00580677_ERZ772961 | MGnify/ENA primary metagenome ERZ772961 (study PRJEB29015, sample SAMEA2738088) | human oral metagenome | biome: human oral; feature: human-associated habitat; material: saliva | place: China | collected 2227 ... | reverse complement strand
CCTTTACATCAAATCGGTCAACTTCATAGATTAAGAGACCATCCTTAAGACCTTGTAAATATTTCTCAACCGTCTTATTATCCGTTTTGCGACCATAACTAGTGAGCGTATTCGTAATTTTTAATCTCGTTACAATATCTTTCAGAATAACTGTATTTAGAATACTTTCTAAATATTCATCTATGCTTTCATCATCCTCAACATGTACAAGCCTTGGAAACGAGCTATGTTCAATATATAAATTATATATTTCAATATCTGATAAGTTTTGCTGATTATATGCACTATGAAACTCTTTGAAAGAAAGAGGTAACATCTTTATTTGTACATATCTACCAGTTAACAATGTAGCAATATCAGAGGACATAAAATAAGCATTTGAACCTGTAATATAAATATCCACATTAGATTTGATAAACAAACTCCCTACGACCTTCTCAAATTGTGGTACATGTTGTATTTCATCTAAAAATACATACACAGGAGTCTCTGGAATCAATCTTTCTACTATATATTCATGGAGAGCATGATAGTCCTGTAAGGGCTCATACTCTAAATCCTCAAAATTAATAGAAATGATTTGATTTGCTTTTACGCCTGTAGCTAATAATTCTTGTTTAAATAATTCAAATAATGTAGATTTGCCGCACCGACGCACACCAGAAATGACTTTAATCACATCTTGATCTTTATGACGCCTTAAAAATTCTAAGTATTGCTCGCGTTGAATCAAAGGCATGATAACCTCCTTAGCTCAACAATAGTCACTATTATTGCACAAGTAGAAATATATTTTAGGATTATAATCCTTATTAATTGTTATTATACCATACTTTAGGATTATAATCCCTATTCATTCAACTATGACATGTATTGGGATTGTATTCCCAAAACAACTGTTTTATCATCTTACAAATTAAATCAAATAGAATGTTGTATCATATGATCCAAGACCTTAACAAAGTCTCGTTCCACAGTGGAAATATCTGTACCAGTACTGCCAATGCCCGTTAGCATGGTTTCTTTCCAGTCATTTCTTGCCATAAATCTAAATGAGATCAAATACTTAGCTTTTGTTTTATCCGATTCCCCATTTGGCAAATAGTAAAAGCCTACGCTTCTTTCAATGGGTAACAGTGCTGGACTATCTTGCGGTTTATACTGGCTATATATGAATTTCATAAAGGTTAGAACATCTTCACCCTTTACAGCCGAATCTACAAAAACAATTTCATCGTATGTAAATAAAGGTATTTTATTAGTGCCAGCTACACGTGTCGCTTTAGATTTAGCTAGCTCCAAAGCCTCCTCATGAGTGGCCATCCGCATGCCATACTGCTTGGCACGCTCCACCAAAGAAGCGTTCAAATGAACTAAATACGCCTGTGAATAAGCAAAATCTGCATCATTATCCCTTTCCCCACCAGGTGCAGGCAAGGTTGGACGATGCACCACAGAATTTATGGTAAAAGAAAAACCATTGCTTTCATCGTAAAAAACATACACATTGCGCTGGAAAGGTTTCTCCTTCTCCACCACAGCTGATTGAAGAACTAGGCGAGGATGAACAACGCTGAACTCCTTCTCCACGCTGGCCTTGATATCCTCTGGCGTGGCAGGATCACCGTTCTCCGTGGTCCAAACGAAGGAACACCCACCTAACACAACACTACAAACACACACCAAAACCAACAACACAAACCTAACAAACAAAGGCATACACAACCACACCTCTCTCCGTTTCTCTATTTCGTATCCAATATTCCTATCAAATATGCAGACACAATTATTGATAAAATCAGCTGATTCTTGATACTCTACTTCACTGCCTTTTCCCAATTAGGGGCCCTGCCCCATGCGAAAGGAAAAGGGCTTTTGTTGTTACTGGCTGAAGCAACTAGTTAATAGAAAACATAGGTATGGATGGGACGAATTCACATATAACGTTATAAAAAAGGGATTCCCTTATTGATGAGCGACTTAGGTCACTATGGAGCGAAAAGATAAGGGAATCCCTTTTTTAACAATCTCGCAGATTTGTATTCGGGCCCCATCCATACTATTTTCGGTTATTCACCATTAACAACAATCACTTAACTAGCGCATCCAATGTATTCATTCGATAATTCTCTATTACATCCATAAACGATTTGTTATGAATAGGATTTTCCGTCATCCCAAAAAGGTGGCTTTTACAGTCGCAGTCAGAGGATCCAAATTTAGGCACGTCCCATTCGGCAACGCCGCGGACCGCATCAGCGAGAGCACATTCCGCATCATCTAGGCTAGTGCGAATCGGCAGGCCTGCTATCATTTCGCAGTGACCGCGGAAGTAATCTAGATGCCAGTGCATTTTCTTCCGTTTTCGTTTATGGCGCTCAATGCGTTTCGTTAAATTCGCCTTCGCAGAGCCGACGTACATATAGTAACCCGCCTTGAAATACATCATCCCTTTAGAACCGACTTCAAGGTCTAAATCATGATCGAGATGCATGACCATCACGTACACGCCGCTATCGTGAGCCTCTGTGTCGAGGATGCTACTCGGATAGGAACATTCATGGGTTACATTAGGCATGGTAAAAGTCTCATCCCACGCCACAGCAACGGCTTTCCAGTCTAAAGAAGGGGCTACCTCTTTAAAGGTTTTAGCGAATTCTAAATCAGTATGGTAGTCTGGCAAGAACCACTGCGCCCTATCCCATTGTACGAGGAATAAAACACCGGTGTGGTAACCTTCATTTTTCAATTCTTTCAGATGTAATAAATGCTTGCGCCCACGTTCTGTAATAGCATCAGGGAACATGGCGCCAGTCTTGGAGAATAGCGTACAAGACTTAACCTCTAGCAAGAACTCATCGCCTTTATCATTGGTGAGGAGTAAGTCAAACCGTGATGATGTGCCATGTAGTTTAACCGTATACTCCCGCCGCACAATGCGCCACTCCTCCCAGCCAGGGATGAGTTTATTTTCGATCAAATGCTGTGCTACATCATTGCTGTAGTTTGTATCGAGCATAATCACTACGCCATCGCGCTCAATGCCTACCACGCGGTATTTTGTCTTTGCATCAGGCTTATCGTGAGGCACGATGTACATTGTTACACCCGTAAACAAGAGCTCCCACATGCGACCAGGATTTGGCAAATGAGCGAGCACGCTTTCACCATTTAAATCTAAGGTCACCACAAAACGGTTCGGGCGACCTGTATATTTTGCTTTTAAAATTGTATCGTAAAGGACTTTCATTGGTACTCCTATATCAAGAATATTCTATGTTTCTATTATACGCTATTTTGTTACAGGATGAGAGTCTTATGGATTGTACTTTGAAAGTCCTTACTGATTGTAGTTTTAAAGTCCTTATAACTTGCATGATGAAAGACCTAGGAAAAGCCTAAGAAGTAATACCTAAAAAAGCCTAAGAAGTAACACCTTAACTATTCACAAAATGAATTAATAATTCACCACAGTTACAGGGTCATTATTACGGTATTTGCGATTACTACGTTGATAATCTCGTTCTAACAAGTTATGTAAAGCTTCTCCTAATAACGTCCCAAAAGCATCAGAATCTTCCGTTGGTATACCAAGAACAATGGAGTTTCCTTTGGAATATGTAATACATGTGGAGGTTATGTTATCAATAATTGGCAAATACACAATAATCACACCACATGCTGCTAACATGTCCTTGAGAGGCTCTTTCACAGCAATTAAAGGTTCACTAGAAAGATCCTTAATTTTTGGTATAAATTTTTCTAGTAACTCTGCATCATAGGGATTTACTTCTACAAAGCGTGCCCTCCCTTTCGTGATTTGTACCAATGTATAAATTACACTCTTTTTATCAGGCTCCATATCCTTAATATTTTCATATACTAAGGGCATAATCATTTCATCGGCTACATGTTTTAAAGAAGCTACCTCAAAAAACTTTTGTAGATTATTGACCTGCTCAGCTGCCTTTTTTGTTTCTGGAACGATGCCTAAACGGGCGAGTTTGGCATAACCAAAAGGTTTGGCAAAATTGATTTCTTCATCAATGGAGTTTTCGTACTCGACTTTTAAGATAGCTTCTCTATATGCAGCTTCTAGACCATTCCAAAAACTAGCCTCAATATCTAAAACACGTTCTAAACGTATCGCCACATCTTGAGTCAGTGGCACTTCTCCATTAATTAGTTTACTAATATGTTTTTCACTTAATCCTAAACGTACAGCCAATTCTTTTTGAGTCATATGATGATCTTCTAGTACTTCTTTAATAGTCATCCCTGGTGGGACTGCTGTAAAAGTTTTACTTCTATAAATTTTCATACTACTTACACTCCTTATCAATGATAGTCTACAATTTCTTGGATTTCTACAATATCTACAGTATTATCATATTGAGTAAAAATTAAACGATATGGGTGTATTAAGTCCATAGCATATTGTCCTAATCGGTCCCCATATAGAGGATGACAACGACCAATTCGTTTTTTAACTAACCAATCTATTGATGTTGCTACTATAAGTTGCTTAAGTCTTACCTCTAATAAATCCGCCATGGAAAGCCCATATTTTCTTCGTGCCAATCTGGCTTCTGTACATACCTTACGTATCTTATTATTCTTATATCGTATATCCAATATGTCACCGACTCTCTCAAATCATAGTGAATGGTTGATACAATATAAATGGCCATTTATAATAATTTACCTAGTAGGTTAATTCTATTATACTCCCTCAAATATAAATGTAAACATATAATTTACCAATTAGGTAAATTATTTTATAATATCTAGTATTATAAATCATATATACTATTAATAATTAATATTAAAAACTTTCAATTTTGTAGCCTAGGTTACATTATTACGTGTTAAAATAGTTTATACTAGGAACATCGGGTCAGTATTTAATACCCGTACTGATCGTTACGCCGGGTTTTGATGAGGCATCGCCTAGTTGATCTCATCACGCTGTTCGTATACGTGCGAAGCTTTCACAAAACCCAATGGCGTATATATTTTACAAACAAAGAATCATATAGATTAACTAAGTAGTTTTAGCCACTATTCTCTGCAGAGAGGGCTCGAGAAAGGATTTAACATGGCACAAATTGCAGCAAATTTACAACGCATTAAAAACGGTCAACGCCGTTATGCAATTACACCTCGCATTCCTGGAGGTTTCATTCAACCTGAACAATTACAAAAATATATCGACGTAGCCAATGAGTTTGGCGCTGTTCTAAAATTGACTGCCAGCCAACGCATTATGATTACGAATTTGAAAGCAGAAGACGTAGATAAAGCTTGGGAGATGCTCGGCATGGAGCCAGCGTACACTGTATCTAACCGCGTGCGCAGTGTAAAAATCTGCCCTGGTACTACATTCTGTAAACGTGCTAAACAAGATAGCGTACATCTTGGCATGCAAATCGAGCGCAAATATTTGTCTCAAGAAATGCCAAACAAAATGAAAATCGGCGTGTCCGGTTGTCTTAATTCTTGTACTGAAAGTCGCCTGAAAGATGTGGGTATTATCGGTACTGTAGAGGGCTGGAACGTATACGCTGGCGGTAGCGGCGGTGCACACCCTCGCATTGGCGACCTCATCGCAGAGGTAAAAACTGAAAAAGAAGCTCTTGCATTGGTAGATCGTATCATTGCATACTATAAAGAAAATGCTCAAATCGAACGCATGGGCGAATTCATTGATCGCATTGGTTTAGAGGCTTTCAAAGCAGCTGTATTGGGCGACCTTGAAGGTGCTCCAGCTGAAAGCAAATCCGAAGAACCAGCTGTATTCTTGCCTGGTCAAGGTAACGATCCTGAAGTCGAAGCACCTCGCCTCGAAGTAGGTTCCCCTATTACTCCAGACACAATCATTCGCGACATCGTGGAAACATATCCAAATGTTGTGCCTGTATTGCAAGGCATCGGCATGGGTTGCTTAGGCTGCCCTTCTGCCACAGCTGAGCCATTATGGCAAGCCGCAGAAATTCACGGTTTTAATGTATACGATTTAGTAGAGAAGTTAGAAACAGCACGAAAAGGAGCTTAATATGTCCGCATTCTTAGGTCACATCCATTACTGGTTATATCGTAAAATTCAATTGCTCGTTGAGCGTGAAAACTTGATTGTAGAAAAAACAGCTAAAGTTGTTGATGATTTGGCAGAGGAATTACACTCTATCTCCGTAGATACATACGGCGAACCAATCAATCCAAGCATTCCTCTGGAAAACATCATCGATCACGGCAATATCCATGGTTGGTTGGCTAACCAAATCAACATTGCATCCGTTCGCGAAGCAGCTTTCATCAGAGATTTGCTTGACACTAACTCCGGCGACGAAGCGGTGAACGTAGTAACAGCTATTCTTGATGCGTTCGCTGTACAAGGCCAAGCATGTGGCGTTGTGGCTCAAGACAGTCTTGAAGAACACACTGCTCCAGCGATTTACAATGCGTTGCAAAACTTCTACGTAAACGGCATGCCTTGCGATGGCGGTGACCAAGTGGTTTCTGAAAGCCCAGATGAGTTCACATGGGTGGGTGACCACAGATTACAAGCAGGCTACTGGCGCACAGCGGGCGTTGACCCTAAATTCATGGCTGTAGCTTACCAAACATGGTTCGAAGCTTTTGTAAAAGCTATTGATCCAGCCTTTGAACTTGTAACGACTGAAGAAAACGGCACACGTTTGTATACAATCAAGAAAAAATAAGTAATAAATACATAACCTTTCGTTTGTTTAAGAACTATAAACGAACGAAAACGGGCGTAAAAACGAACGTAAAATTTTACGTTCGTTTTTTCATGTCTGAAATTTTTATATATTTCTTTCAAAACTGTAGCTATAGGCACAGCATTGATAAGCAATATCATTTATAATATAAGCATAAGGTAATTACACAAGTTAATTTAATTAAGTGATAGCGTTAGCTTTCAGAATATAAAAAGCTAGAATTAGGAGGTCTATTATGGCAGGCACAGTTAATCAAGAATTAGGTTTATTATTCCAAGGTCCTAACTATGTAATCGTTAAAAAAGGCGGCAAAGCTGGTGAACAAGTTGAAAAACACAATCACCCAGAAGCAAACGTAATCTTTACAGTAGTAAAAGGTAAAGTACAAGTGTTCCTTAACGAAACTGAAGAACACGTACTCGTACCAGGCCAAGTATTGGAATTCAACGGCGACAACTACATCCAAGCAACACTTGTTGAAGACAGCGAATTCGTAGTAAACCTTATCCATAAACCTGAATAAAACACTAAAGGACAGTTGAGTTAATCAACTGTCCTTTTTATATGCCGCATCATTTAAAATGAATTATAGATTGTAAAAGTACTTACATCAAAGCGTTTTGTATGGCCTGGCGCAGGTACACAATCTGGATGAGGATAACCGATTGGGAATATCGCTACAGGTATGATGTTGTCAGGCAAAGTATAGGCTGCTCGTACCTTAGCAGGATCAAAATGAGCAATCCAAGTTGTTCCTAGACCTATATCCGCCACAGTAAACATGAGGTGAGAGCCTACAATACTAGCGTCTACAACGCCCATATCCGCATCATCGTATTCCCGTTTCCAACTCACTGTATTATCATAACAAACAATAATCGCCAACGGCGCATTGAAGTGTCCATTAGTGCAGTCTTTTAGTTTATGAAGACTATCTGCCGTATTCAGCACGAGTAAGCGTTGCGGCTGATAATTATGAGCCGTAGGTGCTAATCTCGCAGCCTCTAACAAGATATCTAATTTCTCTTGCTCAACGAGCTTCGTATCAAATTTTCGAACTGAATACCGCTCTGTGGCTAATGCTTTAAAATCTTTCATTAGATCTCACTCCTTAATGATATATCAAATATCCTATATTAATCGAAAAATACTAAAATCTACTAAACATATGATTTTAGTATTATTCATTTAATTGATTTATATATAATTTCGAGTCGATCAATAAAATCTATAGGAATCTGTGTAGCTTCTTTATATTTTTCTTTTAATTCATTAATTAAGGCAGCAATATGCTTTGAATCGTCATCTTCACTAACCTCTAGCTTAAATATACCTCTACATTCAGCTATAAGGGAACTAACAAGTAGTTTATCATTTAATAATACTGCAGTCATAATTAATACACCATAGATACCTTTTAATGACTTCTTATCTTTATTTGTAATCTCACCCTTTTCACGCTTAAGTACACCATTTGGTACGATAGTATACAATATATTACCTGGTATATTGTATACAGTTCGACAACCAAAAAAATCTAAGCTATGAGCTGCACAATTACGGAAACGACGAATGGCTTCTAATGTATTAATTAATAACTCTATTTTATCTTTATATGTAATCAGATTACTAGGAAGTAAAAGATTAGCAACTTCTCTTTTATGCTTTGTACTTAACAATCTAAATATATTAATAGCACTACCAAAAGAAATATTTTTAAATAAGATCCAAGGCGGTACATGATTATGATGTTTTAAATAATATTTAGTAGGTTGTTTGGCACTACTAATATCGAGTTGTTTATTGACTTCTTGTTTTACGTTAGCAAAACTTAGATGTTTTATCTGCCTTTTATAGTGTCTAGCATGTAAGTAATCATCTTGATGTACCCCTAAATAGTTTGATATTACATAAGAAAGTCTTGTCTTAAATAACGTTTCAATCATTAGACTATATTTCATAGTTACAGATTGAAGCCCTTTATCTATAAAAGAAAAAATATAAATATCTTCTAGTTGTACATTAGACTTAAACTTATCATTCGAAGACATAAATACAGACTTATATCCGTTAATTAAATCATAATACGAAGACGTCATAATAAGGCGTTTTGCTCTATCCCGATTGGTAATAATAAGATTACGAGACTCTAGTAAATCAAGTTGCTTATCTATATCCAGAAATGGTTTATCAAAAGCCATAATAAACTCCTATATAAATAAAAAAGGCACTATCTACAGATAGCGCCTTAGTGACCAACGCCCTTAGCGTTGAAGTCTATTCACTATCTATAGTATATCATAATTAATGAATATCTCAAGACATAGGAACATAACTAAATTGCATCATAACGATTAATTTAAGAACTATATTGCTATAATTGCAATAAGATATATTATGCTTTTAATGTTTATAATTCGCTATATAAATTAAAAAATCCTTTAAACTAAAAGACCTCCAGTTGATTTTTCAACTAGAGGTCGATTTTTTATGTATTATTTTTTAAGACGGCTAATTACTTCGTTAGTAATGTTTTCGATTTTGCTGTTAGCGTCAGCTGCACGAATTGTGTATGGATCATCCAATACTACGTCCATTTGTTTTTCAACGCGGATAGCTTCCACAGCGTTGTGAATTGCTTGCATCATAGGTTGAGCAATTTTGTTGATTTCTTCGTTTTCTTTTTGAAGCAATGGAGCTACAGTTTTGTTGAATTCAGCTTCTGCTTGTGCAGAGTCTTGAATTTTTTCAATTTCTTGTACTTTTTTCTCAATTTGTGGACGGTATTGAGCGTCTACTTGTTGCATTTTCATATCTAATGCACCATAGCCAGGGTAGCTATTTACTACTTGGCTCATATTTACTAAGCCAATGTTAGCAGCACTTGCTACTGCAGCAGTAGCAGAGATAGCACCAACGATAGCTAAGGTAGTCAATTTTTTAGATAATTTCATCTGAAATCCTCCTCGATTAAAAGTGTCACTATACAATCCAATAGTGTACTATTTTTACTATAACAAATCTCGCTAACTTTCACAAGACTCTGTTACATAGGATAATAAAGCCCTATGAAATGCTTATGAACGTCTATAGAAATTAAAACAATACCCACAGGTATGCTCTGAAGCCCTTAGGGCAGTCATGACGGACATATTCAGAACACACATGTGGGTATTGAGGCTTTCACCAATTATTTATAATTCGGTAACGAATTATTGTTCATCGTTAATATAGATGTATTTATCGGATTTCAATTTGGACACGAGGTCAGGCACCAAACCGATGAGGCGATCGAAGCTGCTGCTGTAAGGGTTGCCCTTAATGTTGAACAACTCGATGCGGTCCCCTTTGATAACGAGGATAGCGCTTGGTTCCATTTTGGCACCGCCGCCACCGCCGCCACATTCGTGGTTTTTGTTCGCAGTGTTGTGGTTTGTACCAGTACCGAAACCAAATGTTACGTCAACGAATGGAACGAGCGTAGTATCGCCGATTTGCACAGCTTCGCCTACTACCGTTTCCACTTTGATCATATTTCTGAATTTCTCGAATAGGACTTCCAAATTCTCTTTTACATTACTGTTTTCCATCACAGTACCTCCGCTTTTTGTGAAAGTATCATAGCTATATGTTCCATAATTATATTACATATACGTAGCCTTTATATTGTATATATGTAGCCTCTCTATTATATATAGATTTGACATGCAATAGATTATCTTATACAGCTCATGTACTTAGTTTGACTTAATATATCCTTACGCTGTTTGGCCTTGTGCGGCTTTCAGCTTTTCTAACTGTTTTGCTTCTTTCCGTTTGATCCAGAAGACGCGAGCGCTTTCACCCAATAGAGAACGCATCGGTTTAGATACCAAGAATCTAGTACCATGCCAAGCCAATACAGCGAGAATGATGCGACCTTTGATGTGACCGCTGCCTTCGCCGGCCCAGTTCACATAATCTAGTTCAATGTTCTCTGCTTGTTCAGGCCAAATGCTGTACAGCATAGATGCGATAATCCCCATACGATATGGGTCACCGATACCAAATCGACCTTCTATGGCCACATCGCGTGGTTTAGAGTGGTCATAACATCGTTTTGACACAAGGAATAGCTGACGCCACAATTCTGTATTTTGGACATGTTTCATGAACCAGAATGTAGGAATTTCAGACTTGAATGATGCCACCGGATCGTTTGGATCTGGCTTTTCAAAACGTTTTTTCACTGTCGTTTTGATATCATTCACCTTCGTAAATACCTTTTCCTTGATGGAACCGTCACTGTTGAAAGTAACGCGACTTACCACTTCGTCATCGTCTTGAATATGGGCCGTTGGATCTTGCTGAATGGAGTCATACCGATCAGCACGAGCCTGTGCATCCATATCCTTAGAACCTGGTTCAGGACGTTCAACGCGCTCCTTTCGATTTTGGGAGCTACCCGCCACTGGTGACTCTTCGTCACCAAAGGTTGTACTAGAACCTTGAGCGCTCTTCAAATCTTCAAAGCTAGTGCCATTAGAGCTTGCAGAAGGACCTTGTCCACCCCCTTGCATAGCTTTAGCAAAAGCCTCTGCTTGCGATGTGTCGCCATCGTCGTCCATTACCTTTTGGTATTCTTCGTCTACGCGATTTTCAAGCCATTCTTCATAGTCTTTCACAGGACCTATCTTGAGCATGCCCAAAACGTATAATTCCTTAAAAAACGGTTTGTCCTGTAAGTATGCTAGATGAAGTGAAAATACACGCCATAGCCATTTAACGCGCACCTCTGCGCGATACGGCGAGCGGCCGTCAACTTCGATGCTATATGTGATTGGTGTCAGTAGGATAATCAAGATGAGTGCTGCAATGATGGCCACGATAACGAGAGCCACAATAGCCACTGTACTCAACCACATCACCTCCTTAGGTGTTCCTATGATTAGTTTTCAATACCTTTCCGAGCCATTACGCCTTGTAGGTAGTAATGTTTAACCTCTTTCATTTCCGTTACAAGGTCTGCCTCATCGATCAATTCTTGAGGAGCCCCACGGCCCGTAAATACGAGTTCCGTTTCTGGATGACGAGCATCGAGCAATGCCTTTGTTTTATCCCAAGAAATGAGTTCAAAGAAGAGTGCCATGTTGTACTCATCAAGAACGACAAGATCGTAATCACCACTGCCGATGGCAGCTAGAGCACGTTCGTAGCCTTTTTCAATGAGTGCTACATAATCCTTAGGCGGATTGCCAGATTCAAAAACAACGACTTCATCGCCCCATTTAGCGAGTTCATCCTTGCTCTTCATCCCTTCTTTGATGATAAAGAATGGCTTGCCCACAGTTTCTAACGTTAAATTAGTTAAGGTAGGTAAAATAGTATGTTCACTATATACTTTAGATTTCATAAATTGCAAAAAGAGGACTTTCTTGCCAGCGCCGATGGCACGGATTGCTAGACCGATAGCAGCGGTCGTTTTGCCCTTGCCTTCGCCGGTATAAACTTGTACATAGGCCTTCATAGATATACCTCCGTTCATATACTTTTATTTTACAATATATATATGCAAAAAGAAAGAAAAAGAACTTGCTATAGTGCATTTGCACATATAACAAGTTCTTTTATATGAAGTCTATTAGATTATTTACTCAACAATTAGAGAATTACATCATCGTCGAGTCCTAAATAATGCAACGATTAGTTACTAATTGGCAAGAAAATCATAGGGTCTACAGGGGCACCATTTAGGCGTACCTCATAGTGAACGTGAGCACCCGTACTTTTACCAGTACTACCCATCAAGGCTATGGTTTGGCCTTGTTTTTCGCTCATCCCTACCGTCACAAGTACAGCACTATTATGTCCATAACGAGTTACGAAGCCATTGCCGTGGTCAATTTCAACGAGGTTACCATAACCACCGTCAGTATAACCAGCGAACGTAACTACACCAGCTGCGGTCGCCACGATTTGTGAACCATAGTCATCCGCGATGTCGATACCTTCATGGAACGCACCAATAGCACCTGTCACAGGGTCTACGCGACTACCAAATGGAGATGTAATAACGCCCTTGCTCGGCCAGATGCTTGGTGTCGTACTGTTCACAGCACCACCAGAACCAGCGGAGAAGTTGATGGATTGCAATGCCATCAAGTCTTGTGCACCACCATCGCGAAGGATGTTGCGCATCGTATAGAAGCTAACGAGTAATTTTTGCGCATCTTTGTCCATTTTAGACAAGCGAGCTGATAATTGTGCCGCTGTTAGCGTCTTTACTTCGCTTTCATCAGCGGCTACCGCCTTTGGGTCGCTACCATCCCCGCCACCTTGAGCCGGTGTGCCAGATTCAGCGCCTTTTAGCATTTGCTTATTCTCTTCACTAATTTGATTTAAGTTTTGGATTTTTTTATCTAGAACCTCTGTTTTTTGTTGTAACAATTTCAATTGTTCCGATTGCAATTGCGTTTGTTGCCGTAATTGCACCACCTCAGCTTGGCGCACGATGCCCCAAATGCCGAGTACCACTGCTGCGATGATTAAGATAGAGCCAACAATAGCTGCTATCTTCGCCTGCTTTGTGGTTAACATCAATATGCAGTTGTCACCATTTCTTTCAACTTTGTTTGAAATGAATGCCGGTAAATTCAATATAACCCTTCCTTATTTTGAAACGATGGCGCTCGTCAACGCTTCCTCATTGGTACGTTCGCCCAACGCTTCGTTCAAACTTTCTAATTCTTCTTGTGAAAGACTAACAAGACTTTTACCTTTCACAATTGGTTTACTAAAAATACGGGATTCGCTACGACCGTAAATACTGGAGATACAGATGCCGTTATTGTTGCCATCGAGCAACGTAAGCGCAAAGGACAGATCATTACCGATATTTTCAAAGGCGTTATATTTAATAAAGCCAATTTTTTGTATCGTATTGCTCTGTGTATTGCGGATAGCCGCTTGCTCAGTCAACAAGGACTCAAGGCCCTTCGCAGCATCGCGAATTTCGCTAACCTCTACAGATAATTTACGCTCTAGGCTCGCACCATTGTCCCCTTGCATAAAGAAATCGTATTTCTTTTTCAAGCTGCCTAGACGAATGTGTAAGATTACACAATACACCAATACAGCGATAACAAGAACGATAGTGACCATGCCAATCCACGGTTGAATCGATTCGAACATGTATATTCCTTCCTATACAATCATCAAAACTCCAACACTTAATTATACCATTCTAATCGTGAAAGTTAAATGACTGCATGCAATTTAATTTAATATGCGTAATGATAAATTAATTATATCTATCCTTTTATTTCGTCAATAAATGGGCTTATTGCCCGTTCTAGTATACCATGTAGAGCCGCTATGAGTACACCGTAATTTACGATTGGCGTACCTTGTACAACAGCACATTCAATACGTCGTAATACTTCGCGGCGTGTGAGCATACAAGCGCCACAATGGATGATCAAATCATATTGTGATACATCTTTAGGGAAAGCTCCCCCACTAGTAAATTCTAGCTGTAAATCCGTATGACCTTGCTTCTTAAGGAGATTAGGAATTTTTACAGTCCCAATATCATCACATTGACGACGATGTGTACAACCTTCGCTAATAAGAACCTTAGAACCTGGTTTCAAATTCTTAATAGCATTAACACCAGCTACTAAGTCTTGTAATTTTCCTTTAAAGCGAGCCATCAAAATAGAAAAAGAGGTCAACGGAATTGTATGCGGTGTCAATTCATCGACACGATCAAAGGCTTGAGAATCACAGATAACCATTTTAGGTGGATGAGTAAGAGAGTTAATCATAGACGGTAACTCTTCTGTTTGACACACCAAGGCTAAGCCTTTGTAGTCTAAGATTTCACGAATCGTTTGTACTTGAGGCAAAATAAGTCGACCCTTTGGCGCTGCACTATCAATAGGGCACACAAGAATGATGGCATCCCCCTCTTCCACAAGGCCTTGTAACAGTGTTTGCTCCCCTTCTACATCAAGAGGCGTTAAACCGCCAAGTAAATCTAATAATTCAATCCGTTTTGTATTAGAAGTAAAATCAGCTGAACCAATTACGGTAGCAAGATCACTTAACCCCTTATGAGATTTAATATAAGCAGATGTATTTGATTCAAGTTTTTCTTTATCAGCTGTATTTAATTCAACTTTATCTGTATTAGCTGTATTTAATTCAACTTTTTCTTTATTTTCTACATTGATTTCGTTTATATCGTTTATTTCGTTTATAAATAACGCAATAGGCACATTATTTTGTTTTAAAAGCCCTAACCAATGCATGTCATCAGAGGTTGGTTCTTCATCGGTGCGAAGTACATAGACGGCAAGGTTAATCTTTTTTACAACCTCTTCTGTCTTTTCCATGCGCAATGCACCGAGTTCAGTTGTATCATCAATACCTGCTGTATCAGTAATAACTACAGGACCTAGGGGCAAGATTTCCATAGACTTGCTCACAGGATCTGTCGTCGTACCTGCCACATCAGATACTAAAGACACAGGCTGATCAGTTAACATATTAATCAATGTAGACTTACCAGCGTTACAACGGCCAAAAAAGCCTATATGAACGCGATTTGCTTTAGGTGTTTGTTCCATAGTCTATCCTTGTAACTTAACGTATATATCTTACAAAAACCTTCTAGTAGTACTGAAATTGTTTTCTTTTACTAGAATTATTTTCTTGTGCTAGAATTGTTTTCTTTTGCTAGAATCATTTTCTTTTACTAAACCCTTAAATACAGTAAAAGCGCAGCCCGTAGACTACGCTTTTACCGTGGATTGTAAATTGTATTTACATTATACAGAAATATTATCAACTTGTCATTACTAATTTCACATAGGCTAATGCTAATTTTAGTATCTAGAGTATACTTTTTAAGTAAATATCCACTATATGTAGTAACTACTAAGAATGAGTATTGAGTATAGTACTAGTGCGATTATGGGTAATAGCTAATTATACTCTAAACTCCATTGCTTCTGTATCTTCTGTTTGGTCTTGACCATCCATGTATGCGATGAGTCTTTTCAATTCGGCTTCAGAGGAGAAAGCAATTTCAATCTTGCCTTGTACCTTTTTACCAGCACGGAACTTGATATTTACAGGAGATCCTAAGCTTAATTTTAAACGATCCATCAATGCACGTACTTCTGCCGTATTTTGTGGTTTATTTGTTTTAGTCTTAGGGGATTTATTTTGCATAGACTTGACAAGAGCCTCTGCTTGACGAGCACTTAATTCACCCTCTTTAATACGTTCAGCTGCTTCTATTTGTTGAGCCGCGCTACGAAGTGCCAACAATGGACGAGCTTGACCTACTGTTAAATCCCCTTCAATAAGGTCTTTTTGTACAGAGTCACAAAGTTTTAAAAGGCGAACCATATTGGCAATATAAGAACGACTGCGGCCAAGGCGAGCAGAAATCATTTCTTGCGTTTGTTTATACGTATCCATTAAACCTTGGTACGCCAATGCTTCTTCAATTGGATCTAGTCCTTCACGTTGCAAGTTTTCAACGAGGGCTACCTCAGTCATCTCTTCTGTATTATATTTCTTTACAATAACTGGTACTGTTTCTAACCCAGCAATAATAGCAGCACGGTAACGACGTTCACCAGCTACGATTTGATATTTATTCTTTTGTTTACGTACTACGATTGGTTGGAAAATACCAAGATTTTTAATAGATTCAGCTAATGTAGCTAAACTATCTTCATCAAAACTTTTACGAGGTTGATCTGCATTCGGAACTAATTCAGAAATCGGTAATTCATGTATTTCCTTTTCAGGTAAAACAGACTCTACAGAGTCAACTTTCATCAAATTACCAAGGCCCTTACCCAATCCGGACACTTTGCTTTTTTTACTTTTCACTTCTCTAGGCATATAACTAACCTCTCTCACCTTACATATAGCATTTATTAAGACTTAGATGCTTTAATAACTTCTTTGGCTAATTTAGTATATACATCCGCACCTTTAGATTTTGGATCATATACGATAATCGGCTCCCCATAACTTGGCGCTTCACTAAGTCGTACATTACGAGGAATAATTGTTTTATATACTTTACTGCCAAAGAACTTTTTAACTTCATCAGCTACTTGAATAGATAAATTTGTACGACCATCAAACATAGTCAACAACACACCTTCAATTTCAAGGTCTTTATTAGAAGTTTGTTGTACGATAGTTATAGTCTTAACCAGCTGACTTACCCCTTCTAGTGCATAGAATTCACTTTGAATTGGAATCAATACACTATCTGCTGCTGTAAAAGCATTTAATGTTAGTAAACCAAGGGATGGCGGACAATCGATGATAATAAAATCATATTCATCACGCACTGGTGCCAATGCTTTTTTCAACATTGTTTCACGTGAAACAACGGAAACCAATTCTACTTCTGCACCAGCTAATTGAATTGTTGCAGGCGCCACAAATAGCTTTTTAAGCATTGTAGGCTGAACAATATCAGCAATAGGTTCACCATCAATTAGAACATCGTGTACACAGAGTTCTAAATCATCCTTTTCAATGCCTAAACCAGAGCTTGCATTGCCTTGCGGATCTAAATCAACAAGTAATACTTTCTTGCCTGCATCAGCCAAACAAGCACTCAAATTTACTGATGTTGTAGTCTTACCAACACCGCCTTTTTGATTAGTAATAGCTATAACTTTGCCCACTTAATTCACCTCGCATATTCGTTCAAAATAGTTCTTTTTCATTATAACATAAAACAACTGTAATTATGGTAATTACAAATCAAATTCTTAAAAATTAATCTATTTATATATGTAATTACATTTTAAAACTTAATTTCTGATCAGAATCAGTTAGCTTATATGTTAACAACTAACTTAATAATCCATTTTGATTTACAATTACAATTGTTTCACGTGAAACAATAATTCTTTCTATTAATAAAAACAGAATTTTATTTCTACAAAAATGTTTCACGTGAAACATTTCCTAACCTAAAGAAAATTGAAATTATAATAGATCTAATACTAGCAAATATAATTCTAGAAACCATAGGAGAAATAGTTGTGGGAATTACACTAACAGTAAAAAATAGTAGAAACAAAAATTTTTAAAAAAAATCACAAAAAATATTAGGTAAAAACATGATTTTAATATAAATGTATACGCAACAACAAAACTTGACTAAAATTTTTATTGATACTTAGATCGCATTACTAACTCAACACACGATAATATTATAAGCAAGATTTTTATATAAAAGTATAAGAGTATAGGTGTGTGAGAGCATAACTATAAAATATAAAAACATAAGTGTATAAGCGTATAAGTGTGTAGACGTTATGCGTATAAATGTATAAGCGTATTAGTGTATAAGCGTATAAGTATATAAAAGAATATAAGACAATACAAACAAATAAATGACAATTCATATAAATGTTTCACGTGAAACAATTATATGAATTATATTTATTTATATTAAACTTTAGATATTAAACTAGAATAACTAATAAAAATAAAAATCTTATAACTATAATATCTAATAAAGTGGAGATATTGTAACTATAAGATCTAATTAAATTATAAGTAATGCAACTCTAACTATGTTTATAGTAAAACTGTAATAGTTTTGAAGCCTTAATTATGTATTAACAATATGTATTAAATATATCTATTACTATATGTAGTGTATATATACCAATAACTTTTATTATAAAACTACATATAGATATAGCTTAAAGCTATATCTATATGCTACTAAATTATATGAGAATACAGGCCCTATAAGCTTTGACAGGCTTTCATCATATCTATATACTATTAACTAGGTAGTAATTAGATTGATAATTTTTAATATAGTTAAATTGATTATATTATATGATCTAAAAATACAAATAATAGTAAGCACACACGCTCTACGGATACGCAGAGCTTTTTATTTTGAAGAGGAGGCGTTTCCATGCCCATCTATAACGGAATGCTTCCTGCCATCGATAAAGCAGAAGTAAAACGATACGCAGGACTTCGTCACGCTGAGGATTTCCCACAAAATTACGTTGACGAAGCATGTAAGGAAATCCAGTTATTAGCTACACCTAAAGGTGTATACCAAGAATACGATTATGATGCAGAAACTAAAACAATTTTGAGTAATCCACCGCTTAAAATTGAAGGTTCTATCATTGAAAAACACTTAGAAAAATCTACAAAAGTCTATGTACTAGGCGTAACAGTAGGCGAAGATGTAGAAATTCGTAGTGAACAATTGTTTAAACAAGGCAATTATACAGTAGGCTTATTACTTGACGCAGCTGCAACTACAGCAGTAGAGCAGGTAGCGGATCAAGTAAACGAAGTAATCAATACAATCGCTAAGAAACAAGGTTATAAACCAACATGGCGCTTTAGCCCTGGTTATGGCAACTGGCCATTAGAGATTCAACCTCAATTAGCTAATATTATTAAAACAGAGCTAATCGGCTTACAAGTTACGGAGAACTATTTATTATTCCCACGTAAATCTGTAACGGCGATTATCGGTTTAATGCCAGCAAATGAAGACCTTAAAACAAAACGAGGCTGTACTTCTTGTTCACAACAAGACTGCGCATCTCGTAAATTACCTGAAAAAGCAACTACTAACGACCAAAATAAGGCAGAGGAAGATAGTAGTAAAACTACTGCTGATGTATCAGGTATCGCTATGAAAGGCCAACCAACAGAATAATGTTTCACGTGAAACAGTTCGAATTTTAGGATGTTAAAGGAAGATGTTTATGTATATTTTTGACGGTGCTATGGGCACAATGCTGCAAGCAGCAGGCTTAGAAGAGGGCTATTGTCCAGAGCTATTTAATATTGAGAGACCAGAAGTTGTAAAGAATATTCACGCACAATACTTACAACATGGTAGTGATATAATTACTACCAACACCTTCGGTGCATGTGGTCTAAAATTAGAAGATTACGATTTACAAGATCGAGTAAGAGAAATTAATATTGCAGCCGTAAAGGTAGCAAAAGAAGCTATTGCAGAGGTTAAGCTATCTGCGCGTGTAGCTGGTTCTATGGGTCCTACAGGCCGTTTTTTACAACCACTAGGCAATATGAGTTTTGACTCTATTTATGACACGTACCGTGAACAAGCAGATGCATTGATTGAAGGCGGCGTAGATTTCATTATCATTGAAACTATTATCGACGTACAAGAAATGCGTGCCGCATTATTGGCATCTCTTGACGCTCGTGAAGCAGCAGGGAAGACAAAGGAAGATGTACAAATCATCTGTCAGTTTTCTTTCAGTGAAGACGGCCGTACTATTACAGGTACACCGCCAGCAGTAGCAACTACTATCGTGGAAGCTATTGGTGCTGATATCATCGGTATTAACTGTTCTCTTGGACCTGAACAAATTACACCTCTTATCGAAGAGATTGCCAGCGTTACTAATTTGCCAATCAGTTGCCAACCAAATGCAGGTATGCCTCAACTGATTAATAAGCAAACTGTATTCCCACTTACAGCAGAAGAGATGGGCCCATTGATGCTTCCAATCGTTGATGCAGGGGCTAGCTATGTAGGCGGCTGCTGCGGTACAACACCAGCTCATATCCAATCTATTTCCAACGCTGTAAAAGCACATACTCCTAAGGAGCGTGCTCACATCGAACCTAAAACAATCATTACAAGCCGTACTAGATTGTTAGAATTAGGTCACAATACAAAACCACTTATCATTGGTGAACGTATTAACCCAACAGGCCGTAAAGTTTTAGCCCAAGAATTACGCGATGGTTCTTTCATCCGTGTAAAACGCGATGCGTTAGACCAAGTAGAAGCAGGTGCAGATATCCTCGATGTAAACATGGGTGTAGCTGGCATGGACCAAACACCATTGATGGAGCGTGCTATCTTTGAATTATCCATGCTCGTTGAAACTCCATTATCCATCGATACATTGGATCCAGCAGCCATGGAAGTAGCTCTTAAAAACTATCCAGGCCGCGCCCTAATCAACTCTGTAAATGGGGAGGAGGAGTCCATCACTCAAGTTATGCCTTTGGCTAAACGTTATGGTGCAGCATTACTTTGCTTGCCAATATCTAGTGGTGATCTTCCTGAAAAAGCAGAGGACCGCGTTGCTTTGGCTGAAAGCATCGTAAATCGCGCTTACGGCTATGGTCTTCAACCACATGACTTATTACTTGATCCATTGGTATTAACACTTGCTAGCGGTGAAGATAATGCACGTCAAACATTGCGTACATTACAGTTATATAAAGAGAAATTTGGCTTCCCAACAGTAATGGGCTTGTCCAACATTTCCTTCGGTATGCCTCAACGTCCATATTTGAATGGTCAATTTTTAACAATGGCACTTGCTTGTGGCTTAACAACACCGATTATGAATCCATTAAATTATCCAGCTAAAAAAGCTTTTGTATCTAGTACAACGCTATTAGGTTGGGACCCAGGTTCTGCTCAATTCATCAAAGAATATGGCTACGAAGACGAATCAAGCGCACCAGGGAACTCCGCTCCGAAAGGTCCAGAGAAAAAATCCTTCGACAGCAATGATCCATTAGCAAATATCCGCGCTTGTGTAGAACAAGGGGAGAAGGAAGCCATCGTCGAGCTTGTTAAAAAAGCCTTAGCAGACGGCATGGACCCATTAGATATTACGAAAAAAGGCTTATCTGAAGCGATGAACGTAGTAGGGGACAAATTCGGTTCTGGTAAATTATTCTTGCCACAAGTAATGCTTGCTGCTGAAACAATGCAGGCTGCTTTCAACACCATTAAAGAAATTATTCCTGCTAGTGAAAGTTTAGATAAAGGTACAGTCGTTGTAGCTACCGTTAAAGGCGACATCCACGATTTAGGTAAAAATATCGTAGCGGCCTTACTTGAGAACAATGGTTACAAAATCGTCGACCTCGGTAAAGACGTTGATCCAGAAGTTATCGTTCAAGCTATTAAAGACAACAAGGCGGCTCTCGTTGGTATCTGTTCCTTGATGACTACAACAATGCCTCAAATCGACAATACTGTCGCTGCAATCCGTGCAGCAGGCCTCAAAACTAAGATCATGGTAGGTGGCGCCGTAGTATCCCAAGACTACGCAGACCAAGCGGGTGCAGATATCTACGCTAAGGACGGTATCGCAGCCGTTAACCACGCTAACGATTTCTTTGAAACTTTAGAGAAATAATTTTTAATAAAGAGGTACATGATGACATTAAGAGAGAAACATCAACAAGGAAAGTTCACTATTACAGTTGAATTAGACCCACCGAAAAGTAGTTCTGCAGAAAAGGTTTTTGAACAAGCGGCTCGTTTGAAAGGGAAGGTTGATGCTATCAACATCGCTGACAGCCCTATGTCCAAAATGCGCATGAGCCCAATTTCCTTGTCCTACTTGTTACAACACAACAAAGAGATCGAAACGATTTTCCACCTTACTTGCCGCGATCGTAACATCATCGGCTTACAATCCGAGTTGCTTGGCGCTGCAGCACTGGGTGTAAATAATATCTTAACCCTTACTGGTGACAAACCAGATAATGGGGACCACCCATTTGCACAATCTGTATTTGAAGTAGACTGTATGGGCTTGCTCAACATTGCTAAAACACTGAATGCAGGCAAAGACCTTGCAGGCAACGACTTAGATGCACCTACAAACTTCTACATCGGTGCTACTGGTAATCCTGGTGCGCCAGACTTAGAAATTGAACGCCAAAAACTAGCTGCCAAAATCCAAAATGGCGCGCACTTCGTTCAAACACAACCGATTTATGATTTAGAACAAGCAAAACGTTACATCGATACAATGTCTGAATTCGATGTACCTATTATGCTTGGCTTGATTCCACTTAAAAGCTTCAAAATGGCTACATACCTACACGAAAAAGTGCCTGGGATCAACCTTACTCAAGAAATCCTAGACCGCGTAGAAAAGGGCGGCAAAGAAGCGGGTACAGAAATCGCTATCGAAACATTGGAACAAATCAAAAAAATCGCTGCAGGCGTACATATTATGCCTTTAAACGATATCGATACAACATTACATATCATTGACCACGTATAAGTCATTATAAGATTAACATAGAACACCTTTCCCACGGCCTTCATAGTGAGCTAAGTCGACCTTAGGGAAAGAGAAAGAGGATGCAAATCTATGATTTGCATCCTCTTGTTATTTATATAGGACAGTATTTGTTCATATTGTGCTTACAAGCAACTATATTCCCCTTTAAAGATTACACTAGCGGTTTGTCTTTAATATCTTTTGGTTTGCGTGGGTATTGCTTAGGTGTTTTACCTGTTTTCTTGATATACAGAATAGCTCGTTTATCATCTAAGGTTGGCAGAGTAACGGTTCGTACTTCTTCAAGCTTAGCTTTTAATGTGCTAAGGGCTTTGTTAGATTCCCCAACTTCTTCTTCGTAGATAGCGCCTTTTAAAGCCACTACATAGCCGTCTTCTTTTACATAGGGCACAGTCCATTCTAACAGAATAGGTAAACGTGCCACTGCACGGCTCGTAGCAATATCGAAGCTTTCACGATAATCTTGATGACTAAGATCCTCGGCGCGGCCATGTAAGGTCGTACAATTCGTCAGTTTTAGCTCATCCATAATAGATTCTAGGAAGGTAAGACGTTTTTTCAAGGAGTCAAAGAGCGTAACCTTAAGGCTACGGTCATAAATTGCCAACGGAATACCAGGGAAACCAGCGCCAGTGCCAACATCGATGATAGACATGCCGGGTTTAATAATATTAGAGTCATAGCAGGAGAGGGAGTCGATCATATGCTTTACTACAACCTCTTTCATATCTGTGATGCCCGTAAGGTTGAGGTATTTATTTGTTTCAATCATGCGCGCGTAATACACATAAAAGTCTTTTGCTTGTTCTTCTGTACATGGCAGACCAAATTTGGTCATTTGCTCCATCATGTATGAAACAAATTCAGACTCCGGTGCGATGGGCACATCGTATTTCTCTTTCATAAGCACTCCTAATAAATTATTCGATATTTATATAATAGTAAAAGTAATCTACATATATGTAACAAAACTCATGTCATATAGGTCATCATATAAATAAATCTACGTAATTAACAATGTAATTAACAATGCTTAATTGTAGAATGAAATTGAACACATAAAAAATCCATATTAGTACAAGTGA
>ERZ772961.227-NODE-227-length-24507-cov-3.088909_pt1 | contig 24507 bp, 30 predicted proteins | sample MGYA00580677_ERZ772961 | MGnify/ENA primary metagenome ERZ772961 (study PRJEB29015, sample SAMEA2738088) | human oral metagenome | biome: human oral; feature: human-associated habitat; material: saliva | place: China | collected 2227 ... | reverse complement strand
TTTTCGAGATTATTGTTGACATGGTTCGTGGAGGTATTGAAAATCCAACACAATGGTATGAGAAGAATTATCGTAATGGTGACTATGAAGTTGATTTACGAGTGCAAGTGACCAAGACTGAGTGGGGAAGTATGAAGGCTTACTTAGCAGGTGTCTCTGACGATGTTGAACCACATGGAACACTACTTGCTGTCAAGCTTGGTGTGTATGCAATCGATTACAAGGTTGGAGAAGCTTATAATATTTGTGACGGTACTTATACTGTCGTTGCGGAATAGGAGGTTGGGAAAATGACACTTAAATACAAGATTGATGGTGAAGATTTATATAGACAATATGCTAGATTAACCATGGATTATGTACAAAACATTCGTGATTGCGATATGGGATGTTACAGTGATGGTATATCTTATGCTGATACAATTAAAATGGATGTGCTTGATGATTGGCATACATACGATATTATACGAGACTGTACCGAAATATTCATAAATCGTAATATTACCGAAACATCTTGTTATTATGATTGTGGCATGTTTGACGTAGAAATCAAATTATCACACAATTACGATGAGTTGAGTGAGGTACTAGATACACTTGACAGTGCTCTCATTAAATATGATTTTAAAATTAAAGATTGTTACGGTCGTATGTTCAATTATTCATCTGTTTTCAACGTTAAAATGGATAAATAATTGATTGTAACACGAACGTAACATTAAATTTCACACCTAGCTCTTTACTCTGTGGACTAGGTGTGTTATACTAGATAGACGAGGTGATTATTATATGAAGTTAAAACAAATCGGTCTATCTAGCATGATTTTAACTGGACTGTTAGCAACAAACGCAGTACATGCTCAAGACGAAACGATTATTGAAGATAATTCTATTCAAGTAGTGTCTATTTATAAAACGTCAGACGCTTCTAGTGTAGAGCAATTAAAGAAAGACTTGAATGAAGCTTCTACATACTACAGAGATGTTATCGCTAAACGTGATAATGTACAACGTCAATTGATGGAAGCGACGAAAGGGCAACAAGAGTTGCCACAAAACGCTTCAACTGATGTCGAAGATGTGAACGTAGCTAGTTTTAGTGGGGTTGCGACGTCAATGCCACTAGCGTACACTGTGGAAAAAACAACGAGCAAACCAATTGAAAAAGCAAATGATGTTGAATCATTGAAGAAACAATTGGAATTAACGAATGCTACAATTGATGACACGAAAGATGTTTATGTGAATGTACTCTCTCGTTACGAGAAAGTTTTTGAAACAATCAGTGATGAAGATATTAAAAACATCTTAGAAGAAAACACACTTTTTGACCGTGAGGAATTCAATAAATTATTAAACTCATTGGTATCGAAAGCTCGTGAGACGAAACGAATTGCTGATGAAAAAGCTAAGAAAGAAGCGGAAGAAAAAGCTAAAAAGGCAGCTGAGGAGCAAGCGAAGAAAGAAGAATCTGCTAAAGAAGCTGCTCGCAATCGTCAGATTACGACTGTGGACTTTGCTCCAATTGACCCGAATTTCTCAGCAGCAATTAATGGCGGAGCTTGGGGTAACTGTACATACTATGTGTATAATCGTGTAGCTCAATTAGGTAAACCAATTCCGTCTCCATCAATGGGGCATGCGTTCATGTGGTCTGATAGTGCAAGAAGTATGGGATATAATGTATCGCACAATCCGAAAACGGGAACAATCGCTGTATTCCGTCAAGGTGTAGCTGGTTCTGACCCAACTTACGGCCACGTTGCTTTTGTTGAGAAAGTATTTGCGGATGGTTCAGTTTTAGTGTCTGAGATGAACGTGCAAGGATTGAATGTTATTTCAACACGTATCATTAGTGCAAGTGATGCACAATTAACAGAGTTTATTGATGTAGGATTATAATATAAGGAGAGAAGGTAACGTCACATGGTGAATAAAGCTAGTGTAAGGATGCTAGAATCTGAATTGGAGAACGCATTATCTGAGTATGTTCGTGATGTGCATTTATACTCTGGAGACACAATCATGTGTCGTCCAATCGTCGACGGTTATGTTCAACCAAATGTACAATTACTGATTCAATTGAGAGCTGTTAGAATACCATCCGTGGAATTGAATGATTTAGTAGTGGAATTTGAAATTAGATGTAATATTGTAAATAAGAGTGATTTAATTGATGCTTTGGGCGGAGAGTCTAAGTGCGAGAGATTATTTAGTGAAATAGAAAGTACGGTTATTCGTAGTAAAGTACAATTCAGTAATGAAGTTGTAGTTGAAGAAATCATCAATATCGGAGGTAATCAGTATGTACGTAAACGTTAGACGAGCAGCTAAACTAAAACTATTGGTTAGCGACTTGCAAGACAACTTGGAAGAATACATTCACGATTTACGAATTGAAGACGATTATATTTGTGGTTACTGGAATGATAAAGATTTCTTACCAGACGATGTTGAGATTGTACTTGACGCTTCGGTCACTGACGTGAAAGTTGATGGACTGAATGTTGATTATATTATTACATATAAAGTCGTGAATAAACACGATAATGATGAATTACTGAGTGAGAATGAGTTGGAACGACTAAGAGAAACATTCAATCAGATTGAGAATTTGAAATTCCGTTATCGAATTTCGATGTACAAATCGGTTTATTATGAGTAGGAGTGAATCGACATGGGATACAAGGATATGAAATTACCAGTGGATTTGGACGCTATTCAAGAAGAATTACGAAATTATGTTACAAACATTGAGAAAATTGGTGACGATACTTTTTCTGGAAATTGGATTCACGATGGTAAGATATACGACAATGTAGTAATACCAGTTAGATTATGTTTCATTTTCAATAGTGGGGATGGAAGTAATGGTGACGCTCATCTCAACTACACGGTTTATTATGTAGTGGATGATTTAGGCGCTTTGTACAATGGACTAGTAGGAGTACTTGAAGACGTAGAAATTGTTGCTTTACGTAATGATATATCTATCATCGAAGAGTACGAACAAAAAGAACGAGTTTCGTTTTATAATTTAGAAATTGTTTAGAAAGTGAAGTGATAATTATGTTAAAATCAAGTTCAAGTATAGCAGTTGATTTAGAAGCTGTGAAACAACAATTAGGATTTTGCTTGGAGAACATCTCAATGTCGGACGTGGATTCAGTTTATGGATTTTATCGTTATGATTACAAAGGATACGAACCGATTAGGGTAAATGTTCAAGTTAAAATTCATAGCGTTGAGATTGACACTGCGTCTAATTCAATTGAGACGATGATTGCGTTAGATGTTACAAACAAAGAAGACATCTATTTCAAAGCGAACGTAAGTGAAAACTTACGTAGTTGCATTCGTCGAGATGTAGAACGAATTGAGTACGGTTTAATAACAAATTATATTGATTTAGATGGGGTACGGTTAGTACCGTAATGATTTAGGAGGAACGTATGTTAGAGTCTAAAGGACAACCAATTTTTAAAAAGATTCTCGGATTTATTGGCAAATGGCTCAAGCGATTACTGGTTTTCACAGTAATCGCTATTGGTTTAGCTGGACTATTCGGATTGGGATTTGTGTATCACACATTACAATCCGTACCAGAAGTGGATGTCACTAAGTTCGAGATTAAAGGAAATTCAAATATGTATGCAAATGACGGTGGCTTGATTTGGTCAGATACTGAACGAAGACGAGATTATATTCAGTATAAGGATATCCCACAAGATTATGTCAACTTGCTTACAGCAGTGGAGGATAATGATTACTTTGAACACGGTGGCTTTTCGATTAAAGCAACACTTAATGCGTTTTGGTCTGTTGTCAAAGAAAAAGTGTTTAAGAGTGGAAACTCACGTGGTGGTTCTACATTGACACAGCAATTAATTAAGAACCAAGTATTCTCACAAGACGTAAAAGACCGTACTGTCACACGTAAGATTAAAGAAATATGGTTATCGATGCAATTGGAATCAAACTATTCGAAAGAACAAATTTTTGAATGGTATGTGAATAGTATTGAATTAGGTGAGCGTTCATTTGGAGCGAATACGATTTCATTAACATACTTTGGTAAATCGATTTCAGAATTGAATACTGGAAGTGACGAAGACTTATCGAAACTTGCAATTATAGCAGGACTTGGTCAAGCACCATCAACGTACAATTTGTACGACAATCCAGACGCTGTGGACGAGAGACGATATGAAGTACTATTGTCTGCTGTTAGACATGGTAAAATATCACAAGAACAAATGGATAGAATTAATAAAATTCCAGTTACAGATGGATTGAAAGAACGATTCTGGCGAGACGAAGTAGTGTTGCAATCAATGACGAAATACTCAGCACATATTACAGCTACACTTCGACAAGTAAAACAATTGGGATATGACATTGAGAAAACACCATTGCAAATTTATACTACATTAGATAAAGAAGCTACTGATAAACTTCAATCTATCGTTGATAATGCACCAGACTTGCGAACAGATGAGCAACAAGTTGCTGCTACAGTGATTGATAATGAAACTGGATATGTGATTGCACAAGTCGGTGGTCGTTATCAAAATGAACCAATGAGCTTGAATCGTGCGATTCAACAAAATCGTTCAACTGGTTCATCTATTAAACCATTATTAGATTATGCGCCAGCAATTGAGTATTTAGGATATGGAACACAAACTCAAATTTCGGGAGCAGCATATCAATATCCGGGAACAAACTCGATAGCTTATAACTATGGTGGGGCAGTTTACGGAATGGTGGATTTACAGACAGCTCTAAGATTGTCGTTGAACACAACAGCGAACAGATTGTTGGATGAGCGTGTAGGTTCACAGTTAGCTAAGAAATTCATGTCAAGAATGAAAGATTTAGATGTGAAGGAGACTTATGGTGGTGCTGACGCTTTAGGATTGGACATGTCGACTGCGGATTTAGCAAGCGGTTATGCGGCTCTTGCAAGATACGGTTCGTATCAACAAGCACAGTATGTGACTGCGCTTGAATTTAGCGATGGTTCTAGAAAAGAAATTAAATTTGAACGTACACAAGCGATGTTACCGTCGACTGCATTTATCTTATTAAAGATTTTGGAAGGTGTACCGAAATACTCTGCTCGTGGAGCTGAGATGCCAGAAATGGCTGTAGCGATGAAAACTGGAACAGTTGCGTATGCGAAATGGATGCCAGACCATGCTGCTTCTGACGTTTGGATTGCTGCGACTACGAAATCAATTACGACCGCTATTTGGTCAGGATACGATATTCCAGAAGAAAATCACGTGTGGGACAACGCTGATACAAGACATGCTCTAGTGAAACAAATTATGCGTACATTCACGCAAGGTCGTGACACTAGTGAATGGTTAGTACCAGAAAATGTTGTGGCTAGTGGTTCTGGATTGTCAGCTCAATACTATCCAACAGTGACATATAAAGAACCAGATTATAGCTTGAAATCATTATATCTTTCGGACAACGAACATACGTTCGATAATCTATATGGTGACTCTAAACTCAAGTTGAAATCTTACGATAAGACAAGAGTAGATGCTAAGATGAAGGAATATAATGAAGCTGTAAAATGGAAAGATGAATTATCAGATGATGATAAGAAATTATACAATCAGATGATGACGGGTAGTGTGAGAAATAGCGAAACGGTGATTCCAGACGACGTTTATGTAAATACAACAACATCTACTGAAAATAGATAAAACAAAAAGAGAAGTCTACAATTAAGACTTCTCTTTTCTTTTAATATCGTTGCTCAAAAGTATATTTATCTTGAGCTGGAGATTGACTTTGTGGTAAGTGGATTCGAGTCACTTTACCAACGACTTCTTCTGACAATTGCATTTTTGCTGACATTGGTACGTATCCAAGTAGGAACTCACCAATATAACAAGCAATCGCATTCGGGTCGTATGGATTAGTTGGTTCTGGTACCAGACGAGCTGGGATTTCAGAAACCACCACACCACCTTGATTCTTGAGAATTGTCCAATCGAATTCATCAACTAATTCAATATTTGGACGGAATTTCATTCCAACGATTGTTACACTCATTCGTTTCACCTCTTTTATTTTATTGTAACTTCATTATAACACAATTGTGAATAGAGTACAGACCTAAAATTGAAACAAACGTCTTTACTCAAAATCGATATTGTGTTATAATAAATGAATAGAAAGGATAGGTGACTATGTTTAAACGAGTAACAATTGCAGCGACGATGACAGTACTCTTAGGAATTGGAGGTCAATCATCGTCTGAAAAAGTTGAGGTGGTGCAAGTTATACCACGAGTGGAGTTGCTACGAGCTGAAACGAGTAAAGACCAACTGAAAGCTTATTTCATGCACCAATTACGTCAGTCTAGTTTAAAAGAGAATGAAATCGAAGGAGGACTCGACGGATTGAGTAAAGCAACTACCACAGCGGAAGTAAAGGAAGTTTATGGTAAGTACGCACAAATCGAACTTGACCGTATTCAGCAAAAACGTGATGAGGAAGAAAAAGCTAAGAAAGCAGAAGAAGAACGCATTGCTAAGGAGAAATCTGAGCAAGAAGCTAAGGCTCAAGCTGAGGAACAAGCTCAAGCACAATCAACATATTCGGGTTCATCTGCTAGCAATAGTGGTGTGAAAATTTCATTATCACAATTCATGTTTGATGGTGTGGTATATAGTGGTGGATTTAAGTTCACATATTATTCACAAAGTGTATTACCGGGTGGCGGACTAAGTATTCCGGGTCGACATGTAAATGCTGACGGATTCGTTTCCGATGGTGATGGATATATCGTTTTAGCAGGAAGTGCTCCGTTGGGAACAGTATACGATACACCATTTGGTTATAAGGGTAAGATTTATGACCGTGGTACATACGGAAATCACTTAGATGTATATGTACGATAATGTTGAGAAGGAGGTTAACACATGGTATTTAGAAGCGACAGAGACATCGTGATTGGTAACATTCATGAGCAAGCTCAAAGAACACTTGGACGAATTCGCACAAATAAATCGGACGAAATTGACGAGTGGATTATTGTAAGTGCGTTAACTGATTGGCAGTTGGGAATTAAGTGGGTGTTGCTCATTTTAGGACTTGGTATCCCGTCGATTATGATTGGTTTAGCGTATATATTTGGACAGTGGGGTAATCAAACACTATTTCGAGGTATTGGATTAGTAACACTTTTTATATGGTTAGCTGTGTTATATCGTTATTCTAGATTGAATAGTGAATATAAGCGTATTCGAACTGATTTGTACGATAAAGAGTTCACTAAGATTGGAGACAGGTTTTATCGAGCGAATGAGTATCGTCGTGACAACGTGGAAACGTACTATCCCAATGCGTCTAATTACGATTTAGAGTACAAGGATGATGATGAAACATTCTTTTTGCGTGGTATGATTAACTTCAACCAGTTATTACGTATCACGAACTCATCTAACAATGGTCGAGTATCGATGGTGCTGAATCATGCTCGCAAACCGATTCGTCATGCAAACATTACAGTCCGTATTAGTAATGCTGAGGATTTGCCAGAGGAGTTTTTACAAGAATGTGTTTATCAATTAGAACACGTAGAACTTGTAGGTGTATCGACACTGTCAAGTGACTTCGGGTATGTATATGAGTTCGCAAATTTAGAGATTGCTGTACGTATTCTTAAGGATAAGCAATATGAAATTATGTTGGAAGATTATCAAAAATTAAATGGTGAGGTAAAATAATATGTTAAATTTATTGGCTACAGGTACGGGTACTAAGTATATTGTATCAGAAGGTGTTGTGGTAGTAATGGTATTGGTTTATATCATGCTAGCAGTTATTGCACTTATGACAGCTATCGTTTCGCTAGTTGCGAACTGGAAATTGTTTGAGAAGATGGGATATAAGGGATGGCAAGGAATCATTCCATTCTATTCAGAATATATCTTAGTCAAAGAGTTATATGGTTCTGGATGGTATTTCTTACTATTATTAATTCCAATTGTAAATATTTACTACGCATGCGGATTAATGAACCGACTAGGTCAACGATTCCATAAATCATTACGTTGGCGTGTCGTACTGTTGATTATCTTCGGCATGTACGGTGAATGGATTCTAGCGTTCAGTGATGATATGTACGATAAAAGTGTCAAGTTTTAACTTGACGCTTTTTATTTTATTTTAGGTCTGTACTCAAATGGGAAATGTGATATACTATATTTGTAATTGATATTAAAAGTGAGGTTTTAAATAATGAAACAAAAGGAAATGGTTAAATATTTAAACGAATCAGATGTTATTCGATTGATGAAGAATGGAACTCGATTTAGTCGAGTATTAGATTTAGAACTAACAGAAGCAATTGAACGATTATTGGACATTGAGATTCACAATGGAGTTATGCGTGGTACGTATGACCGTGAATCGGTAAAACATGTCATTGACATTGCAAAAACGAAAGACCATGAGTATGATTATATCATCAACATTAAAGGTCGAGTAATGGTTGAATTAATGCCAGATGTGGAGTATTCAATTCGTGGATATGCGAAGGATTATGATGACGCATTGAAAACTACAATGAAGTTATTGCACAAAGCTAAAAAAATGGATGACGCATTGCGTAAATGGTAGTCGGAAAGGGAGTATATTTGAATGGGTAAGTTAACAAATGACGCTAATTGGACATTCGATGGTTACATCAATGGAGTTCAATTCGATAATAGTCATATCTATCAAGATACATTAACTGTATTGGGGTATTGGCAGTCAGCTAAAGAACAATTTAAAGACGGTCGAGTACATCCATTCACAGATAATCATTTCACTAAACCAGAATGTACAAGAGCGATTAAATTCGCATTTGAGAGCTTACAAAATACAAATGTGCGTGGTGGTATGACGAGTGTTGACTTAGTCGGACATTTAGTGGGATTAATTTTAACACTAGAAGAAAACGAGAAACTTGAGGATTATCGAGAACGTCTATTGAATTATATTTTAGAAAATGAGGATTTAAGTTATCACACCGACCACTTACAGTGGTACATAAAGGTAGCGCAATTAAACACAAGGAGAGTCTAAAATGGCAGAATTACAACCAACACAAAAAGAAGTAGATTTATTTGAATAAAAGTATGGAACAACTAAGTCTAAACTATCATTCAGATTAGCATTGCGATTCCATATTCCGATGTGGATTTGGGTCGTAGTATTACTTTTTGCAATTGTGATGCCAAATACATTTGTACAGATTGTGCAGAATTATGGATTGTTAATTTTATTAAATATATTTTTAATTCAATCATCCGTTGAGATGTCACGCCAAGCAGCTCTCTGTGAGTTACAGTATCAAAAAGCTCGATTCTACATGTTCAAAAGACAACGACGTGGTTATTATGAAATGATTCAAGAAGGACTAGCTGGTTCTGGTAGCTACAAGCTGTCGTACTTGTTAGTGGGTGCGATTTTCACATTAGTGAATCGTTTCACAAATTGGGTCGACTATAGTGTAATCTCTGGTTATTTATTAGGATTCTTAGTTGTGAATATTGTAATGTCGTATTCAGTTTATAGAGAAATGTCTAATTTAAAATCTCGCAAATCGGAATTAGAAGCACAAACACCAGAAGTTAACGATTTTAGAGAGCAAGTGATTGATGAATTGACGGATTATGTGATATGGCGTCACGGTTGGTACATGGAGGATGCGAATGGTATGACTAGTGATGCAGCATTTGCAATGGCGTATGTTTATGAAATGTTAAATGAAAATGGTATCCGTGAGTTAAATGGTACATTAAAAGAAGTGTTAAAGGATGCTGATAAGTACCGTAACCGTTGTAGTGACGATGTGGAATTTTTACTGAAATATGTAGAAGCATTGGTCTATTTGACACCATTGATTCGAGAAACTACTCCCGGTAGATATCCAGAACATAGCGATACTAAAGCGATTGTAAAGGAATTTTTAGATTAAAAAAAAAATGTCTCCAAGGGGTTGACACAAATCGCAATCTGTGTTATTATAATGATGTTGATTCGATTTTACCCTTTTTTGCGAATCAACTCCCAACATTAGGAGTTGGGTTTGACATCTGCGTCCCATCTTTTGCAAGTGGGACGCCCTCCTTTTGGACGGATGGTAGAGTGGCTTAATACATCGGTCTTGAAAACCGAAGGCGTCCGAGAGGGCGTCCGTGGGTTCAAATCCCACTCCGTCCTTAACCTTGCTACTTGAAGTAGTTCAAGGGTGTAAAAACCATATGGTTGTGAGCTTACTAAAACCGTCACTGTTTCGATAAAGGTAAGTCTCACTAATTACTGAGATATAGCCAAATTGGTAAGGCAGTAGACTTTGAATCTACGTAGTCGTGGTTCGAGTCCACGTATCTCAATTTTATGACCCATAGCTCAGTTGGTAGAGCACTCGACTGTTAATCGAGTTGTCGCAAGTTCGAGACTTGCTGGGTCAGTTTATACGAATTTAGCTCAGTTGGGAGAGCATTGGTTTTACAAGCCAAGGGTCGTAGGTTCAAGTACTACAGTTCGTATTGTACAACAAACACGGATGCATACGTGTTGAGGTGCTGTTCGATTGGAAGAACATAACAAGAGAGCTGCTGGTTGGAGTCCAGTCGGGGCAACTTATTGCCCCGTAGTTTAAGTGCTTAAAACAACAGTTAAGGCGGGTTCGAGTCCTGTAGCACCTTTTATTTAGTGGATGTGGTGGAATTGGCAGACACGCTAGACTTAGAATCTAGTGCCATTGGCGTGAGAGTTCGAGTCTCTCCATCTGCATTTATTATTTAGGTCTCATGGTGAAGTGGTTATCATACTGTTCTGTCAAATCAGAGTCACGGGTTCAATTCCCGTTGAGACCGTATTTTTACATCGTTCGACTAGCGGTTAGGTCACAGCTCTTTCACAGCTGTAGCACGGGTTCAAATCCCGTACGGTGTATAGTGTTGATAGAAGCATTTGTAGGTTGATGTAGTAAGGAGAGTTAACGTTACTTCTAGGGAAGTTGGTTCAAGACCAACCTATCACATTTTAGTATTAAAATAGATTGCTAGTTTAACTGGAAAAAACAACAAGCTTCTACCTTGTTGTTACGGGTTCGAGTCCTGTGCAATCTGTTAAATATTGAATGGACGGTTAGTTTAACGGACAAAACGCAAGTCTACGGAACTTAAGATGTGGGTTCGACTCCTACACTGTCCTTATTTTTTGGATTGTTAGCTCAGTTGGTAGAGCAACGGACTTTTAATCCGTGGGTCGAAGGTTCGATTCCTTCACAATCCATATGATAATCATGGTGGTTATGGTGGAATTGGTAGACACACTAGACTGTGAATCTAGGTCATTGTGGGTTCAAGTCCCACTAATCACCCTACTTTTTAGGATTGATAGCTCAGTTGGCAGAGCATGGGAGTGAAGTCCCCAGTGTCGGTGGTTCGATTCCATCTCAATCCATTAATCGAGGACTTTTAGCTCAATTGGTTAGAGCACTCGGCTCATAACCGAGCGGTCGTAGGTTCGACTCCTACAAAGTCCATTTATTTTTGGCGATATAGCCAAGTTGGTCGAAGGCAGTGGACTGCAAATCCACTATTCGCTGGTTCAAATCCAGCTATCGTCTTTTTATTCTGTGGGTATGGTGGAATCGGCAGACACATCGGACTTAAAATCCGGTGCTCATTTGAGCGTGAGAGTTCAAGTCTCTCTACCTGCATTTGCAAATAATTGCAAAATTTGTTTTATCATGAAAGATTAAACAAAAATAAGGAGGAATTTATTTGAAAAAGGCAAAACGATTCTTATTATTATCTACTTTATTGGTAGTACCATTACTTACAGCATGTGGTAATAAGGATATTCTTGGATTGACATATACATTTGAATATGCTCAAGTTAAACTTCCAGACGGTACAATTATCGAAGGTCAAGTTAAAGAATGGGCACGTAATGAAAAGACTGATAGTATTCGTGTAACGTTCAAGGATGGAAAAGGTACGTACTTCACACACGCTACGAATGTAGTGTTATACAATAAGTAGAAATAAAAAGAGATTGAATGGTCAATTGTCAAGACTATTCAATTTATTGCGGATATAGTTTATTTGGTAAAACGGGGGTCTTCCAAACCTCTCTGGCGAGTTCGAATCTCGCTATCCGCTTTTAAAAATTTCGGCCCGTTAGCCAAGCGGTCAAGGCATCGCCCTTTCACGGCGACATTCGTGGGTTCAAATCCCGCACGGGTCATTAACCATAAATGCCAATGGTTATTTTATTTCGATAGCTCAATGGCAGAGCACTCCGCTGATAACGGAGAGGTTTGTGGTTCGAGTCCACATCGAAATATCGGAAACGAACGGTTGCAAGACGTTCGGGTTTCGCTGATAATAGCAAAGATTGTTCTTGCAAAACAATCGGAGCGACTCTAGAGTTAGATGGATTGGGGATGCACCTAACTAATCAAGGTGCAGACTCCCAAACGTCGGTATTTTCACTGTTTTACGCTGACCAATCATAGAACGACCAGTCGCTGAATCTAGTGGCTGTCAACTGTTAAGATTAACTTACAAAACGTTATAAGTATGTGTTGACTTTTGTAAGTTTACATCATCTAAATATAAAACGAAAACCAAGTTTTAGATGTAATAATGACAAACAAATTTAGTACCGTACGTTAGACGGGAATTTACGCTTGTGGAGAGTAAAAGAAAATGTGAGTAGTATTTAAGTTTACTTAGTACAAAAACATACTCGATGAAACAAGAATGGAACATAAAAGTTTTATAACTTTTTATAAGTTTCCAGTAACGGTTGAGCACACCTTAAGTGCTACGGTGGAAAAGCAGTGATTATATTAAACGGAATTAGCTCAGTTTGGTAGAGTACTCGTTTTGGGAGCGAGGGGTCGTAGGTTCAAATCCTACATTCCGTATTTTTGGGGAATTAGCTCAATTGGGAGAGCGTCTGCTTTGCAAGCAGAATGTCGTCAGTTCGATTCTGACATTTTCCATAGCCAATGATTTGAAACATGACGTGTGCACAGCGTCACCTCAACATCCGAGGGTTTCAATTGTTGGTAATCTAGGACAATCAACCAACCAGCTCACTGGTGACAAGTCGACCGTAGATGTTGTTGTGAGTAAACGTTTCTGATGTAGGAATTACGGGACGCATCGGAAGAATAGACAGTTGGTGGCTGTCGGTTGCTGTGAAGTAACGCACCACAGATTTTTTAGGGTAATTAATTTTATGGAGGAAAAGATGATGAAAAAGTTTTTTACGGATGAAAATGGTACATTTTATAAAGGATTCTATCGTGGATTTTTAGCAATTGTAACAATTGTGTTATTAGTGATTGCTCGATTTACATTATTGGTGTACATTCCAGTAAATACGGTGGGTGTGCAAGTAAATGCGTTCAGTGGAGTCAAGGATACAACATTACCGACCGGTTATCATGTAGTGATTCCATTCGTTGATAAAGTATACAAATTATCAACATCTGTTCAATCAAAAACGATGACAAAAATCACAACACAAACGAAAGACGGTCAATGGTTGAATACAGATATTGACGTAAAGTATAAAGTTAATAAAGACAAAGCGATGACTGTATTTGCGAATTATACAACACTTGAAAACGTGAATGAAAGTGTGGTTTCACCAGCTGTACAACGTGCGATTGAGTCCATTACTGGAAATTATGACATTTACGAGATTTTAGGTGCGAAACGTACAGAAGTGTATAACGCCATCGACGAACAGTTGAAGAAGACATTCGAAAAATACGACTTAGAATTCGTATCATTTACCATTACTGACCAAGATGCTGGGGATGAGATTGAATCAGCGATTCGTAACGAATCTGTAAAACAAAAAGAAATCGATACTGCAAAACAAGAGCAAGAAAAAGCTCGTGTTGAAGCTGAGACTAAAAAAGTTCAAGCACAAGTGGATGCTGAAACATTATTAATTCAAGCTAAAGCGGAAGCAGAAGCGAACCAAGTATTGTCGAACTCTGTGACTGACAATCTCATTAAGATGAAAGAAGCGGAAGCTCGTTTGAAACACGGATGGGTGGAAGTTCAATCGAATGGTTCAGTGATTACAAATCATTAAAATTATAGCTCACATTTGTGAGCTTTTGAATGCGAGATATATCAGCGGTCAGATTGTCGGTCTCATAAGCCGAATGTCGTGGGTTCGAGTCCCACTCTCGCAATACAGCGTGAATCGAAGACGTTTCGCTTTTGCGTCAGAAAATAATAATGAAGAATTAAGATGGATGGATTCACGCTTGCATCCATCGGGTGAGTTTGCGGTTACTCGCTCGACTTCGTCGAGTTAAAATCGCATATTTATAAGTTGATGGTGTCAATGGTAGCACATCGGTCTCCAAAACCGAAGGTTAGGGTTCGAGTCCTTATCGGCTTGTTTATCGACCGTAGTGGCGTAGATTAGATTTGGAGTGGGTGCGTCCCACCAAGTCGGGGTTGTCATCGCTCGTAATTGATGACCGGTCGAATGTTGAGAGAAGTTGATGGTGACAACGATGGACTCAGCAATGTAATTGGTGTCACCGAAACGTCGTATCACCACGTCGGATTAAGGACTGACATTGAATTGTCAACTAATTACATATTTAGCTAGTTTAATTCAGTAGGTAGAATTCTCGACTTGTAATCGAGATGTCGGTGGTTCGATTCCATCAACTAGCATTTGGGTGCGCGTAAGCATCGTACCGTGTGTGAGTAACGAGCGATAGTCCACATGCGAGTCATGAGATTTTGACGCTCATTTCTATTCAAAATCTCATTTCAAATTGGATAGTTACTCTAGTGGCTGAGGAGGTCGGTTTGCTAAACCGGTAGGTCGACGAAAGTCGGTGCGAGAGTTCGAATCTCTCACTATCCATTGCTCTACGGAGCAACAGGCGTTCATTTACAGACGTCTTTAGTCTAACGTCAATGAAATCAATGGATTTCTTGTTAGATAACAACTCACTCGATATTGTACTTTGTGTTGAAACGCAATGGTGGACGAAAGTTCATTGAACGACAATCAAACTACTGATATTGATAGTTGACTATTGAAAGTTGAATAGTTGTCAATGATTGTTGAGAGCTATTTGATTTGATGTAGATGTAAATGAAGAGTTCGAATCTTTTACTCTCCATTGCTCTACGGAGCGAATAATTATAATAATGGTAGCGGTAGTACCACACATCACGGAATCAGTAATGATTACGAATGTGACCGCAAGCTGCAGAACGTTTTGCTAGACGGGTGCTCTAGATGTCTGGCAAAACGGACTAGTCTTTTATTTAATACGCACGGTTAATCAAGCGGCAACGATAGCTGACTGTAAATCAGCTCCCAATTGGGTTCGGTGGTTCGAGTCCATCACCGTGCATTGGTGCAAGGCATTGCATCAAATGGATAGTTGTTCATACTATTCAGACCTCCTTTCAAAACGGATTGTATGTAGTAGGCAGCATATAATCCGATATATATTTTTTCCATGTGGTTTTTGGGGTTAACCACATGGTTTTTTATTGCACTCATTTGTGAAATTACTCACAAACATTTTTACGAAAATTTCTTACTTTTAGGTCTGTACTCAAATGGAGATTGTGTTATAATAAATACATCTTGAGGGAAGAAAACTGTTAGATTCGTGATTTCAAAATGACGGATTTACCACGATTCGACTGATGGACAAAATTTCAAAAACAAAGGAGACATGCAAAAACATGAAAAAGAAATTATTAACAACTGGAGCTATGGTATTATTAGGACTTGCAGTAAACGCACAAAGCGTCAGTGCAGCTGAGGTACCAGTATCAAATTCAACTGTAGTGATGACTGGTGGTAAAGACCGTTGGTATTCTGTGAATGTGGATATGACATCACGATTTAGTAATGAACAAAACATTGTTGCTGGTGATACAGTAACGTATACACTACCATCGGAATTAGGATTAAAAACAATTTATGAGTTCGACGTTACTGGACCAGATGGTCAAGTGATTGGACATGCTGTTGCAAATCCGGGAACAAAAACAATTCAAGTGACGTTTAATAATTATTTTGAGTCGCACAAATTAGATAAGAGTATGTTCTTAACATTACGAGTTGAGTGGGACACATCGGTAGTACCGGGTGGCGGTACGTATACATTAAGTATCGGTGGTGCGAATGGTAATTCTTCAACTGTAACGATTGAAGACGATGCTAAACCAGATAAAAACGAAGTATTGGTACAATATGGGAATCAAGATACTGAGAATCCAGACCAAGTACATTACGACGCTCGTGTAAACTATCGTAAAGATGAGTTAACAAACGTAGAAGTGACCGTGAAACCAGAAGAAAACCAAGAAATCATTGGTGTGAAAAACGTTCGCTTGTTAAGTGACTATCAACCATTTACGGTCGTTCGTGACTTAACAGAAGATGAGTATACTTGGGACAAGGACAAAATCACAATCAAACAACCATTATTGAAAGATGAAATGGTAACATTCTCATATACAACGAAGATTGTAAAACCAGTATCCGACAAAAAAGTTCATTCGGTAGTGGCATTAAAATCAGATAACTTACAATGGGATTACAATGCTGAGGTATATCTCGTAACTGGTAATGGATACGGAGCTGGTGGTAAAGAAACACCAGTAGAACCAGTAGAACCACGTGGTAGCGAATCAACAGAAACAAGTACTACAGAAACAAGTACTACAGAAACAAGTACTACAGAAACAAGTACTACTGAGACAAGTACTACTGAGACAAGTACTACAGAAACAAGTACTACTGAGACAAGTACTACAGAAACAAGTACAACTGAAACAAGTACGACTAAGACAAGTACAACTGAAACAAGTACAACTGAAACAAGTACAACTGAAACAAGTACAACTGAAACAAGTACGACTGAGACAAGTACTACTGAGACGAGTACTACAGAAGTTGTTACAACAGAAGATTCAAGTGCAAAAGAAACAGAACAAACAACTGTAGCACCAAAAGACGACACTGTCGTTGTGTTGGAAGAAAAATCAACAGAAGCTGAGTTACCGAACACTGGTACGGATGCTACAACAATCACATCAGTTCTTGGAGCTGTATTTGCATCATTAGGTGGACTTGTAGTGAGTAAAAAGAAAAACTAAAACCTAAACTTTAAAGCGTGGGAAACCACGCTTTTTCATTCAGGTCTGTAATTGTTTTGAAGATATGTTAAAATATAAAAAATTTTGCTAATTTTATTGTAATAGTGTATGGAGTCGTGGTATAATAACAATGTGTTTAAATTTATTATCATTTAACGAAAGGAAGAAACATTTATGACACAAAACAAAAAATATTTATTACGTAAAATTGGAAAACGTGTATGTCACGTTGCGATGACGATTTCATCAGTGGCAGTGGTTGCTTCAACTACGGTTAGTGCTGACGAAGTTAATACTTCAAATGGTAACAACGTTACAATTACAGCAGAAGCTAAAGATGATTCAAATGCTAAATTGTTAGAAACAATTAAGAAAGCAAAAGACAATCATGTAATTGTTGAGTTAACTAAAGACGTTAACTATAAAACTGCAAATGAAGCAAATGCTGACATTGATGGACAAATTAAGACTATTAACGGTCTTACAGAATTAGTATCTAATGCTAACGAAAGATTATCAAAAGTTGTTGATGAAGCAACCAAAGCTGGTGTGAAATTAGATAAAGAAATTAAATTAACTTTAACACCGGGAAAAGAAGATGATTTCAAGAAAGCAGTAGAACAAGCAGAACAGAAGTTGAAAGATTCTATTGCTAAACAAACAGAAATTTCAAAATCTCTAACAGATGCTATTGCAAAAGCCGAACAAGTAGGAGTGAAAGTTAATGTTAAGGGTGAAAAGTTTGTTACATTCGAGGATGCGGATGGAGCTATCAAACAAGAGCTTGACAAGATTGACCAAGCAATTCGTCAAGGAAGCGGAGCGGTTTCAGTAGAAAGTAAAACTCTAAAAGCTCAATTAAGTTCAGACTCTACTGCCACAAACAATAATGGTGTGTATCATCAAATTCTTAAAGGTGCATCATTAGTAGATGAAGCTTCATCTGAAACTGTTCAAAGAAAACCGATGGACTTGATTGCTATCGTTGACTTTAGTTCGTCATTACAAGTAAAACGTACTGAAGCTCTTACACAATTAAAAACGTTAATTGAGAAGAACTTAACGGATGATGATAAAATTATGCTTCAAGGATACATTTACAATAAAGAAGCATCATATGCGGCGCACGGTGCTCAATTAGATTATTCTAAACTTAAAGAAGCAGATTGGGGAGTTGGTTTCTCAACAAAACTAATCACAAAAGCCGAAGCATTGTCTATTGTTGATAAATGGTTAGGAATCATTCCACCAAATACACCGAACGGAGTCGCAACATATTCAGATTACTTCAATGCTGCTACAAAAGCAATGGGCGATTTGGGATTCAAGACCGATGACGTAGATGGTGCTACTCCAGTCAAGACAGTTCCGTTTGAAGAAGTATATACTTCTCAACCAAATAGACATCAAACTGTTTCTGTAATTCAATTTACAGATGGTTGGATGGATACAGAAAAAATGGACCCGACATTTGCTGATTGGGCTAAGCAAAACGCTAAAACATTCATGTCTGTTGTAAACAGAAATCAAGTATCAGAATATGATAACAACGGTGAATTTTCAATCAACTCAATGAGAGAACTTGGACACCCTAACATTTATGAATCAACAGGTAAAGATAAAGAAGTCGTTATGAAAGAAATCTTAGACCAATTTGAAAACACAGCTGTTGAAAAATTCACTTCTAAGAAAAAAGTGACTTCTAAAGGTGTTGTTAACATCAAGGCTGATGAAAATGTTACATTAGCGTCAGCTAATCTTGTATCTCCAAGTGGAGCTAAACAAGAACTAAAAGTTGAAAATAACGCTGTTAGTGCAGAAGTTGATTTAACAGAGAAAGGTGACTACACTGTAGAATACGAATTCTCAGCTAAAAACAATGAAGCTGGTAACGTTACAGGTTCGTTCGTTGTAAATAGCAAAGAAGAGTCATCTGGGGACAAAGTAGACGCTAGTTCTAAAGAGTTACCATCAGCAAAAGATGAGAAGACTGATAAATTAGTACCTACTGCGCCAAATAGTGTCGATGTAGAACAGATTGTTATTTCAACAGACAAACCAGTGGTAGAGGATGTTAAAACAACTGCTCACAAAACAAAAACAGAAAAACAATTACCGAAAACAGGTACGGATGCGTTAACAATCACAACTGCTCTTGGAGCTGTGTTTGCAACGCTAGGTGGACTTGTAGTACGTAAAAAGAAAGACTAAAACCTAAACTTTAAAGCGTGGGCAACCACGCTTTTTTATTTTAGGTCTGTACTCAATTTGGAAATGTGGTATACTAGGAGTAAGATAAGCAAAGGAGATATTATAAAATGAAAAGTTTAAAAGAGATTTTGGAGTTCACTTATGAGGTAAAGGATGATTCTTATATTAAGGATATTCGAGTAGGTTTGAGTTTGACAGAAGAAGATTTTGCAAGAAAAGTATTCAATTTATCTGCTCTTGATGTGAAGAAATGGGAACAGTCTAACTATAAACTAGGTGACTTGTCATCTAATCAACGAAAACAGTTGAAAGAATTCGTGTTTTCACTAGAGAACTTCTTATACAAAATGATTTATGGTGACGATTCAGCCGAGGTCGCAAGAATGTTGAATCAAATGTAATTGAGTTAGTTTTAATGTATAAAGAATGGAGATGTAATTATAATGGTGAATAAAACCACGAACGAACAAAAGTTGAGATTAAACCGTGAGATTATGGTTCACGACATGTTGGATGGCGGAGCATACATCAATGGTATTCGATTTGATGACAGAAAGCAAGCGGATTGGGTGTTTGCTGTTTTGGGTAATTGGAACTCGCAATGTATACGCAACGGTGGTAGCGACATTTTGAGACACTTGATTCACGATGCAGATATGACTTATAATTTACAAAAAGCACTTGAATTAAAGGGCGTAATAGGTCATCATCGGAGAGTTGCTGATTGTATCATCAAGGTGGTATCTCGGATTGGTAATGTAACTGGAGATGACGATGTTGTTGTCAATGAGATGATTACCATGCTTGGTGAAGAAGTATTGAACAAAATTACGTATGACGATTTTGAAGAAAATGGCTTTTACATCTTAATGAAACCATATGTTATTAAATCAGTTGACCCAGTTAAGCGTTATTTGGAAGAATTAAGAAGTCAAATGTCGACACATATGGAATAGGAGCTGTGATTGAAAAATGGTAAATGTAAATGCAATCACACCACGTCGTGAGTTGAAATTGAGACGTGAGATTTTGGTTTGGAACGAATTGAATGCTTGTAAGTACATCAATGGTGTTGGTTTTCGGGAGCAAGGACTAGCAAACATCGTATTTACCATTCTGAGTCATTGGGATTTTCAGTCTAAGCTATACGATGATGAGAGTATATTGTACGATTTAATCCGTGATTCCAAGATGACTTATCAATTACAATACGCATGTCGGTTGGTTGGAGTAGTTGGAATTAGGCACATACATGTGCAAGCTCTTGTTAGAACACTAATGTCGTTGAGTGACAACGTTAAACTTGATAATGACGTTGACGTCATTGACGGTATGATTGAGAAACTCTGCGTAGAGAAAATTGTTAAAGATAATTTTGGATTCGATGCTGATGCTAGAATAAGACTTGAGCAAGCATTAAAACCAATTTGTAATTATTTAGAAGACTTAAAGAATAATATGTTAGCTGATGAGATGAGAGTGAGCTACATCGTAAAACGTGATTCACAAGATAAGGAAGATGACTCAAGTTACGATGTAAAGCTTAAACTTGGGATTAAAAAGAAAATTTAGGTAAACCTAAACTTTGAAGCGTGGTAAACCACGCTTTTTTATTTTAGGGTCTGTACTCATTTCGGAAATGTGGTATAATAAAAATAGTTAAGAAATTGATTCAAGATAAAGGAGATATGTCAAATATGAATACAACGATGAAACGACGAGAATTAAAACTAAGACGTGAGATTTTGGTCTGTGACCGCATTGGTGAACTTGAATACATCAACGGTGTCCGATTTGAAAACAAAGAACATGTGAGAGCTGTATTGGACATTTTAAACTATTGGGATTTTCAGTCGAAACTCCGAGGTGACGACAGTATTCTGTATGATTTGATTCGTGATTCAGAGTTGACGTATCACCTAAATCGTGCATTGAGCTTTCACGAAGCATCAAACTCAAGCATCAAGGTGAAAGATGCTTGGAAACCAATGCTTAAATCATTGGGTGACATTGTTAATAGTGATGATGATATTGACGTACTAGATAGTATGATTCAAAAATTTGACAATGGTGATTGGCAAAAAGTAAAAGCGAGTGTTGGAAAATGGTCGTGGGAAGATGTTCGTCAGTTAATAATTCCATTCATTTCTTATTTAAAAGGATTACGAAATCGAATGGTTAGAGAAAAAAATCTAGAGGATTTGAATATCAAACCAAGTATTACTGGAATGCAAATAAAACGTTTTAAAACAAACTAAATGGAGATGATTAAACATGGAACGAGAATATGAATACGTAGTAAATGCAGCAATTGAATCTAAATTCAAACCGAAACATGGTGAGGATATTAACGAGACGTTTCAAGACGAGATGAAAAAAGATGTACCAAGTTTATACGAAGCTATGGACAAGCTTGTCGGTGAAGTGATGTCGTATTATCAAGAACGAGTATTACTCATTGAGCTGTTGAAAGTAAAAGATTTACAAATTGCTGAATTAGAAAAAGAAATTAAAGAATTAAAAGGAGAGAATTAAAATGGCAAAAGTAACTGATATGAGAAACAACAAAAAAGTTGAAGAAAAGAAAGACAAAGTAAGTGACGAAATTTTAATTTCGAATAAATTAGATTATGCAGTATTAGGTACGACAATTGCGAATGAGTTGGAAAATCGTCTAGACATGATTAAAAGTTTCCATGAACGTTTGAGCGAATTTAATGCTGAATACGGACAAGACTCTACAGTAAAAAGTGAGTCGAACGATGATGATTATGTTCGTTTCTTAGAACAAAAAGTTTCACGATTGGAATATGAAATTTCAAAATTAAAAGGAGAAAACTAACATGGTAAAAGTTTATGATAGTTGGGCGAACAAAAAAGCTGCAGAAGATGAGAAACAACTTAGAAATGATGAACGAGTAAAAGAAGAAGCTCTAGAACTAATTCGTAACTGTCCATGTGCGTTCTTCGGTGCAGGTGGTGCTCATGGAAAAGATTTTCCATTTAAAACTGAATCGAACAATGAGATTGTGAACGATTTCACAAATGAAACAGACTTTGTAAAATTCTCAGATGAGCGATACGTTCATTTCTTAGAAAGTCAAGTAGCTCAATTGCAATATAAGTTACACTTATTAGAGAGTGGTGAGTAATCATGGGAATTCGATTGAATTATGAGTTGACATTTAAAGACGGTACAACTTTCGAGAAAGGTCTTATTTGTGGAGATTTTCGTGACGGTGTTGTTGAGATTCTTCGTGAATTGTATCCAGATGATGTAACATATGTTTTCACGAAAGAAATTACAGACAAACAAGAAATTAAAGACTTTTGTCGTGCTTATTACGATTGGTTCATTAGTGAAGATATTTTAGTTCTTTACGATGATGGTGACGAATCATGGTTGGAAGAAAAAGCTTTCAGCTTGGGATATCTTAGTGATTACGAAGAATTTCAGAGCATGGTTGAGAATGGCGTTTGTATCGATGCAGTAAAACCAATGTCAATTGAAGAATTTCATCCAATTTTCACAATGGAACACAGTGACATTTGGTATTTAGAGTCAAACGACCAAGATTACTTATCAAAAGAAGAACTTGAGCGATTTTTGAAGTTCTGGGACGATGTACTAGATGGTGAGAAACTATGCTTTGGATTCAACATTGAAGATGTTGAGAAAATTAAAATTGACATTTGGTAAATGATATTAAATAAAATGGAGAGTGGATGAATATGTTAAATTTCGAAGACCTACTCCGAGCGGAGTTGGAAAACTAAAGAATAGCGTAGATAAGCATGATGGTAACATTGATGATAGACTTGACGAATTGGAGAGTAGAGTTGATGACATCATGGACGAGCTTTCAGAAATGAAGAAGCTTATGGAGTCGGTATATAACTTGGTCGACAAAGTTGACGACCGACTTAGATGGAGATAGATATTAGAATGGAGAGTGAATTACAATGATGGAATTTGAATTTAGTCCAGCAGAAGAACCAAAGAAAGCAACAGAAAAACATGTGAATGAATTGAACGCTAAGATTGATAAATTGACGAATCAAGTTGATGGTTTGGAGTCGCAACTATCTAACGTATTGCAAATTTTAGATAAGATTGTGTACGATGTACGAATGATTGACCGTCGAGTTCATATGTAGGATGGAGAGTGAGATAATCCGATGTTTCGCAATGAAAACGAACGTAGTTCGTCTAGTAAGCGATAATTGAATCAAGAGGTGAGAAAATTAAATGAGTGTTGAATTTAAAGAGTGGCTTTCATCGCTGGGTATGCTTGGATGTTGGTTCGGTATTTTGACTTCATTGTGGATGATTGTGATTGTTGAGTTACACGTACGAATATATGAACCAGAAAAATCTGAGAGAATTACTTATAGAATTGTCCAAGTAGTGTCGATTTTCGCCACTGGATTCTGTATCTATTGGCTATTCACGCACTATGCGTGATGGTTTGAAATTGGAGGTTAAAAAATGGAAAAAGATAAATTTGGGATTGCGATGTTGGTGTCATTAGTTACAATGATTATGTATTTTATACTACGAGCTATGTTTGTGACTAACACTCAATTTATGGATTTCATGATGTTGCTTTATGGAATTTTAGTAGCGATGTGTTCATTTATTACATTGGTTTGTGCATTAAGTGCATTGAACGACCACTCTAATAAGGGTATGTCATTGGTCTTTTTGATTGGGGCAGTGATTATGGGAGCATGTTCGTACTTTTTCTTTCAACAAATTGGAGAAGGTGGTCATCTCGTTATTAGAGCATTAGGATATATTGGAGGTGTGATTTGATGAGAAATAATGATTCGAGTATGACGAATATTCTAGCTATATTAACACTATTCATGTTAGTCATGACTGGTTATTTAATGTCTAAGTCGACACAGGTGGAAAGTTTTACGGTACACTTATGTGGATTGATGGCGGTCGTGTTGATAATCATAGCTGTGTTTTGTTTGTTGAGTAAGGTTTATAGATTCGTGAGCAAGGTTTCTGGAAATGAAGATGTCGATACTGAGATAGTTACTTTGATTATAATGATTGTACTACTTTCCGGTTGTGCAT
>ERZ772961.226-NODE-226-length-24672-cov-4.194947_pt1 | contig 24672 bp, 26 predicted proteins | sample MGYA00580677_ERZ772961 | MGnify/ENA primary metagenome ERZ772961 (study PRJEB29015, sample SAMEA2738088) | human oral metagenome | biome: human oral; feature: human-associated habitat; material: saliva | place: China | collected 2227 ... | reverse complement strand
AAGAGAAAAAGCAGAAAAAGAACAAAAGGATTATTTTTAAAAGGTGCTATTGCCGGATGAGTATTCAACTATATCGCAAAACGAACTAGATGAGCTACTTTCTTTTGGTGAGAAAAAAGAAAATGGTATATTTCAAACTTTGGATGATTTAGTTTCGGAATTACATAAAGAAAATGAGAAAAGAAAAAAAGAGTTCTTATATGATGAGCAAGGAAAATACTTTTAAAAATAGTTATGAGACGGATGTTGGTAGAATAACCAAAGAAGAGTTACTTAAATTTGTTATAGTAGAGTTCAAAAACTATTTAAAATTAGATAGTGCTGATTATTCATTAAATCAAAACTTTAAAAAGTATATGGCAGAGAAAAATCAAGGACAGTATTTTTAGAATGTATAACTATAGCGCACAAAACATAGCATATGGTAAAATTTTGTTTTCGCTTGAAGATTTAAGTAAACTAACAGCAGAAGGCGTAATTAAAGTTGGCAACTATGTTTACGAGCCGATGGAAATTACCAAGCTTAAAGCTAAGGTAGAATCAGAGCTTGAGCAGAGGTGTTATTTTTAATATGACCAACTATGAATTTTGTATAAAACAAAACCCACCATCTATAACAGAATACATAAATACTTTAGCTAACGAAATACCGGAAGAATTATCAAAAAAAGTAATGGAAAGTCTTTATAAGTTTATAGAAGATAGAGATAACTCAGCTGAAGAATTACAAGGAAACTATTTTTAAAAATATGATGGAATTTAGTGATTTCATAGAAATAGAAGGTGTATTTTCAAAAATTGAATCCTTAATTAGAGCTGGTATACACAGCGAAAAAGAATATGAAAAGCCTTTAAGAACTCTTAAAAAATTAGCAAAAAAATACCCTCACATAGCGCAATATGAGGGCACTAAAAAATTCATTTATAATTTTCTATACAAAGACTACGATAATTATTTTTAAACCTACCAACCATACACTTCCAATATAAAATTATATTTTGTATTCTTATACCTTACTTTAAATCCGCGCTTTTTTATTTCATCCTTAGCCAGCTTTGTTGCTTTTTTAAAACTTCTAAAATTTGGAAAGAAAGAGTCTGACCTTGTGTATGCTACAATAGATTTTACATCTACGCAATATTGCAGCTTTTCTTCCAAATTTTTCAAAGCTATTTGTTTTATTTGTTCTTTTTCTTTTTCTCCACTTTCTAAAATCCGCTTTTTAATTGTATCCAAAGTTACTTCTTGTTTAAAGTTTTCATCTATTTGTTTAGCTTCTACTTTTTCTTCTTTATTTTGGCTGATTAATTTATCAGCTAAGTCCATAACTTTCCACTTCACAGATGCGAGTTGCTGTTGAGAATCCGCAAATTTATTTATAATAAGCCTTACTTCTTTACTATCGGAAAATTTAAGAAAATAAATATGCTCATCACTAGATTTTAAACAAATACAAGCATAATCCAAATTAAAGAAATACCTATGTGGAGAATTAGCATCGAAATTAGTGCCACTAGTTGTAACCTGCATAAGTCCACCTTTGTAGACAGCGCTTTCTAATTCCAAGAAGACGGTAGTCTGAAACTTCTTAAAATTATTTACTAAGAAATCTGATGCGCTTCGTACAAACAGGCTATCCCATAATTCTGAGAAGTCTTCTATAGGCTCATTTATACAAAATACTTGTCCGCTTTCTTTAATTATAATGTCACAAGTAAGCTTCTCAAAATTATTCACAACTTTTGAGTACATTTCGCTATCAGCTATAGTTGTGAATGAAACTCTCTTTAAACCGTCTACCATCTTTAGCTCCTTTCTATCTTGAATTTTATTGGTGTAAGTTCCAATTGATTTATGAGTTTTTCAAACTTTCTTTTTCCTCTATTAAGTTCTCCTTTTTCAAAGAAACTACTAACATTTAAAATTATATTATCAGAATCCTCGTATTTGTAGATTTTAATTAAAGAGTGATTTGAGCAATATGTAAGAGATACAAATTTTTTCTCATCTACTTTATTTAAAGGCGCATTATCATTCCAAGAAGTACATTCTAAACAAGAATAATAATTCTCAGATTTCTCTAATAGCTTTGTTATATACTCTGTTCTTGTGAAGAAATAATCTTCCATATTACCAAAGTCTATGTCTTGTTTTATAAAATATCTGCTCCATAAGTCTTTATCGTCTATGTCCCTTAATTTATCTATAGGAATTATTCTGCACTCTTTTCCTCTAGAGTTAGAAATAGTATTAGTATAAACTGTGCCAATATCAACTTGGCACAGCGATGACTCACTATTAATTCTATTAAATATTTCTTCTGATATTTTTGTGAAGAATTGCAACCTATAATTTAAACAATTAAAGTTACTCTTAGCTAAAAGTATTTTTTCTGCTTCTTCATATGTTGTACTATGATAATAGCTAATATAACATTTTGGTGTCTTTCTGTTACTTTCTCTTTCTATTCTATATACAAACTTTTTGTCATTTATTACTTCTTCAAATTCTACTGCTAAAACTACAAGAGCTTTTATATTCTTATAATTTTCAGTTACATTTGCTATAGTGTAATTTGTAATTAAAGAATCAGAATCAAAGGCCGTTTTTACAAGTTTATAGATCTTACAAGGATTATATTTAAAATAGCCTTCATTATTTATGAAATTAAAAGCTTCTTCTTTCTTTATAGAAGTTTCATATTCTTCTACAATTATATTTTCGCCTTTTTTATATTTTAAAAACTTCTTAGCTTTTAAAATTTTGCTATTAGCATACATATCGAAATAAAAAATTGAAGAATCCCTATTCTTGGCAATTCTTCTTTCAATTATTTGTTGCTCACTCATAATAACTCCTTTTTTAATATTTAAATTTAAATTTAACATCCGCTAAATTATTAGCATTAACGAATTCTTCAATTTTTTCTTTACACAGCTTTATGCCTTTTTTATCACCCACTATAGCTTCTACACTTAACACTACATTTGGGTCATCTTTATATTTTATAATTCTAATTATAAGGTCATAATCATACCTCATGCAATATACTAGTTCTATAAAAGAGCGCTCATTTACCTTATTTGCACTGTGGAAAATTCCATAGCCGGCCCGTCTCATTAATAAATAAAAGTTCCTATCACGTTTTAATTCTTTACTTATTGAAACTTGGCTGCACTCATCAGCAGCGTCATTATATTGTATGTCTTGTTTTATAAAAATACGTCCCCACCAGTCATCTATATCAATGTCATTAAGAGCATCAGTATATTTTGATGAGCAATTTACGCAATTTAAACCAGTTATATTGTCAGTATATTCTGAACAAATATTTATTTGTCTTAACTCTGCATCATTATGTTTAGAAATTTTATAAAAGTCTTCACTAAGAATACTTTTGCAAAATCCTACTCTATAACTTTGAAATTTAATATTTCCAATAGTAGTTAGAATATCCAAAAGTTCTGTTTTATTATTATCATTATATTGACAAGTAATAAAAATTATAGTGCTAGTTCCCCTCCGCTGTATTTTATATATAAACTTTTGCCCAGCAGTAGTTATGTACTCAAACTCAATAGAAGGATATATTTTGTATTTTCTATTTTTTATATTTTTTGTTACATCTTTAATTATGTAAGAATTAATTAAAGCCTTTTCTGCATATTTCTTATCTTCTATTTGATAAATATTTCTTGTTTCTTCATTAAAGAAATAATCTTTAAAATCTCTAAAAAACTCTCTAAATTTATTTTTTTCTATTAGAGTTTCATATTCCTCTACTACTTTAATACCACCATTAAAGGAATATATTAAAGACTTTTTAGCCTTTATATGAGAAGTATCTTTTAAATACAGTCGTAGGTAAAAATCAATTCCATCATAGTTCGCAGAAGTAGCGTACTCTAATACTTTCGTTTCCATAATAATTATATGTTTTTAAAAGATTAAAATTTTTTGAAATTTGTATAAGAGTGGTATAAAAATAAAAAGCCGGAATAATTCCGGCTTGGTTTATAATAGATGTATATTTTTAAGCTTTGTTAGATTTTAGCAATTCATCAACAATGCCATATGCTATTGCTTCCTGCGCAGACATAAAATAATCACGATCACAGTCTTTTTCAATCTGCTCATAAGACTTGCCAGTATCTGCTGCTAAGTCTTCATACAAGAATTTCTTTAAACGATTAATTTCTTTAGCAACAATATTAATATCTGTTGCTTGTCCTTGAGCTCCACCTGAGGGCTGATGGATCATAACACGTGAAGAAGGAAGAATAAAACGCTTTCCTTTTGTACCAGACGCTAAAAGTACTGCGCCCATAGATGCAGCTTGACCTGTACAAATAGTCTGCACATCTGGTTTAATGTACTTTATCGTATCGTACATTGCTAATCCAGCAGTTACAGAACCGCCGGGACTGTTAATAAAAATTCGAATATCTTTTTCTGGATTATCTGATTCAAGAAAAAGCAATTGAGCAACCACAATATCTGCCATTTGGTCATTTACTTCACCAGAGATAAAAATAATTCGGTCTTTTAATAATCGAGAAAAAATATCATAAGACCGCTCTCCATCTCTTGACTGTTCGATAACGTATGGAGTTAAACTACTTTTGGTCATATTAAAACCTCTCTATAAAAATATTATTTGATATATGTTTTAACTAGGTTCTTAATAATTCTTGTATAGCTAATCCAATATAATGCTTTAAGTATTTCATATCTACTTCAAAGCCAGACACTTCTATTTTATCCCACATACCTGAAAGTTTGGAAGCATATATAACTGGTTTTAATTCAATATATCCATGTGGCCCATATAGAACAATTTTTATCTTATTATAGTCTTGTAAACTATCATCAATAAGTCTCCGCTCTATAGAAATGTAATTATCATATAATAATTGTGGATAACGTTCATCTATACTATTAAGATTACGTTTAAGTCTTGAAAGTTGTCTAAGTTTATTAGTTAAATCTGCATCTACTTCAATAAGAGGCCAATACTCTTCTACAAGATGCGCCATATCTACTACTTGTTTATTATTTAAAGAACTAGTAAGAACATAAATTCTATTACGTATCTGGTATATGGCATCAGAAAGTGGAATTCCAAAGGACTTATAACAAAGAGTTACAACTATTGCTTTACCGGGTAATGACAATTTTTTTGCTAAACTAATTTCCCCAGTTTTGTATATCTCATATATAGCTCTGTACACATCATTACTTATTTTAAAATCTCGCTTCATACTAGTTCAAACTCTTGTGAAAGTGCTCTCTCAAACTCTACTTGAGAGATTAATTTATCACCTTTGTACATTATATAATCGCCAGTTTGATTCACATATCTATAGTACATAAAATGGGCAAACATAATATCATATTCATTCTTATGAATTAAAAGATTACATAATAAAACTGAGGGCTGATTAAAATCATCAGAACTATAGAGCAGCTTACTGGAAAAGCAAAATTTATTCGGAAATAAGTATTTTTCTACAAAGTCGGATGTTAACACAACTCTAGCTCTTAGAGACATATCTCTCATTTTAGCTATATATTCTAAATGAGCTTTTGTTACTTGTATTTTATCCCACAAAAATACTGCTGATTCTATTAATCCCGCCATACTGTGCTGAGCTATAGTAGAACTACTTATGGTGTTTCTAAAAGAAATTTCACCAATTAAGCTTTTTTTCATACCGGCCATTTTTAAGAACAATATGTACTTTTTTAAACCTGCATCTATATCATCTTCTTTTTCTATTTCTGTATGATAAATATAATAGTTTGCAATTTCTTGATAAAGAGAATTTCTTACAGGCCAATCTACAAAAATCATTCTTGTTCTTCTTTCTTTTCCGCAGTTATCCAAAGAAAATTATTAAGGTTTTCAAATATAGTAAAGCCACTATGGTCTGGTCTATCAAAAAGTAGTAATAACTCTTGTCTACCTTGTGGTGTAACGGCTAATGGCTTCGTATTGTCACCAATAACTAGCTCTGTATGGCCAACAGCTTGTACTGGATAATATAACTGATGTATTAACGATTTTGGCCTAATCCAGAGTGGGCCTTGATATTTTGAATCACCAGTTTTATCTGATGTTGTTCCTTCTACAAAAATAAAATCAAAAAATTCTGGATTTGACTTATATAACTTATTAACATCTTCTACTTCAAGTTGCTCTTTACCAATCTTATCTAAGAGTATTTTACAAAACCACATTCCAAAACCAGCATGAGAGTAAACAACGCCTTGAATTTCATAAGCAATATTTAAATAATCTTTTGCATCCTCAAACATTGCTTTATATGCTACAGCATATTCTTCATGAAAGCCAGAGCATCTACTTCCGTGAATATAAGCATAGTCATGATTACCAATACAAAGACAAAACTTTTCTGACTCTTTTTTAGCTAGTTCTGTAAGTTCTCTAAAGCCGTCAATCATTACTTTGCCATTTAAGGACTCATCAAAATCATCAACATAATCACCTAAACAAACTACTTTTTCTACTTTATCTTTATTCTTTTTTATAAATTTTAAGGCTTCTTTCCAATTACCATGTATATCTGGAACTACTAATACTTTGGTCATTTCAGTTTGATTGCTCATGCTCTTAACTCTCCTTTCTTATTGGTTCTGTTGTTGCTTCTATAATGTCGTCGCCTTCTTTTAAATCTGCTGCTTCTATTATGATTTCTTTCCCATTCCTATTAACTTTAACTCCGAAGTTTTGATATATATGTTGAACTGAGCCATCTTCCATTTCTAAATCTATCATCTTACCATTAATAGAATCAACAAAAACAGTTTTAGCAGTGGAAGAGTGAGCGTCAGGACAATCAGAGTCTGAACGGTAAATATCAAAAAGTCCTTTGTCGCCAGTACCAAAGGTTGAGGGATTTATAAAAGTGTCTATAGTACAAAGCCGCATTTGTAACGAGCCGTAGTCCGCAGTTAGCTGGACATAATTTTCTTTTCCCTGATTATAAGACCACTTTTTCTTAATTTTGCATGCCACTTTTAAACAACTCCATGATTTTATATGTATCGAAAGGAACATAGCTTAAAAAACAATTAAATTTAAAATTGAATTCTTCCAATCTATTCTCTTGTAATAGTTTTGTACAATATCTACAAAATCGCTGTGCAACTGATTCTGAAGAAAACCCTAGCGGCCTCCAATTTTGTCTTATTCCCAACAGTTCGCTATATTCGCCGTCTTTATAAAAATATATAGCTTTAGAGGATTTTTTTCTTAAAGCTGGAATTCTACTATCATTTGAGAGTTTAACCTTTTCACTTATAAGTTTTTTAGTTTCTTCAGAATGTTTAGTGTTTTTTCTAAAATGGCCATTTACATTTCCCATTAGTTTCCTAGAAATTCTTTCCGCTCTTCTTTTCTTTGCCTCTTCAGGTAAATTTTTCCAGGCTAATAGAGCCCTTTCCCTACAAGCATCTGCATCTTGCGGTATATATTTTTCAGTATTACCGCCAGGTCTTATATTCAGTACTTGTTTTCCATATAATTCTTTAAACATAGAGATGAAATAAATTTCTAAACAATTACAAAGTTCTTGTGTTTCCACAATTCCCAAGATTGTCTTCTCAGCTTTCTCTTTTCCGTATTTTCTATACAGTTTTCTTAAAATTGAGCCAGAACCCATATACTTGTCATCTATTTTATCAGTCTTGTGCTGGCCTATATAGTATTTATGTGAATGAAAATTGTAAACGTCTTTATCTAATTTTATTAAATAAACTATAAACATATTTATATATTTGCTAAAGTCTACACAGCTAACTTAAGCCTAGACTTTGCCATATAGCCATAAATATAAAAAGCAGCTAAAATTTTAGCTGCTTGTATTCACTGCACGAGTGTTTTAATTTATTTTCAATTTCGCTTCTTTTCTTTTTCTTCCTTCTTTTCTTTTTCTTTGCAACAATTATCGCTGTTACAACTACAGTTTTCATTACATTCCTTGTCAAAATCAAATTCTAACTGTTTTTCTTCTTTTTCCATTATATAATTCCTTCTTTTATATTTTTAATCCAAAAGTTGGCTTTGCTTTTGGTTTTATTTTTCTTACTGGAATAGTCTTTTGCTCTTCTACCTTTTTTATTTTACCACCGTATTTTATTTTCCACTCATCTGCTAATTCTGAATTATATTCTTTCTCTAATGTATCTAGGAATATTTTACCTTCTTCAGTATCATCAGCGCATTCATTAAATACTTCTTGATATTCATATTCAAATTTTTTAAATGAGTTTAGCACAATATCATCTTCCTCACATACTTCTGCTAGTGATATTCTACCCTTACCTTTAACTTCTACTGTATCAAGCTCGCCACCAGTATAAATATTTCCATAATTATCCTCTATAGTATATTCTAGCGCTGTTGGAACAGTAATACATCTCATTACTTCATGTGCTAACTTTGCATGAACTGGAATATTTTGAAAGTTTGGGTCTCTACCTATACATCTAAATGTAGTAGTTCCCATAATTTTATATGACTGATGAATTCTATATGATTCATCCTCTGGGTGATATGTTAAATAAAACTCCCAACCTTTATCATCTGACTGGTCTCTATCTTGCTCATCATTCTCTTCTACTAAAAATTCTTTTCCGACTTTTTTCTTTTCTACCTGATAACCAATAAAAGTGTTAAGAAGCGAATTAAGCAAGCGCCATTCTATTAATTCTTTAATTCCTGGTCTATTCTGTCTTTGCCATTCAGATATACAATCATCATTAGTTGCAAATCCGCCAGCCTTAGAAACCTCTACTAGCGGCCAGCCCATTTTTTCTATCTGTTTTCCTAATGCTACTGGTGAACCAAACTTAAAATCAAGTGGTACATTCCATAATTTACATAAAGTTTCAGTAATTTGTGGTATTCTAACTTTTAACCTTTCTCTAACTTCCTCCATGTATTCTTTATCTATGTACATGCCTTTATGTTCCATCATAGTAAAGCATGGATAAGCTGGCATCATAACTTCGTCGTACCATCTTTGTACTGACCATTGGTCATTTTCTGGTAAATATTGATTTTTCTCATTTGGATAATTTATATCCATTTCTTCAGCTACCAATCTTAGAGCTACTAAAATTCTATAAGTAACAATAGCGTCTATTGTAGCGTATTTAGACAATATTTCCTCCGGAATAAGGCCGTAGTCATCTGTTTTTGTTTGCCGTTTAAATTCATCTAGAACATCATCATAACCGCCAAAATAAGTAAATCTAAAAGCTTCTGGCTTCAAACCTACTCTAATATCTGAATTTATTGCATGTAGTAATTGCCCAGTATCATCTATTCGTTTTATTTTCCAAATATCTAATTCTGGAATATGCCACATCATATAGTGCAAATCAAACTTGATATTAGCACCTACTATTGCGTCTGCTGTATAAAGAGCAGAACAAAAAAGCTTTTTATTTCTTTCTGATTTTAAAACTAAGTCTGCAGGAATGTAGTAGCCATTTACTCCGTCATTACAAAAAGTTAAACAATGTACTGAACTATCAGCTCTATACCAGTAAAGACCATTTTTATGACTTAGCGAGGTTGTTTCTGTATCGAACGCTAAAAGCTTAGAATTCTGTAAACCCAGAAGTACCTTATTAGCTTCTTCTTCAGTCTTAGCTATACTAATAGTATAAGGCCTCATGTCATAGGGTAATTCTTTTTTACCTAACATCGCTTTTAACTGTTGATAAAAAAATCTAGTTTTAAAATTAACTACGGATTCATCTGGCGCAAATGGCATACCTTTTTTATATTCTTTAGGATACAAAGCATCAACTGCATCAACTGGGAAAATAAAAGTATTATAGTCACCTATAAAACCTGAGCCAAGATAATAGTAAGGTTTTAAAACTTTTGTTGCATAGAATTCGTTAGCAAATAAATCAGTACCTTTGTTTATACTATAAAGCGCAGCACCAAATGCCATTATTGCTGAAGCTCTAATTCCACAATAAACTATTAATGATTTCCAGTTTGATGGAACAGATTTCATATGCTCATAAAGTTGCTTAACATCATCTTTTTTAAAAATTGCTGTTGTAGCTGATGCTATAATATAACTTTGATAACCACGTCTTAAAATCTCTTTATTTATAGTCTCTAGTATTTTTTTATCTTCTGGATAACCTTCTAGGAGAAATAAATAATAATCCTCAGACGGATTAAAATGGTCAACTAATATATAATCATCTATTAATTCGGAACGTTTTAAAGACGCTGTTTTAGTAGTAGTAGTTAATGAACCAAACTTAACTTTTCCCATATAATTTTTATATTTGATTCAAACTTAAAATAAGCGCATTCCTACTAGGCCATTTCTTTTATTAATTTTTTCTGGAGTTGGACTTTTGTCTTTACCATCTTCTGGTGTAACAATAGTTAGAAAATAAGTCTTTATAGAGCCATCTGTCCCATAGCAGAGCACAGTTACTTTATATTCTGAGTTCTGAACTAGCCCAGGGAATTCCACAAACCTAGCTTTGCAATCTTCCACAACTACATCTTGTTTTCCAGGTATAGAAAATACCATTTTATTAAAGTATTTAAAGCTAGATGGCTTAACCATAAATTCAAAGTATGCTACAGTTGGCTGAGACTTAGGTTTATTATATTTAATGTAATTTAATTCTACAGTATAGTCTTCCTGGAAATACGCAGTAATAGTATCAGTTGTATATTCAGTTGGTATAGAGGCCATACTTCTTAACTTTTCGCCTTCTGTTAGATTTTTTTGGTCAAAATAGTATGGTGAGCGAAGTAGAAATTGTAACTCTTGAGAATTAAAATCTACGTCGTCTTTATTCATATTTAAGTCAAACTTATCAGCTGCCCAATTTAGTATAACACTCTCTGTTATATATTCTATAGGCGGATTTAACTCATCATATTCATCTATAACATTAGAGAAACGCATTGGAAGCTGACAGAACCTATCTAAATTATTAACTATGAGTTGGTAAGTTCTAGCTGTTACTTCTACTTCTATCGGAAATACTCTGTTTTTAGTAAGCCAGTCAGTTTCCTTATAGTCTGGTTGAGTATTTATACTTTCAATAGTTAAATTAACAGGAATCAGCAGGTTGTTGTTTCTCCATTCAATAGTATGGAACCATCGTAGGGGATAGGTGGGCTTCGACTCCCAGAGAAACAATTGCTGGACTAGACGCGCTTCATCTCTTCTAGCTACAAAGAAAGTAATCCTATAAGTTTGTTTTACGCCCAGCGACCTAACATTAGTTTCGAAGTCGAAGTCCCATTCACCTACTATAGACTGAGCAGCAGAAGCAGCATTTGGCCTATCATCAGCATCAGGGTCAGAAGTTGCAAAATAAGTAGCAAATGGCAAATTAAGCGTTTCTGGGTCTATGGGGCTATCAACGTTATACTCTGATTTTTGGTCGTTGTATTCAATTCTTTTCCTAAAAGCAATTTCTGGAGAAGTATAAACTACCCTAGTTGAGTCACCTTTAAAAAATTCTTGTGTAAGCCAAGACTCTATTGCTACTTTCACACTTAAATGTGAGTCTATATATTTTTTATCATTTAAATCAGAAGACCAAAATGACTTGTGGGAATATTCTCTCATAGAATAATTAGCATCATTTTAACGCCAATAGTTCCTTAACAACTTTATAAGCGCCTCTAGATACAGTTAAATCTGATTCTTTAATCATCTCATCAAAAAGTTCAGCATTTGATTTTTGAATTGCCTTATTTGTAGTATCTACTAATGTAGTACTTTTCTTTTTTTCTTTTGAAATACCCTTAATAATTAAGTCTGGGTATTGTCTATATGCTTCTGCTATTGAAGGCGCTTCGGAAATTGTATACAAATAGACTGATTTATCACTTTCTTGCTCTACTGTATCGCCAAATTTTATATTTCTATAAATAACAAAATCTGGTAACTTTATTTCCTTCCAGTCATTGCCCCACTCTATATAACATCTTGGGTATTTACACTCAAATTCTGAAGCATTCAAGGCGAATACTGACCCAGTATATCTCTTATCTGGTCTATTATGGATATGGCCACAGAGAATTCTTTTTGCTGGGATATTAGAAACATCAACACCAAATCTATATATAATACTAGATTCATCCTTAATAGTCCAATGCCCTATAGCTAAATCTATATTTTCTTTTTTAAAATCTGCATCCTCCCACTTATATTCAGAGTAATATTCATTGATATTTGTTAAAACTTCTGACCGTTTAAATGGCAATGCTAAAATAGATTTACCAGCTATATTAAGAAGTTCAATATCCTCAATTACTTTAATATTACTAAAATTTTTTAAAAATTCTAGCGAACTTTGTATAGAAAAGTCAACATACATTTTTAAGTCATGATTGCCGGTTAAAACGTATACTTGCTTAAATTTTTCACTACAAAAAGTAAACAGTTTATGCATCTGGCTTATAACTTCGCCAGGATTTACTGATCTATCTGTAACATCACCTAAAAATACTATATAATTATCGCCATTTTCCGCTTTAAATTCTTCTTTAAACCAATCTAAAAATTTATTACCAGCTAAAATGTTCCATTTATTAGTAGAGGAGAAATGTAAATCCCCAAAAAAGTAAATTTTGCTCATAATTTATATATTTGATTTAAACAGGTGAAATCAAATTTAAAAATAAGGATAGAAAAATGAAAAATTTAGTATTTATTGGGTCTGGCCCATCTGTTATATTTCCATTATATGAAATGTTAAGCAATAAAAAATTAAAAGAGTATAACATTACAGTTATTGAGCAAGGCTTAGATATAGAAAGTAGAGTTTGCCCCTCCAAAAATAATAAAACTTCTTGTACAAAATCGTGTAAACACTGCGCAATTACTACTGGCATAGGCGGGGTTGGTAGTTTCTCCGACTTTAAACTGCCAATAACCACAGAATTTGGTGGCTATTTACATGAATTAATTGGAGTTGAAGAATCTTTAAATTATCAGTACAAAGTAGATTCTACGCTACTTAAAATTGCTAAGTCACTACATGAAGATTTACAATTTCAGTTATATGGTAGTAATGAAAAAATAAAAAAATTATGCTATGAAAATGGTCTAAAGCTACTTGATGCTAATTTTAGACATTTTGGCTCAAATTATGGGCTAGAGATAATTAAATGTGTTTATAAAGAACTACAGAATTATGGAGTAAATTTTAGATTACCGTTAGAAGTTAAAGATATTGAGCAATCTAAAGTAAGTCGTAGGTATAAGGTAGTAACTGATAGTGAGGATTTTATTGCTGATATTTTAGTTATTGCTACTGGTCGTTCTAACTCTGGCTGGGTTAAGTCACTCTGTGATAAACTAGATATAAAAACATCTAATAGTAAAACTGATATTGGTGTTAGAGTAGAATTACCACACTTCGTATTTAGAAATATAACAGATACTTTATATGAAGGTAAGATAGTCTATAAAACAAAGCAGTATGAAGATGAAGTTAGAACATTTTGTATGAACCCTAAGGGATTTATAGTTAATGAGAATACTAAAGGTCTTATTACAGTAAATGGGTATTCTAATAACTCTGAGTATAGTAATTGTGAAAAGTCTGATATGACAAATTTTGCATTATTAGTAAGCCAAAAATTTACAAAACCATTTAATGATTCAAGTAAATATTGTTCAAGTATTTGTACTTTGTCTAATCTTTTAGCTAATGGTGTAATGCTACAACGTTTTGGTGATTTAATAAGTGGAAGACGGTCAACAGATGTAAGAATTAAGAATAATAGTTTTATGCCTACTCTTAATGCTGAGCCTGGAGATTTAAGTTTAGTATTACCAAAACGTATTTTGGATGATATTGTAGAAACAATCTATGCTTTAGACAAAATATGTCCAGGAACTGCTAATCCTGATACTTTATTATATGGGATAGAAGTTAAGTTCTATAATACAGTAGTAAAAATGAACTCTAGATTAGAAATTGATAACTATGAAAATCTATACTTTATAGGTGACGGGTCTGGACAAACCCACTCTTTAACACAAGCTGCTGCTATGGGGCTATACTTGCTTGAGCAACTATAGAAAAGTTAAGGCGGCTTAATCTTTGCCGCCTATTTTTTTAAATATTCAGGTCGTGGATTGCTTCATTCATGCCAACAACACCGTTAGCAAAAATCTCATCAAATGACATTCCACCAATGCCTTTTTGGGCATTTTTCATTCCGCCAAACATACCTTCAAAAGTATTATTATTTTCATTAAGGTGAACAGTATTTTCTACAGCTTGCCGCCAAGATTTTGGTTGCTCTTCCCTTTGTTCGTCTTCATGCATTCTTTGAACTGCTTTCTTTACTTTTGAAGCCCCACTATTCATTGAAATTTCTAAAGCATTACCGAGCTCATTAGCTGCTTCTGAACCCTCAAGAATTTTTGATAAGTCATACTGGTGATTTTCTGCTAAGTACTCTTCATTCAGGCGTTCACCATTAATGCTTCGTCCATTTTCCGTCCCAAGTGATCGAACTAAGCTAGCAGTAGCGTAATAGTTTTGTTTTTCTTTGATTCTGCCAGCTTTTAAATAAGCGGATAACGCGGATTCTTTTACTGGCATTGGTTCTGTATTTTGTGCTGTTATTGCTGATTGAATACCTAAACCTGTATTTGGAATTAAATCTACATTGTTAGAGCCCATCATTTGAGATGCTGCAGCTGGGTCAATAGATGTTCTAACTGCTCTTCGAGTTCTTACTTGCCCAATTGGAATATTTTCAATAAGTTCAATAAGACTTGATAATGAATTTTGAGATTTTCCTTCTGTTAACTCGGTTATAATTTCAATATTCTTTTGGATATGCGCTGGAACTGTACTAGCTATAACTCCACCAAAATCCTTAGAAAAATCTGAAATTCTTTTAAATTTATCAATCAAGTTAAGAGTTGCGTCACGTGCATCTTCTACTTGGTCTAAAAGTCTATTAATGTCTAAAGCCATACTTTATAAAGGTCCCTTTTTATAATTTTCATGAAAAATTTTTGTATACTTTTAAAATTAGTGTTTCCCAGTCCGAACTATTGGAACTTTATGTTTTTTTCCACTTTTATATCGTCATCATCAACAAAAATTATATCTTGCCAATTATTTAATTCAAAATCTTCCTGTTTTGGTACTGCATAAACTTTAATATCCAAATATTGCTTTAAGTTTCTGCTTAGAATTTCCATTAATAGTGCTTGTGTCTTATCAGAATTCATATCAATAAGTTTAAGCCAGGATAATGGCAAAATTACATACCCAGAAGCGTAAAGTACAGAATTTGGGTCATCATAATTTTCATTAAATACTACGTCTATATAAGGCACCCAATTTTTATTAAGTTTGTAACAAACTTTACTTGTACTACCGCCCTCTACAATTGGAATTCTAAGGGAAGTATCTACGTCAAATGAATTAAAACGCTTTTTTTCTCCATTACTTAATGTTTCAAATGGTCTATTTTCAAATGGCGCTGTTTGGAAAGACTTCGCTTTAGACATAAACTCTTCATCAGTTATATCTTGTATAAGCTGAAACTGAGCTACCCTTACTTGTCTGTTATTAAATTTATCATCAGTATCGTCAAAAAAGTCTAGTTGTGGTATTCCTATTTTACTCTGAAGACTAGTTATAGTATTTTTAGCTGCTATTTCTGTACCATCAATATTAAGTTTCTTACAACTCTCTAAGGATGCCTCTTCAGATTTTCTATTATCATATAAGAATAGAGTCTTTGAGTCGCTCTTCCTGGCAGAATTGTTTATAAATCTTATATCTACTTTAAGTAAATAATTACTAGCTACCGAGCAGTTTTTAAAACCTTGTCTATATTTATTAGAAGAAAATATTTTATCAAACTTAAAAGGAATTGCTACTAAACTGCCAATACTATCAGCTTTACTATTATTCCAAGAAGACGATGTCATTTTTATTTTATCGCCGACAGCTCTTGTATTTAAAAGAACAATTTTTTCTTTATCATAGGAAATATCAGCTATAGCTTCTATTAGCATATTTACTGAGTCTGTATACTTAAATATAGATGCCAAATGAATAAGTTCAGAGCTATATAGTGGCTTTTTGAAGTCAGTATTAAATATACTATACTTTGTTTGTACTGCTGTAGCTACTTCACTATAAATATCTTCTTCTGTTTTAGTTGTATCAAAAGTATTTATTTTAATAGAAGGTGCTATTTTAATAAAGTTTGGCTCTTTATAAGAAATTGAGTCATTTGGCCCTTTTAAGTCACCAATTATTTTTAATATTGGTTTTATAAATTCTTCATCTACTGTAGCATTATCAAATTTTTTGCCATTCGCTTTTATAGCAGTTACTTTTAATGAGTTACTTACAATAGTAAGCTCATTAGCAACGGTTAGCCCGTTTATAACTTCACTATCAATTTTCTTATCATCGTCTATTTTAGACGCATTAAAGTTGACATCTGAAAAACACTTTAGCTTACTAAGTAGGACTGGGCTATTTTCACGGATTTTCTTTTCATATATAGCTTTTACTGCAGTAGTATACGAGTCAAGATAGGATGTTGGCGCATTAATTCTGTACTCTTCTTCATCCTCTATATTACGACCACCGGATATAGCAACAATATTAGTACAGGATAAAAAAGTACTAGCTACATTTTTTCTAGGGTCTATCATAGAACAGCCTGTAGGAAATGCCATTTGAGTAATCTGTCCAGCTTGTTCTACATTACCTCCTTCACCCAAAGTTTCCAGATAAGTACATTTTACAGTAGAACCCGCTGGTGGTATAAAACCAGAAATTCCATCGCCAAATTTTATTATTACACTCTCGCCATCTTCTGATAATTTTGTTTCGAAGACTTTATCATAAGGGCCTGCTAGTCTTATATTTGCTATTTCTACCCACTTCTCTGTTTTTATATTACTTGACTGTGGAACAATTTCTATTGTAAAAAAGTCTCTAGAAATAGTATTTGAAGCTGCTTCTACATTGGAAGCATGAATCTGAAATACTTCAAATCTTTCTCCCTTGGTAACTCCAAGATTTACTTCTTGTAAACTTCCCTGAATTACTGGTACTTTTAAGTATTTTATTCCATCCCATCCGCCGCTAGAAATAAAATTGTTATACTTATTAGCATTTGCTATAATATCTCTATAAGGGCTTGATAATATTCTTGATGAGATTGACTGTGTTGATAGGAACTGAACTCCTGACGCTGTTTTAAATATAGAATATTTTGGTATTGTATATACATCAGAAGATACCCAAGGTACTAGTGCTGCTTTTTCTATATAGTTTGCATTTATGTTTTGCTCTATATTATCAAAATCTGAAGCTTGGTCTACATCAAAAAAGTATTTACCATAGTTTGCTAGCCTATTTGAGCCATTATCGTCCGTGTGTGATACTAAAACGTAGCCTATAGAAGATATTGGACGACGGCGTTTCTTGCCTATCAGCTTACCCATGTGCGTTAAAGAAGTCAAATTATGCGCATTTGTCCACTTCTTTTCCATAGTATTATATTCTAGGTATCTTGCTACTTCTGATAAACCTTCGCAAAAAACATCTAAAACTCTATTAAAAGCTGAATCGTCTAATATTGTTGCACTATCCGCGTCGAGTTTAGCTCTTGCAACTAATCTAGCCTTAATAGCATCTTGTGAAAATCTTTTCAAAATTTATTTGCCCTTTTAAACTACAAATTCTATATGAACTATACCAGTAGATGTATCTATTTTACTATTAGTAATTCTAAGTCCGTTTACAACTGCAAGAGTATCAGTAATATATTTTGTATCATGCTCTACAGCGCTATTATCAATATCACTTCCTATAAATAGGTCAACAGCGTACTCTACTAAACATGCGTAAGCAATTTTTTTATTTTCCAAAACTACTGAATAATTAAAAAGTTTACGTTTATACGCCGATGACGTGCCTAATAATTCAATTAATGCTTTTTCTATTAAAGGAATAATAGTCTTAGAAATTAAAGCTGGCTTTTTTATCATTTCTTTTAATGATAAATCTAGCTGAGCATAATTACCACTTTCGAATGAAATATTTAATTCTGGCTCTAATGGCGCAGAATCTTCAGTTAATCTTTTTGTATTCAAAATCTTAGAATAAAATGCAGTTTTCAATATCTTAGTACCTTTTAAATTTAATTAGTGGGCTTAAACATCTTCATAAAACATATATTTAATTTGAAGGGTGGACTTTTTTGTATACATATAACCAGTGGCTGAAATTTGGTCTAGATTATGCATTATTTTATAATTGTTCATTATATCCTATTGGGACTAGTGGAATAGACTACACTAAAATTGATGGGAATGTGTATTTAGCGGCTATTGTCGCAAAAATAGTAGATGAAAAATTCCCAAAAGATTTATTAAAGAATAATTTATATAGCAGATTTGGATTAGAAAAGAAAGACCTAAAAAAGGTGAAAGAAAATTTTGATTCTATAGAAATTCATGAACAATTTAGAAAATTATATTATAGTTTAAAAGAAAAATATTCTAGTAATTCTATAACCTATCCTTTTTTAAACTATCTACTCTACCAAAGTAAAGCTTATTTAAAAGTATATGCAAAAGATAAATGTATAGTATATTTTGGTGAGTATCTATATACCTACGCTAGATTAAATGGTGCTACTTTATGTTGCAATACTACGCAGTTAAATCCTGAAGAAAAAGCTAGTTTGTCGGCTATATTTAACTGCGTAAATCAACATTTTATAAAATTTAATTTTACAAATTAATCATCCCATTTAGCTGGTTTCCAAGCAGAATTTTGGTCTTGAGAAATAACATTACTATTTGGTTTAATTTTCGTAGTAGTCATGTCAGTCTTAAATGGCTTTTTAGCTTCTGTAGGATAACCTTCTTTATCATAATAGTGAATGCCACGTTCTGCAACGTTAATTGTATCTACTCTTACTTCTGGAGACTTAGTATTTTTACGACTTTTATTCTTTTTTTCTAAATTAGATTGATACTCTAAATCGCCTTTATAATTTTGAACTCCACCTGGAGCAACAAGTGTTTCTTGTACTTTCTGTTGCTGTTGTGGCTGAGCAATCTGTTGTTGTACATTTTGTACTGGCTGCTGTTGCACTTGTTGAGTTTGCTGTACAGGCGTTTGAGCTTGCTGAGTTGGTTGTTGCTGAACTGGTTGCTGTGGTACACCATTAATAATTTGGCTTTTAGGCTGTTGCTGTGTATTTTGAGCAACTTGCTGCACTTGTAGCTGATTTTCTTTCAACTTATTTTTAGCATAAGTTTTTATAGCCTGTCTATACTTTTTATAGTCATCCCATGATTCTTTCTTTTTATTCACTAAATGTTCTCCATCTGATTGGGAATACATACTTTTCCCTCTTGGATTCCAATACATTTGCTTTATTGAAAATGTACCTAAACTATGGTCATTAGCAAAAGTTTGAAGACCATTTTCACCCGCTGATACTTGCATTTTAATATAATTATCCTTTTTTAAAAATCTGACCTAACAATACTGCCATCAGCTTTAATACAGCCACCATCATATTGTATATAGCCATTAGGATGTGCTGCATCCCAAACTCCGCAGTCTATTATAGAATTTGTTGTTAGCATAATACCACCGAGTGGTGGGAAATTATACTGTACTCCTTGTGGGTCAGTGGTCTCCTTGTCGTACTTAAATTTTAGCTCGTACTTATTACTTGTTCCATCTTCTCTTACTTGTAACGAGTGGTACCTGCGTTGCAGGCCGTCTGTTTCTGCAAAAACTTTGTATCCTAAGCCAGATTTCTTAATTGAAACTTGTGTCTCACCATCCAACCCCGTTTCAATATAGTAGATTGGTAATAAATCTTCGCTCTTAGGACCATTCAAACCAGCATCTCTACTTACACCGAGCTGCTCTTCTGTTGCTAAGTGAACAGGCACGTCAGTATATCTTGTTGGTAAACAGATGCTTTTTTCTGTTTCCTTATATTTTGTGTTTCCTAGAAGCGTCCTATCAGTGGCTATATTAGCTATTATAGTATATTCATGGTCTCTATCTGAACTTTCTGTTATTAACTTTATGCCATTCTTTTCTTGTACTACTAAATGCTCGCCATTATCAGTTAAGTTGGACGCTTCTAAAACATTCTCTACAAGTGGATTCTCTGAATCTGGCCCTTTTTGCTGTCTATAGATTGTTCCAGCACCACTACTCTTTCCTTCACTAGATTCTTCTGATTTATATAGTCCATTCGGAGATGTAAGCTTTATACCACCGGAAGACGTTTTTTCAATCTTTATTTGTTGGTCTACTAGTGGTGTTTTATAATAGTTTATACCTTCACTTGAAAAATCTACCGTGCCTTGTAATACATTAGAAGTATCACCATTTATTGTAATACCAATAAATTCGGAAGTATTATCAAGAATGTCCCACTTATTATCAGCACTACGAATTACCCAATCGCCCTTTCTGATATAGTATCTATCATCGGCGTCTTTACGAAGTGGGTCTTTATTTACTTCTGCATTTGCAGTTATATCTAGCTTTTCTGTGCCAATATAAATCCAGTAGTCGCCTTTAACTAATTCTGCATCTGTTTTTGAGCCAGGATCAGAGTTCTGCTCAACATTTTTCTTATCATTTTTAGTAGGTAGATTAGGACCAGTAAATGTACCTTGGTAGTCTAGAGCGCCGATTAGTGTATCTGGAATTTGGCTAAGTAAAATTTTATTAGTAAGTGGGTCAATATCTGCTTTTGTCTTAAAAAGCGACTTAATTGCTGGGCCAATAGTAGTAATTTGCTGGTCTTCTGTATTGTAAACAATCTTACCATATTGACTGCGTTCTACTTTACCAATATAAATCTTTTCAGAATCGCGTGTTCCACCAGAAATCTTGGTAAACTTAATGTTGCTAGCTTTAGCTTTTTTAGTTACTGTTTCACCTTCTAAATCTTTCCAAGAAGTGTTAAGCGTAATTGCTAAGAAATCACCCTCTTCAAACTTGGTAAACATTGGACCAGCTTCATTAGTTTTTAAGCTAAAAGGCTTTTTAACAGAATAAAAGTTACCTTGGATGTCACTCCATCTAGTGCCTTCTTCTCCAAGGCGGAATACCACTTCTGGCGAAGTTGGAGTACCATTATTTTCATCAAATTTTACAAATTCTGCTGTAATTCTGTTATTTGTTGGAATACCAATAAATGGACTACCATCAAAACTTATTTCACCACCATAGGAAAGCTTTTTACCATCTAACGCAAATAGAGCGCTCTGTACATCGGTAGTGCCTTTTAATGTATTTGATTCTTTACTATAGAAAGAAGTTTCAAAAGCTGCACCACCAGCATTGTTAATTTTTAACCATTCAGAACCGGTATAAATTAACAAATCCCCACGAGAAACTTCATGATGCGAATTTACACCAATACCATCTTCTGTATATAGGTTAGAAATAATGCCATCTTCTACTTGGAAGCTATCATCTACAATATAGATACCACCAACTTGTGGTTCATCTGGTAATTTTCGCTCTGTAATGTGGCCAATAATATTAAGATTACTGGAAGAACCAACTCTTAAATAACCACCATCTTTTTTATCTGGTGTCCACTCGTAGTTCTTTTTAGTACCAGTACCTATAAATAAAACTGCGCCTTCAAATTCGTTTTTTCCAACATCAAAAAAGTATTCACCTTGTAGCAAAGGTAAACTCTGCATACGAACACTAATATCACCACGAGGTATTTGTAAAATTTGCATCTACTTATGTATTCCTTATTTTTATGCTATATATCTTATATTAGTCCTATTTCCAGATACCGCCATCTATTCTGCTGTTAGAAGTTAATAAAACACCAGAAACTGGTGGTAAATCTATATGGACATCTGTAATTGCAACCTGTTCTTCTGTTAGTGGGTCTTTATACTGTGTATCATTGATAAATGTTCTATTTGGATGCAAGAACGTTGTACCAGAGTCTAGACCTCCAAATATTGTTTCACCAGTAACAAGTAAATTTTTATTATTCTTAATATACTTGTTACCTTCATCATCAGTTGATAATTCACCAACTACTAAGTTTGACTGTACTACTGTTTCTTCTTTATCATCAGTAGCTTTAAATCTATCTAAAGCCTCAACATCTGATGGAACCCTTACTGACTTAGATTTTTTAATTGTATTAAATAAAGCATTAGCCGTCTGTCTTATATTTGAATTTATAAGAGTTAACCGTTCTACACCTGCTATAGTTTCTTTAGGCCCAAATACCGGCAATACCTTTGTATCACCTTTCATAGAGTCTATAATTTCTTCAGCAGTTATTAAAGTTCCTGATTTTGATGGTAAGTAAACTACTATATTACCAATTTGGTGTTCATTAGCATATAAATTCGCCCTATACTCATCTATTAGTAAATGACCATTTTCTATTTTACCACCATTAGATAATTTATCATCTAATTTAGCTTTAACACCAAATGTTATATGTCTTACTTCAGCATTATTAACAATAAAATGTGGTGCATGAATTTCTACGGAATCAACATCACCATCATGATAAGTCTGCTCACCATTCTCAGAAAGGTGGTCTGTAGAAACTCTCATATGCTCTTCAATTGAAGAGCTCTCTATATAACCATCTTTTACTGATTTTACTATACGACCAGAAATTAAACTAACTCCGGCTAATTTACCTATAATCTTAGAAGACTGGTCTGGTAAATAAACCTTAGATTCGTGCTTCTGATTATGATCTATAAGTAAGTCTAATCGCCGTAGTGTAGAAGATAGTGTATCATCATCAGCTGAATAAAAGCTTATTTTAGAATCTGATAAGCCTTTGATATTACTTCTTAGACATGGGAAAATATGAATATCACCATGTGTTTCTGTTTCAAATGTATGCGCTGTATCACCAACGGAAACATTACTTCTAAATAGTGTAAGCTCGCCTTTCTCTTGATCTGTATAGTTTAGTATTGTAGAATTTTCTAGTTCATTAGTATTACTAGTATAACGTGGTAATGCTGAAGCTCTTCCATTCTCATCAAGCTTCTGACTTACCAATCTAACGCCTGCTACAGTTATTACACCAGCATTGTCCCAGAGTACCAACTTATCAGAAGCAGCAAAAGTTGGAGTACCAATTCTAGCTACAGTATTTTCTGTAGCTGGCAAAGCTTCACCAGTATCATGTCTACCGTTAAGCTTAAAATTAAGCGCTGTTATTCTATCGCTGTTATCAATCTTTGACCAATGGTATGTTCCACCATCTGTTACTGACGCATCTGAAAGTGGTGATTTTGAATATACAATCCAGTCGCCAGAATTTAACTCTAAATATCTTGAATATGTACCATTAGCTTGTAAACTAGTCTTATCAGCGTACTGAATGTTTGTACCACTTGTTTGTACAATATAGTAATCACCGTTATGATTAGCTGTAGCACTTCCATCTTCCTGTGAATTATCAGTATCTTTGCCTTTGGGCCAGGCGGCTTGTCTTAATGGATTATTAATGCCTGCTAAATCACCATCTACTAGTGGGTCCCAAAGGCCACAATATTGCATTGCTCCAAGAACAGTATCATGAAGCTGGCTTAGCGGAACTTTTCCAGAAGCGTCTAATTGTGCCTTTTTGGAAAAGAGCATATCAAGCGCATCTTTTACTGTTTTTAGTGAGCCTGTTTGATTTATATGGTATTCTTGAAAAGTAGTATCATTATTATTTACTGCTTTCTGAAGTTCTACGGCTCTAGTAGGATCATAGTCTATGTCTTGTGAATCTGTATACCCAGATGGAATATGCCACCAGCCATCTGTGTCATTTAGGTAATATACGAAATCACCTTTCTTAGTATCTCTTTCAAAATTATATTTTGGATGGTGATTAAATACTAAATTGTCAGATAAAAGTAAGTATAGAGTTCCTATTTCTGGTACTAAAGCGTTAACCTGTGCTTGGTTTTCTAATGTGCCACGATATGATAATTTTTCATATTCTAGTTCTTTTAATGCTGATTCTACATCTGTCGCTTTAAAATTAGAATTTTCATTATTGAATCTTGTTTGATAAGCATCACCACCAGAGCAGTCTATTTTAACATAAGTAACATTGGAAGCTACACCAGTCTTTAAATCAAAATCCGCATGAGTTATAAGGAGGAGGTCATTTTTTCTAAAATCGTCTGTATTCTTAAATTGACCACCAGTAGCATCATTTTTAAATACGTAGAAATCACCTTCTCTTACATATTTAAAAGTAGCTTCTGAAATTTCTTTCTGAGTAGTTAGCAATCCTCTATGTACTAAACTTTTATAAGTTCTAGCACCAGCAATTGGAATTGGCTCTTCTATATCGGGATTTCTAAATACAGATGGCTTTGCTATGTATAAAGTTCCCTCATCCCATGCTAGGGCGGGAAACTCTTTAAAGTCAGTATCTATATTATCAGATATATTTCTTCCTTGCCAAAAAAGTTCACCATTGGCAAGTTTATCTTTTCTTACATGTAATTCACCACGTGAAGGTTGTATTATTGATGGCATAAGCTGCTAAATTTTCCTACTTTTGTCTTTTATAATACATAAGCCATTAA
>ERZ772961.225-NODE-225-length-24820-cov-5.750333_pt1 | contig 24820 bp, 18 predicted proteins | sample MGYA00580677_ERZ772961 | MGnify/ENA primary metagenome ERZ772961 (study PRJEB29015, sample SAMEA2738088) | human oral metagenome | biome: human oral; feature: human-associated habitat; material: saliva | place: China | collected 2227 ... | reverse complement strand
TGTTCTGGAGATTGCAGGACGAAGATTTCGCTTTGGCAGCGATAGTCGCGGTGGGCGATGGCATTGTTGACGGCCTCGCGCACCACTTCTTCGTTGTAGAGCGGGAGATTGAGAAGGTAAAGTCCGTCGGAAATATCGATTTTGTCGTTCCGCAAATTGATGTCATGCCATAGCCGATCGGCTGTTTTGAAGAAACAAGTGTCATATTCTATGCGATGGGCATAGGGGATGGCATGGGAGTCGTGCCGATATTCGAGGACGACTTTCGTTTGGGGGAGCAGGCGCGCCAAGGCCGAGGTTTTCCCTACCAAAATGAGGGCGGCGTAGGTGACTTGTGTGCTGCAAATCAATCCGAGATCATTGAGAATTTGCGCGTTGTCGAGGGTGAGAAAATGCGAATTGCGTTGTTTCGTGGCATATTTTCTCTTGAGGATCTCAATGGCTTCGGCATCTAAATCGTCGAGGGTGGCAGCGGGGCAGATTTCGGCCGAGAAGTCGTTCTCGTTTTCGAGCAGGATGTCGCGAATGACGTCGTCGGGCATGACTTTCAACTCTTCTCCCACGCGCATGAGGGGGACATCCTCGAATTTGTAGAGTTTACCTTTCGGACGACCGGGGATGTGAATGACCAGCACGCGCCCTGTGCGATCGGTTTCATTCTCAAATAGTTCATAGACCGCGGTGCGAATGCCGACATCTCGATAGATATCGGATTCCAATTGCCCGAGTTGGTTTTCATTTTGTTGCGTGCCGACGATGCGATGAGGGTAAGCATCGTCGACACCGAAGATCAATTCGCCCCCACCTTCGTTGCAAAAGGCCACGACATAACCCAATATGCACTTTCGGCGATCGGACGTTTTGCTCTTTCCCGAGCCATTGTAGGAGAAAAGTCCCTGATTAGCTTTTTTGAATTCGACGCGATCTTCCGATTCTCGAAGATGGCGAATTTCAAATATCGTGTGTTTCTTGAGCATGTTCGTCTGAGTTAGAAGGAACAAGGGAAGTGGGCTTGGGGGGCGGGCTTCTCATGTACCCGTTTTGGCGTTTTCGGGTACATGATGGCTCACTGAGCGAGGACTTTGCGGCCGGCGCGGAGGTAGATGTGGCCGGGACGCGGGCGCACGACGCGGCGACCGGCGAGATCGTAGAGGACGGCGTCGGCGGGGAGGGGCGTGGCGACGCGACGCAGGGCGGAGGGTGCGGGATAGGTGAAGCGGATCGTGTAGACGACGGGGGCAGACGTTTCTGCAGTGGCAGGAGTGACACTCGCAGCGGCCGTTGTGGCGGCAGAAGTGGCCGTTGCGGCGGCAGCGGTGGGGGTGAGCGTCAGGCGCGCCACGGCATGGCCGTAGCGGTTGGCTTCAAAATGGCCTTCCAGCTCGAGGGGCAGGCGGGGTTTCTCGGCGGTGAGGCGCGCGTTGCGCGTTTCGTGGTCGCCGCGGGCGGAGAGGAAGTTGCACTCGTGGGTGAGTCCGCACCACTGGAGGGAAAAGTCCGAAACATTCTCCACCAGCGCCGAGAAGTCGAGGGGGGCGTTGAGGGACTCGTCCGTGCCGACGGTGTAGGAGGCGAGATCAGGATATTTGAAGTCCACGACCGTGAAGGGGTCGGGGTTGGCGGGATCGTCGGAGGGATATTCTGTGCGCTGCTCCACGACAGTGATGCGCACCGTGTCGGCCGGCGAAAGGACTTGGTCGCCGTGGCGCAACACCAAGCGCGCGTTGAGGGGCAGGGTGCCGAGCAAGAGGGCGAAAAGGAGGGCGAAACCGGCGCTCATGCGCGGCGTGTAGACGGCCGATCGGCCGCGTGTGCGGAAGAAATGGAGGAACATAGGTGGAGTTTTGCGAAAGTATTTGACAATATGGGTGTGTTTTCTCGAGTTGTCGGCCATGCTTTTGGGAGCAAAAGCCTTGTTTTTGACAATGTGGCCGCGGTTTCCGGAGAATGCGGCCTTGTCCTTTTGAAAATGCCGTGGTTACTCAAGAATTAGGGCGTGGTTGCTCAAGAGAACGAACGCACTTTCCGGAGAAAAAGGCCGTGCTTCAGCGCACTTCTACGCGTGAGGCGGCGACGGCACGCACGGTGCCCGAACGGCCGTGCGTGAGAAAGGCGATGAGTTTGAGGCGGTGGACGTTGAGACGCGTGGTTGTGGCGAAACGTGCGGACAAACCAAAACCGACAGGTAGCGTGATTTCCCCCGAAACGCGGCCGGTGAGGGCATCGGCCACGGCTTCCGGACTACCCGGGGCGGCGGTTGCCGACGAGCCGGCGCGGAGGGGGCGCGAGGCGGCGGCGAGCGCGTGCGGCGTGTCGGCAAGGGACTGCGCAGTGGTCACTCGGGGGCGCGACATGGCGGGGGCGGTGCTGCCGGCGCGGGGCGCGGGGAGGCGAATAGCGCCGTCGCGGGTGAGGTTGAGGCGCAGCACGTGGCGGTGGACGTAGCGCGCATTTTCGGTGCCGTCGGCCAAGATTTGGGGCGCCACCACGCTGTCTTCGACGAGCCAAAGGTGGAGATAGGTGTCGGGATCGGGCGTGCCGTCGGCGCGGGTGAGGTGGCGCGGTTGGAGCGCGTAGGTGAAGGTGCGCGCCGGGAGCGTCACTTGCGCGGCGGCGAGAAGTGATTGTTGCGCGGGGAGGTCGGCATCGAGGGTGAGTCGGTCGGCGAGGGCGTTGTTCCACGCTGCGGGGCGGAGCAGTACGCCGCGTCCGGCATGGTCGACGCTGCCCATCGGCCACGAACTCACCGCGGCGCTGTCGGTGAGGCGGCGACTGTCGTCATTGGCCAGCCCGACGGGCGAACTTTGGCTTTGGAGGGCGAGGGGGCCACCGTGGACAGCGACGGGAATGATGCGTGCGCCGGCGGCACCGGCGGTGAGGGAGTGTACGAGGTCGGCGGCGGCGGGGCAGTTGCTGCAGCGTTGGCCGGTGAAGTCGACGAGCAGCACGTTGCGTTGCGGCACGATGGCGTGCGGGTCTTCGCGCCAGCGGTCGGGACGCTCCATGCTGTCGCAGGAATGGAAGAGGACGAGTGCGAAGAGCGGAAGGAGGAAGCGGAGGAGGGTGGGCATGGGATTTTGAGTAAACGGGGGGGGATTCGTGGACGAGTGGGGTAGTAAACGAGTAGACGTGTAAACGCGTGATGCGGTCGAGTGACTCACGCGTCTACTTGTTTACGTGTCTACTTGTTTACCCGTCTCCCCGTCCACTTTCCTTACATTCAGCGAATTACCTTTCGCGTCACGACGGCGCCCGGGGTGACGATGCGCAGGATCAGCACATGCGGGGCGGCGGTAGCGGTGGGAAGATCGGCCGGCGAGAGCACGAGTTCGCTACCCTGGCGCGGCCGTTGGAGGGTGCGCGTGAGGAGCGTGCGACCGTCGAGTGAAGAGAGCGTGACGGTGGCCTGCGGTTCGTCGGCGTTGAAGAGAATGCGCCACGCGTCGGCCGAGAGGTCGAGCGAAACCGGCGTTGCGCTGTGCGACGGCCGCGCGATGCCCGTCGTCTTGGCGTGTTGCAAGGCGAGTTGCAAACCCTTGTAGGCATCGATGCGGCCGTAGCCGTAGAGGGGTGTCCACTCCGCATTGTTCATCGCCGAGGGGCGGCGCGAAGAGCGGCGGATGATGTCGGTGATTTCGGCCGGCGTGAGCGTGGGACTGGCCTGCAACCACAGCGCCACGCAGCCCGCCACGAAGGGCGAAGCCATCGAAGTGCCTTGCATCGCGCCATAGTAGTAGGTGCGATCGCCGCGCTTCAGCACATCGGCCACGAAGGTGGTTTGGGCTTCCGGATTGAAGCCCGGTGCGAGCGCATTGAGGGCGCTGCACACCATGCTGCCGGGCGCCAAGACGGTGGGGCGCACGCGGATGGAGTCAAGACCGGGGCCGTTGGACGAGAAATAGCTGCGCAGCCCCACGACATCGAGGCCGTTGATCACCACGTTCGGGCGGTTGCCGCGCGCGTTGGGGTGGAGGGCGTCGGGATAGTCCTTGCGCGAAGTGAAACTACCCACCGCGATGGCCGCCGGAATGGTGGCCGCGCCTTCGCCCACGAGGTAATCGGCGGTGGGGGCGAGGTGTTCGGCCGCATGACCCGGCGCAGCAGTGGCAGAGAAAGCCCCTTGGTGGCGTTCGGCCCAGAGGTGGAAGGTGCGTTCGCTCTTTTCCGAACCCGGGAGCGTGATGGCCAGCACCACTTCGGCCGAGGGATCGTTCACATCGACGCGAATTTGGTTCATGCGCAGCACGATGCTCCAGTGCTCTTTGAGGTTGTTGCGGTCGGCGCCCGAGCGGATGTCGGCACAGCGTTTCCAGAAAGCCGCATCGTAGGCCACGAGTTTGCCCTGCGTTAGGACGTAGGGGCGCACTTTGAAGCGCACGGTGCGGTCGGGCGTTTGCCCCCAGAGGGCGAGTTCGGCGTTGGGATAGACACCGTTTTCGCCTTTTTTCTCGCGGGTGAAGCGCACGTAGCGCGTCTGTCCGGGTTGGAGGGTGGTGCCGACGTGGAGGTTGTCGATGCCCTCGTTGCCCATGGCGGCAACGATCACCCCTCCCGGGCCGGTGAGGTTAGAAAGCGTGCGATCGTAGGGCGTGGTGCCGTCGTGCGGGCCGATTTGCGAACCGAAACTCAGGTTCACCACCCAGGGCATCCGGCGGCGCTCGGCAAAACCGCGGATGAACCGCACGTTTTGTATCACCTCGGCGCCCTCGAAGGTGGAGGGGATGAGCACGAGCGAGGCGCCGGGGGCGACCCCGTGGAAGCCGTTGCCCACTTCGCTGCCGGCGGCGATGGCCGCCACGTGGGTGCCGTGGCCACCCCCTTGGAGGTCGACCTTGTCGGTGCCGTCGATGATCGTGGTGCTGTCGACCGGCAGCGAACCGTCGGCGCCGGGCTTGTAGCCGCTGCGGTCCCAGAGCGCGAGGATGCGACTGCGTCCCTCCTTGTCGAGGAAAGCGGGGTGGTGGTACTCAAAACTGCGGTCGATGACCCCGATGATTACGCCGCGCCCGTCGAAGGGCGTGTCGAGCAACTTGCCGCTTTGCACGCGGTCGACGTCGGCGGCGCGGCGCGCTTTGTCGAGCAGCGGGGCGAAGGTGCGGCGGGGAGTGATGCTCTCCACACGCGGGTCGGCGCCCAAGCGGCGGAGCTGCGCCACGTCGGCACTCAGGGCGACAAGGTGGTCGCCGAGCACCGCGGGGTGCGCGTCGGGATAGTCGGCGGCGAGGGCTTCGGCAGCCGTGGTCTCGACCAGCACGTGGGCGAGGGCTTCGGCCGTGCCGTCGTGCCCACCGCGGTGCGCGTGCGAGCGGGCGTCGAGATAAAGGCTGTGGAGCGCGGGGTCTATCTTGTCGAGACCGAGACTATCGCTGCGATGAAGGGCGGCGACGAGGGGTGCCGCAGCGCGAGCGCCGGCGGCGGTGGGGTGACTGCCGACCGTGAGCAAACTGCTGAGCAGGAGGGTGGAGAGCATGGGTTGGGATTTTGAGGTTGAGGTTCGTGGAGAAGGGGAGGGGGAAGTCGGGGAGCGGCAATGAGTGGACGGGGGTGCACACCGGAGGGTGGACGGGGTGGAGGGCAATGCGCGTGACGATCGGCGCAGCGCATCCGCTCGTCCGCGGTGTTCACCTCGTATGCCCGTTTACTTTGTCAGCATCGTCGGCTCGTCCACTTCGGTTCGCCGATTTTATTTCGCCCCGGCGGCGGCTTGAACGTAGGTGATGACGGTCGAAACGCCGTTGGACGTGAGGGTGACGTGGGCGGTGCGCTCGCTGGCGGTCGGGTTGGGGCTCACTTCGAGGTCGACGGAGTGCGCGCCGGCGGTGGGGCGGGCAAAGCGTGCCGGCACTGTGAGCCAATCGGCATCGGAGGTGAGCGAGTGGGTGGTGCTGTCCTTGTCGTAGAGGATGAAGGCCAGTGTGGCGGTCGGTTCGTTGCGGTTGGGAGCGCCGATGAAGACGGCCTTTTTCGTCTTCGGGTCGTACTGCGCTTTGGGGTACTGAATGTGCAGGTGCGGGTGCTGGATGACGGAGAAGTTGAGGGGCTCGATGCGATCGGTGGCCGGTGTGACGCGCACCTTCACTTGGCGCACGCTGTCGCCGGTGTTGGGGGTGAGGTTGCAAATGAGTTTCGTGGCCATCGCCGCTTGGTTGCCGGCCGGAAGTTGGAGTGCGGTGGGGCTGAGTTGCAGGTGGTTGGCGTCGTCGGCGTGGCGATATTTCAGATCGAGGTGCCAACTGTCAGTGGCTGTGAGCGTGAGCGTGTCGGTGGTTTGGTCGGCATAGAGGTGGAGCGCGTCTGCGTTGAGATAGCTGAGGCTGAGCAGGTGGTGTTCCCTCTCTTCGTCGAAGTTGCACGAGGGGAGGGCGAGCAGGGCGATGAGCGCTGCAAAGAGGGAGAGGAGGGAGTGGTGCATGGGAGAAATAGTGGGGGATAAGGTATTTATAGAAATGAGTGCTTTGTCGATTCGGTCGTGGGAAGTGTGTGCCGGGGGGCGGCCGCATCGGCGCGGATGGGTGAGGGGCTGGGCGAGGGGGAGTTTCAGTGGGTGGAAAAGTGGGGTGCTTTTTGAGAAAAGGCGTGGGGTGTTGAGAAAAAGTGGGTGGGTTTTGCAGCAAAAACGGCTGTGTGCGCCACGGAGGGCGGCACACGAAGGGCAAATCGGTAAGCGCGCGGAGCTGCCGTGTGGGGCGAAACTCCTTGCGTTTACGGGTTCACTCGCGAAAGAGGGATATGCGACTCACCATGGGGGTGGGGCAATCAATAGTCGCTGCGCGCTGCGCTTCGGAAGTGCCGAACGAATGGGGGATTATTTCGAGCGAGCATTTTGGTTGTAGGTGATGTAGGTGGTGACGCCGCCGGAGGTGAGCACCAAGTGGGCGGTGCGGGGTGTGGGATCGGGGTTTTCGAGATAGGTGATCTTCACGTTGTGGGCGCCGGCGCCGGGTTTTGCCGATTCGGCGGGCACGATGAGCCAGTCGGCGTCGGAGGTGAGGGAGTGCTTCTCGGTGTCGGTGTCATAGAGGCGGAAGGCGCACTGGGTGGTGCTGGCCTTGGCGTTGAGCACCTCGACAAAAACGGGCAAGGGGTCGCCGCCGCCGTTGTACTTGTTACTACGCATTGCGTCTTGCACGAGGGGGCGGGGGAAGACGGGCTGGGGACGACGGACATCGAGCCACGAGGTTTGTGTGGCGGGGAGGCTGATGCCGCGAATCTTGTCAGTCGAGACCGTGACGTTGAGGCGCGCGCTGCGAATCTTGCCCGTGGTGTTGGGGGCGAAGGCGAGGGTGAGGCGCTGCGCGGCGATGTAGTTGGGGGGCACGGTGCCCGATTCGGGGGTGGCGGTGAGCCACTTGTCGATGCCTTTTTGGGTCTCGACGGAGAGTTTCCAGCTGTCGGTGGTTTGGAGGACGATGCTGTCGGTCGATTGGTCGGCAAACCAAATCTTGCCCGAGGAGAGGGTGGGGAAGAAGTTGAGACGGTGGAACTCGTTCTTGTTGTCGTTGTCGCAGGCGGTGAAGGCCATGAGGCAGCAGAGCAGGCCGCCAAGAAGTTTTTTGTACATGGTATGGGTTTTGTTAGGGTTGAAAAATGGACTTGTGCTTGACAAGTCGGATGGATTCGGCGGGCGGGATGCTGCGGGAGGGGGTGAAGTTGCGAAATTTTGGGGTGTCGGGGTGGATTTGGTGCAGCAGCGTCGCCGAGGGTGGAGAAGTCTCGAGGAGGGGTGGGGCGCCGTGGACGGCGAGGGTTCGGGGTGCGCCCGGATGGGGGCGTCGGGCGAAGCGTCGGCCGAGCGGTGGGCGTTTAGTACCAATCGATGTTCGAGGAGTAGGCCGAGCGCTTTTCGTAGCGGAGGGCGTCGGCGAGCTCGGAAGCCTTGGCGCGGATGGAGAAGTTGAACGACGAGTAGGGGTAGAGCACCACGTTGCAGGTCATTTGGAAGCAATGGAGGTCGCGCGAGAGGGCGGCGGTGGTCATCGAGATGCCGTGGCGCGTGAAGTCGTAGCCCGAAGTGAAGTTGATGTTCCACCCCTTGGCCAGCGTGATGTTGCCCGAACAGTTGAGTGTCTGGTTGAACGAGAAGGGGTAGCGCATGTTGGAGCGGCGAATGGGCTTCGAGCGGTCTTCCACCATCGAGATGCCGTAGGAGAAGGTGAGGTTCCAGGGCAGGGCGAAGGCCAAATAACCGTCTTCGTCGACCTTGGCCTTGGATTTCTGCTCGTTTTTCTCCTTCTTCTTGCGGAGCATGGGGTCGATGTTGGCGTCTTCTTGCGGATCGCCGTTGTCGAGGTGCTCGTCGTCGGGGTCGGCGTTCGGGTCGCGGCGTCGCGACGTGGGGTTGTCGTCGCGATCGGGGTGGAAGATTTTGTCCCATCCCCGACCGGTGAGGAGGCCGAAAAGGGTCATGAGTTTCTGCCCGTTGAGGGTGTAGGAAAGGTTTTGGCTCATGCCTTGGAAGCGACCGAAGCGGCCGTAGCTCCACTCGGTGCGGTTGCCCACGACGACATTGCCCTTGTCGTCGAACTCATAGGCGTAGGTGGCCCACTGTGCGGCGAGGGAGAAGGTGTAGCTCTTGGTGAGGCGCAGGCGGAGGTTGGTGCTGAGGTCGGACCAGGGGCGCACTTGCGCGGCGAGGTTGTAGGAGAGGGAGGCCGAGAGCTCGTCGATGAGCGAGATTTTGCGGTAGCCCGAGGTGTCGGCATCCGATTTGACCTTCATCTCGAGATTGTTCGACACGCTGAAGTGGAGGTTGCCCTGCCGCTTGGAGTTGGGGTAGCCGAAGGCGCCGAGGGCGTAGGGCGAGTAGCTGACGGTCGAGACGGTGCCGTCGGCTTCGGTGCGAATGTAGTGGGTGGTGAAACCGCGCGCCTCGTCGGTGAAGTCGGGGGCGAAGGAGAAGGTGACGGTGGGCTTGAAGACGTGGCGAATGGCCTGGATGCGATCGCCGAAGAGGAAGCGCACGGGCTTGTAGAAGCCGTAGAGGGTGGTGTTGGCCGAGAGGGCTACGTTCCAATCGAAGAGGTTGTAGAACCCGTAGACGGTGTCGATGCGCTCGGTGCCGGCGGCGGTGTTCCACGATTTGCGCTGGCGCGAGAAATAGGTGCGCCCGTTGAGGTTGAAGGAGGGCGAGAGGTTGATGTATTTGAAGAGTTGGAAGTTGGCGGTGAGGGGAATGCGGTGCTGCATGCCGTTGCGCCACTTGAGAATGGGGGTGTGGAAAAACTCGGACTCGGTGGAGGTGAGCGAGTTGGTCATCTGTCCGGTGTAGGAGAGCGAGAGTTTTTCGTACCAGCGCTCTTTGCCGACGGCTTTCTTGCGGCGGAAGGGATAGAAGCGGTCGACGGAGAGCGAAACGTCGGGCAGGGAGACGGAGAGGGTGGAGTTGCGCATGTCTTGCGACACGTTGGCCGAGGCCGAAAGCGAGAGGCCGAGCGAGGGCACGCTGTGGTTGAAACTCACCGACGAGGCGCGGGTGCTCTGGGTGTAGGCCAGCGGCGTGTAGAGGGAGGTGAGATTGGAGCGTTCGTAGTTCTCGGTGGCGAAGTTGACGCGGGCGGAGAACGAGGTGTTGGGGTTGGCCTTGGGGTCGGAGCTGTGGCTCCACTGCACTTTGAGGGAGGTCTGCTTGTTGTAGTCGGGGAGGTTTTTGTCGCCGTTGACGGTGGTGAGGTAGGAGAGGAAGACGTTGCCGCGATAGGCGTAGCGGCGGGCGTAGTTGCTCTCGGCCGAGAGGCCCCACGAGCCGCGGGTGTAGATTTCGCCGAGGAGTTTGAGGTCGATGCGGTCGGAGAGGGCGAAATAGTAGCCGCCGTCGCGCAGGTAGAAGCCGCGGGCGGTCTCGTCGCCGTAGGTGGGCATGATGATGCCGGAGGAGTATTTTTTGTTGACGGGGAAGAAGCCGTAGGGGATGGCCACGGGTAGGGGCACATCGGCGACGACGAGATAGGCGGGACCGAAGAAGGTTTCCTTGCCGGGGGTGATTTTGGCGCGGGTGAGTTGGAGACAGAAGTGGGGGTGGGGGGCGTCGCAGGTGGTGTATTGGGCGTTTTGCAGATAGAAGTTGCCGTCGCCGGTGCGTTTGGCCTCGACGCTGCGCAGATAGCCGGTGCCTTGGGTGGTTTTCACGTCGTTGATGAAGCCCTTTTTGGTCTTGAAGTTGAAGGCCATCTCGCGACTTTCGTAGTTTTCGCTCCCTTGGGTGTAGACGGGTTGGCCTTGCAGGCGGCCGGTGCTGTCGGGTACGCCGGTGGCGCGCACGAGCGAGGAGTCCATGTTGAGGGTGATGTAGTCGGCCTTGAGACCCATGTTTTGATACTTTACATCTGCCTGTCCGTAGAGGTGGGCGAGTCCGCTCTCGGCGTCGTAAACGAGGCTGTCTTTGGCGGTGTATTCCACGGGAGCGTCGAGGCCCGACTTGCGCAGGCGGAGGGTGTCGGCTTGGGCACGGGCGGTGGTGTCGCGACGCAGGCTATCGGCATTGCGCAGGTGGGGATTTTTGGCCACGGCGAGGCTGTCGGCGGCGATGCGGGCGGCCAGACTGTCGGTAGAGTGGGCATGGCGCAGGCTGTCGAGGGCGTGGTTGAGGCGCTCGGCGTGGGCGTGTGCGCTGTCGTTGCGGACGGCGAGGCTGTCGGCGAGGGCGGTGGTGCGCAGGCGGTGGGCATCGGTGGGCAGACTGTCGACGGTGTCGGCGAAGAGGGGACGTTGGGGCGCGCCGGGGGTGCCGTGCCCGGTGAGGAGCGCGGTGGTGTGGCAGGCCAGTGTGAGAAGCCCGAGGAGCAACGCCGCTAATGGGGCGGCAAAATGGCGGACGGCGGGACGATGCAAGGTGGAGATGGAGTTAGGGTGGGGGGATAATCGTAGACGAAGTGGGGATATTCGTAGACGGAGTGGACGGGTGTACGGCGTAAACGAGTGATTTTCGTAAACGAAGTAGACGAGTAGACAATGTAAACGCGTGGTGCGGTCGGCAAGGACGTAGCGTTTCGTGGACGAAGTGGGGGTATTCGTGGACGAAGTGGACGGGTAGACAATGTAAACGCGTGGTGCAGTCGATGAGGACGGCGCGTTTCGCGCGGGTAACTCTCTTGTTTACCCGTCTACGAGTTTACCTGTTTACGACAACTCATTTCCTTCTACTCAAACTGCGCTTGCCAGCGGCGGAAGGTGTAGAGCCCCTCTTCGCCGTGGCGGGCAACGCGCTCGGCCACCTGCTCGGCGGTGAGAAAACGCAGGGGGTGGCTCTTGCTGTGGAAGAGATCGGCGTAGCAGATGATGCGCTCTTCGACCGTTTCGGGGAGGAGATCGACGGCCGGTAGAGGGAGTTGGAGGGCGCGGATGTCGGCCGCGCGCAAACCCGTGCCGGTGTGGCGCTCGCAGATGCGCGCCAACGCCTCGTGCCCCTCAGCGCGGAGAATGCGCGCGCCGAGAGAGCCGTGCATTAAGTAAGGTGCCGTGCCCTGGCAGTGGATGCCCGGCGCATGGGTGAGGTAGATGCCGATGTCGTGGAGCATGGCGCCGGCTTCGATGAGGCGAAGGTCGGCGCGGAGTTCGGGATGTCGGCGCGCGATGTCGAGGGCGCGGCGGCACACCTGGCCGCTGTGGTGCAGAAGCAGCCGACGCAGCGGCGTGTCGACGGGATAGTGGCGGAAGAGGAGGGCGCGGTAGTTCACGGGCGGGGGGTGGTTTTGCGTTCGTCGCGGGGCGCGGTGGGCTTGAGCGTCGGCGTGTTCGGCTTAGGCGCGGGGGCGTTCTTCCCGTCGTTGTCGGGGCGCGTCGCGTCGTGGCCGCTGTTGTCGTTGTCGTCCGTGGTGGGCGTGACGGCTTGACTGCGTCCGTCGGCAAAACCGGCGGCATATCCGCGACGATAGGCCGCGGCGTAGGTTTGGCGGTCGGCGGCCGAGGGATATTGCGACGACTCGTCGTAGCCGGCGCGCTCGTCGTTGTTCATTCCGTCGGTGTTGCCGCACAGATAACCGTCGTCGTAGCCGGCGGCAGCGGGGTCGCGCTCAGCGACGTCGGGCGTTTCGCCGCCGGAGTTGGCGGGTGTCGCTTCTTCGGCGGGGGCGGTCGGCGCATGCTCGGCGGTGTCGGGCACGGCCATGTGGCGAATGCTGTCGCGGCCGGCGAGTCCGTCGGGGGTGAGGGGCACATCGGTCGAACGCTTCAGATAAAAGATGAGGCCGCCGGCTACAAGCAGCAGCGCGACAAAGAGCAGGCTGCGAATGAGGGTTTGGCGACGGGAGGTGAGAGCCATAGTCTATGTTTTGTGGAGGAGCACTGCGCGAAACCGGTCGACGCTTTGCCCGATGTGGGCGGGGCGGGGCGAGCGCTTCGTGAGCGGCGGCTCCTTGTGGATGGATAACGAGTGAGAGGGGATAAATAATGTGTGGGGGCTTCAGCGTTTGCGTCCGGCGTCGATGCGCAGGAAGATGAAAAGCAGGAGCGTGAAACCCCAAAGCGACGATCCGCCGTAGGAAAAGAACGGCAGCGGGATGCCGATGACAGGGGCGATGCCCAGCACCATGCCGATGTTGATGAACACGTGGAAGAGCAGGATCGAAAGCACCGAATAGCCGAACACGCGCCCGAAGGTCGACGTTTGCCGCTCGGCCAGGGCGATGAGCCGCCAGATGAGTAAGAGGAAGAGCACCAGCACGCCGGCCGCGCCCACGAAGCCTTCTTCTTCGCCCACGGTGCAGAAAATGAAGTCCGTGTCCTGTTCCGGCACGTAGTCGAGCTTGGTCTGCGTGCCGTTCATGAAGCCTTTGCCCAACAAGCCGCCCGAGCCGATGGCGATCTTCGATTGCGTCACGTTGTACGAGGCGTCGCGGTCTTCCTCCACACCGAGCAGCACGCGGATGCGGGTGCGCTGATAGTCCTTCATGGCGTTGTTGAGCACATAGTCCGAGGCGTAGAGAAAACCGATGCTGCCGATCGAAAACAATCCGATGAGCAGGAAGGTGTTGACGCGCCGACCGATCCACTGCATGCCCAAATAGCCGAACATCGCCGTGCAACCGCCCAACTGCGCCCAACTGATGTCGAAGGGCACGACGAAGAGCGAAACGCCGTAGGCCACGAGGTGGAGCAACGTGCCCCAAAAGAGGATGCGGCGCGCATGTTCCGGTTCGCGCGGCACGTAGACGAGCAGCAAACCCGCCGTGAAGAGCCAAACGAGCGCCAAGACCACCGTTTCGCCCACGCTGGCCAAGGTGCCGGGTAGCACGGTTTCGCCCTGACCGATGCCCACCACGAAGTAGACCACCGCCGCAGCGCCGCAAAAGAGGATGCTGCCGGGCATGCCTTCGCGGTAGAACATGAGGAAGAAGGCGAAATAGACGAGCGCCGAACCCGTTTCTTTTTGCAACACGATGAGCGCGAGGGGCAAAAACACGATGCCCGCCGCCCGAAGGAAGTTGCTCCGACGGTTGAGCGTGAAGCCGTATTGACCGATCACCTTCGACACCATCAGCGCCGTGGCGCATTTGGCGAACTCGGCCGGCTGCAGCGAAACGGGACCCAGCGAGATCCACGAGCGCGAACCCTTGATGTCGTGCGCCACGAAGGGTGTGATGAGCAGCAAGGCCATCATCGACCAATAAAAGAGGTCGGCCAGCATGTCGAAGTAGCGATCGTCGAACATCAAGATCACGCCGCCCAACACCAACGAGCAGCAAATCCAAATCAACTGCTTGCCCGCTCGCGTGTCGAACGAGAGCAGGTTTTGAATATCGAACGTGTGGCTGGCGCCGCACACGCTGAACCACCCGAAAGTGACGAGGGCCAGAAAGATAAGGAGCACCCAGCCGTCGGCACGAAAGGCCGGATTGAGTTGATTATCGCGCATGGCTGCCATAATTGATGTGACGTTGGCGGAAAGCCTCGGCCTTCGAGCGAGAAGCCGGCGAGAGTTTTCCGTTGATATACTGTTCCATGATGAGAGAGCCGATGGGCATGGCGAAATCGGCGCCGAAGCCACCGTTTTCCACGTAGACGCACACCGCAATCTTCGGGCGGTTCATCGGCGCGAAGCCCATAAAGGCCGAGTGGTCGTGGCCGCGGTTTTGGGCCGTACCCGTTTTGCCGCAAACCTCCCCGCCGGGGAAATCCGCCCCGCGGCAGGTGCCGGCCAACACCGAGCGACGCATGCCCGCCACGGCGTAGTCATACCAGCGGCGCGCCACCATCGTGCGGCGCGGGCGGGTGTAGGTCGTGTCGAGGCGCTCGCCCTGAACGCGGCGCGCCACATGCGGCACAAAGTAGTGACCGCGGTTGGCCACCGTGGCCGCCAAGTTGGCAATTTGCAGCGGCGTGGAGGTCACTTCGCCCTGTCCGATGCCGATCGAGATCACCGTCAGCCCGTTCCACGAGCGTTTGTAGGCCTTGTCGTAGTAGGCCGCGTTCGGAATCATGCCGCGGCGCTCGCCCGGCAGGTCGACGCCCAGTTTGTAGCCGAAGCCCATGCTCACCACATGGTCTTTCCAGCGCGTCATCGCGTTTTGCACGCTGCCGTATTTCCCGCGGTTGCTGAGCATGCGCAGCAGATTCCAGCAGAAATACGAGTTGCACGATGTCCCGATGGCCGGTACCAGATTGATCGGCGAGGCGTGGCCGTGACAGCCCACGTGCAAGCCCTTGTAGTTGAAGCCTCGGGCGCAGGGGAAGGCCACACTCGGCGTGATCGACCCTTCTTGCAGTCCGAGCAGCGCTTGCGAGATCTTGAACGTCGAGCCCGGCGGATAGGTGCCCGAGATGGCGCGGTTGAGCAAGGGGCGGCGCTCGTCGCGCATCATCGTGGTCATCGCCTTTCCGCGGTCGCGACCCACCATCGAGCGCGGGTCATAGGTCGGTGCCGAGGCCATCGCGATGATTTCGCCCGTCGCCGGTTCGATGGCCACGATCGCCCCGTATTTGCCTTCGAGCAGTCGTTCGGCCAGTTCCTGTGTGGCGTAGTCGAGCCCGAGCGTCAGGTTGCGACCCGGCTGGGCCTCGGTGTCATATTTGCCGTCCATGTAGTGCCCCTTCGTGCGGCCGTGCACGTCGCGCAGCATAATCCGCATGCCCTTCTCGCCGCGCAGCACTTTCTCGTAGCTGCGTTCCACGCCGAGCTTGCCGATGTAGTCGCCGCTCTTGTAGTACGCGTCGGAGTCCACGTCGGCTTGGTTCACCTCCGCCACGTCGCCCAGCAAGTGCGCGGCCATGCCCGAGGCGTAGCGACGCACCGAACGCTTTTCGACCGTGAAACCGTTGAAACGAAACAGCTTCTCGCGGAACTTCGAAAACTCGTGCGCCGGAATTTGGCTCATGAACAGTTGCGGCGTGTTGCGCGAATAGCCCGGATTCTTCGCCGGATCTTTGATCTCGTTCATCTTCCGAATGTAGTCTTCGCGCGTGATGCCCATCGTGTGGCAGAAGTCCGCCGTGTCGATGCCGTGTTGGTCCTGCATCGTCACGAGGATGTTGTACGAGGGCTCGTTGTACACCAGCAACTTCCCGTGCCGATCCGTGATCAGCCCGCGGGAGGGGTACAATATTTCTTTGCGAAACGCGTTGGAGTCCGCGCTCTTGCGGTAGTCGTCGCTCATCAGTTGCAGCGCCAGCAGCCGCAGCACGAAGACGACAACGATCGACAGCGCGATGCCGCCGATCACCAACTTGCGCTTCTCAAAACTATAATCTTGGGGCACGGTGGGAGGGAAATAGGGTGGGGAAGGGAGTGACTGAAAAGGGGGAATATGAAACGCGCACCGCCGAGGAGGTGCGAGTCGGGGGCGCAAAGAAGGCGACGGCCGGAGCGGAGGGAAATCAAACTATCCTACAAAATGAAAAAACCTCCGTCCGCGCCGTCGTCCTACTCAGCGCGCTGTGGCCTCGCCGGAGCTGAAGGCCAAGCGTATGCGTTCAAAGGTGGCGACAAAAAGCAGCGTGAGCACAAAACTGCCGCCGATGTTCAAACCCAGCGCAGCCGGGTGGAAAAACGAAAAACTCTCCAATACGTGAAATACCGACACCGTCACGAACGAAAGCGTGGCCGCGAATTTCAAAAAGCCGTTCCACGTCATCGTGCGCACCCCCGGCAGAAAGGCTTCTTCCAACTTGTCGTCGGGAGCGAAAAACTGCAGCACGCCCGGCGTCAACAGTCCCGCGAAGGTCAGCGCACCGGCCGCCACACCCGGCGTGGTGCTCACCGCGTCGATGCAAAGGCCCGTCACAAAGCCCGTCAGCACATAAACCCAACGCGGCGTGCCGTGACGAAGGATCAGCAGCACAAAAACATAGGGCATCGGGGTGGCGTAGCCGAAAAGGTGGATGTGGTTGAAAACCAGCGCTTGCGCGATGACCAACACGATGAACCAAAGGCTGCGAGCCAGAGAGGAGTGAAACATAGAGGGAGCTTGTATGTTTGAGGCAGAGCGAGGAGAAAAAACGTGCGGCGGCGCGGCGGTCGGGGCTATGCTCGATCAACCCTCCCCGCGCACACGATTTTTACCCCCATATCGGGCGACGCCGAAACGCAGAAAAACGGGTCTCGGACGCCGCCCTCCAAAGATAAAAACAGATCACCTCGAAGAACCAAATCGAGGCTGAACGCAAAATTCGGCAAATCTCCTCAATCGGCCAAATTTTCGCGCCGGAAATTACGCGAACTATATCTATTACGCGCGAGCGCTGCGCGAAAGCATCCGTCACCACTGCCGAGCCGAAAAACGAACGCCGTGGCGTTGCACCGAAAAAAACGGCGCAGGAACGAATTCCGTGCGCCGAAAAAAAGTAAGTTATGAAAAAGTAAGTTATGAAAGGAATCTCGGAAAGAACTTCCGAATCCAAAGCAAAAGTGGGACTTTTTGCTCAATCGGCCAAACTTTTCTGCCGAAAAACGCCGGATCGATCGCCTACTCGGGCGAGCCGTGCGCGTCCGCGGCTCAACAACTGGCGCACCGAAGGCGCACTCAGCCCCATCGCCTCGGCGATTTCTGCAGAACTCCACCCGTCGGCGTGCAGCAGCACCACACTCCGCGACTCCGTGCCCAAAGCCGAGAGCGCACGCGACCACCGCGCATCCAGCACCCGCGCATAGTCGAAGGCCGAACCCGCTTGTCGCGCCCTACGCCGCATCGCCGTCCACAGCCGCCCCGCCTTCGTGCGGTGAAAACCGGGACGCGAAAGCCCCGTGTGCCAACTTTCCAGACACGTGTCGTGCGTGGCGATCGCCGTTTTGCGGCGCGCCCTGCGTTTTGGTGCGTCTTGCGCCGGTTTCGGGGCGAAGGGGGCGAAAGGTTCGGCTGCCGCCGCGTTGTCGTTCGTGAGGGAGTCGGGGATGCCCCCTGCATTCGTTCCCTCCGTGAGGGCTTCGTTCGCCCCCTCCTCCTCGTCCGTTTTCGGGCAGCCGGCGGGGGTGAGATGCGTGGCGCGATGCCGCTGCGCGCGGCGGTTGAGCGTCGAAAGCGCGTGGAGCGTCACGGTCGAAATCCACGGCCGCGGATCGAACTGCGCCGCGCCGCCGAGCGCGCTCTGCGCCAGCGCGCCCAACTCTTCCAGGTGTTCGAGCAGGACGAGTACCACACTCTGAAAATTATCGGCCGTTTCGCTCGCCGGATACGAGTGCCGGCGCACAATGCCGCGCACCATCTCGAGGTGCGGGGCGAGGTATTGATCGTAATGGGTTGTCATGGTTGATGGTTGTTGTGTAGACCGGGGGAGACTTCGTAAACGGAGTAAACCGGTACACAGCGTAAACGCGTGATTCGCCGCTTCGAGTGCTCCTCTCGTTTACCCGTCTACCCGTCTTACTCGTCTACTCCTTTTCCCCGTCTACTCGTTTACGAATAAACGCGTGATTCGCCGCTTCGACTGCCTCTCGCGTCTACTTGTTTACGTCTGTCTACTCGTCTACTCCTTTTCCTCGTTTACTCCTTCCCTTCTTCCTCCAGCCAAAACCGCCGTTTCAGCAGTTCGATGGCCGCCTGTTCGTCGCCGTTCGTGCGATGCAAAGCCTGAGCGCGCAGCTCCAAATAGCGTTCGCGCGTGCAACAGTGTTTCGCGTGCTCCGCCGCCTCCCGAGCCCGCGCAGCATCTTCCAGCATACGCTCATAGCGACCCCGCTCGCGGTTGCGTTCCTTCATAAATTCCGGCAGGTTCGACACCATCGCGTCCACCGTCAGCGCGCCGAAAGCCACCTTGCCGTAGCGACCTGCCAACAAGTAGCACAAATAGAGCATCACCTCGCCCAAATTCAGTTCGCCGTACGCCACCGCGATGGCCGCGGCCGCCGCCTGCAACTGCTCGCTCGTCAGCCCGTCGGCGCTCCCCCACGACTTCGCCGTGTGGTTCAGTTGCAGACACAGCCAAGCGTTCACCGCATCCGCGCCCAACTGCTCGCGAAAGCGCTTGAGCGTGAGCAATTTGTCGTTGCAGTAGCACCAATCGGGGCGCTCGGCCATGGTGGCTTGCAGCGAGGGGTTGTAAAAGTGGAAGATGCGCTGTCGCCAGTAGACGCGTTCCTTCTCGCTCATCTCAGAAGGGCACGCAGCCGGCGCGATATTCGTGCAGGCACGCGGTGCATTCGCGCCGTTCGGCGGCACTGCGGCGCCGTTCGGCGGCATCGTCGGTCGGCGACGACTCGTCGGCGAGCGGAAGAGGGTGGAGGTTGCCCCGGCTATTGGGGAGTGGGGAGTGTTTTCCGCCGAGCGCGACGGGGAAGGGCTCGAGTTGTTTTCGTGATACATAAGGGGGTGTGTTGAAGGTGAACAAAAGGGTGTTTTCGTGCGCGGAAACGCCGCCCGTCTCGGGTAGTGCTTCCGTGTCAAGTGTGTTGTTTTCAGTGGGTTGTCGGTCTGAGGTCTTGCCCGTGAGGCGAACTTCCGCTTCGCCCTCTGCCCCTTCCTGCGCGGGGGCGTCTTCTTGTTCGGCCGCGTGGGCGGAAAGCGCGTCGTCAGGCGCGGTGGTTTTGCCGGCAAAGGCTTGGTGCTCAGCGGCGTCCTCGTCGGCGTAGGTGAACGAACGCCCGCTTTCGTCCGCACCCGGGAGCAGTTGCTGTGAAGTGCCCGCCGAAGTCGCGAAAGACGCGGCGAGATCGGGCGACGAGGGGGCGGAAAACGACGTACTTCCCGTGCTGAGCGCGTCGGGCGTCACGCCCAGCAGGGTGCTCGCCCACCGGGCCAAATCGTCCTCCCGCCGTTGTTGCACTGAGGTGGTGCGCGTCGGTTGACGAACGCCGGCGGTCGAGGGGAACGAAGGCGAAGTTTTGCCCCCGTCGGTCGATGAAATCGGCGATTTTGGCGCATTCCGACCCGAAAAGCCGCTCGTTTGTGCGGCGTAGGCGGTCTGCGGTTCGCCCTGCGCCCCGCGGCGTTGCGCATCGCCGCGCACCAACCAGAGTTTCACCAGGCTGCGCCAATCGGCCACCGCCAGTCCGCCCTGCAATAGCCAACCGCGCGACTCGTAGTAGAGCACAAACTGCAGCGCGTTGAACCGCGGCCGCCCCAAAAAGTGCGCATAGGCCGCCACCTCCCTCGCATTCGGCGCGACAAACCGCTCACGCGTCCAATGCGCCGGGCGGCGATTCCGCTCCGTCCGCTCGTCGTCCTCTTTCACATCGAGCGAATTTTCCATCCCTTGTGGGGTGGTTTCGCCGGCCGTGTTCGATGGCTCGTTCACAAGGGGAAATTTTCCCTCGCTTTCGGGGGCGTATCCCTCGCCTTTGGTCGAATTTTCCACTACTTGCGAGGTGGTTTCGCTCGCCGTGTTCGCCGGGGCGCTCACAAGGGGAAATTTTCCCTCGCTTTCGGGGGCGTATCCCTCGCCTTTGGTCGAATTTTCCACTACTTGCGGGGTGGTTTCGCTCGCGGTCGTCGATGGAGCGCTCATTGCGGGCAGGTTGTCCGCGGTCGTGGCCGTGGTGGGCTGTGCGGTTGCGGGCGTTTCGTCCGAAGGGGTGGGGCACTCGGCGTTCGTTTCCGCCTTTGCGCTCACTGCGGACAGTTTGCTTTCGTCACCCTGCGCGGACGGTGGCGGCAACGACACGGCGACAGCCGAACGACGCGATTGTGCTTCCTCCTCCCGCAGTGCGTTTTGGGGCGTTTCGCCCTTCCCACTCACCCCTTGGGGGAGGGGGACTATAGGGGGAGAGGGTATTTTATTTTCTTCTTTTCTTTCCGCGCCGGATCGAACGTTTTTCGGCTGCGCGCTCTCGTTGGCGGCTGCCGCGTCGGCGGTGGGTGCGTCGTCTTGTGCCGTTGCGTCGGGGAGCGTGTCGGCGGTGTCGTCGGCTGTTGCCGCTGTTTCCTCGCCGGAGCGCGTGTCGTCATTGTCGGCCTCCTCCGTCGTTTCCTCGGGACGCGTGTCGGCGGTGTCGGTCGTTCGGCGCGAACTTTTCCTCTCGCGGCGGTGCCGTTCTGCGTTGTTGCGCTTCGATCGGGAGCGCGGGCGAGCGGCGGCGGCCACCTCTCGCAGGGCTTCGGCGGTGAATGTGCCGTGCTCGCGGTCGAGGAGGAAGAGGTCGAAGTCTTCCACCACGCGGCGGACGAGGGCGGGGTCTTCGTGCAGTTCGTAGCCCAGCGCGTCGTAGTCGAGTTCGGCCGTGCAGTCGGGACAGTCGCGCAGGTGAGAGAGCACCATCACATAGAGGCCGAAACCCGCGGTGCCCATTTGGCGGCGCAACTGTCCGCTCTTGCCGACGCGGTAGGCGTTGGATTCGAGGGGGAAATAGGGACTGAATAGGGGCATAACTTCGATGATTTAAGGGAAATGCAATGGGCGAGGCGGTGTTTTCGTGGTTTTTGCGCCTCGCTGTGCTGCAAAGGTATAAACTTTTTCGAACTCGCTGCTGTGTTTTCTTTCTTTTCTTGCGCTTGATTTGGGTAAGTATTTGATATTGACGAACTTTCTTACGCTCGGTTTCCCTCCCTTGTCACGCCGTAAAACGCTTTCTACTTCGATGAAATCGCCTATTTTGGTGTATCTTCCCTTGTTGTGTTGTTGTGGTTCGCAACTTTTCGTTGTATTGGTGAGAATGAACACAAACTCCACGCCTTTTCGTGAGAATGTGCGGAGAAATGACAAAACATTGTGGACTTTTTTCGCCTCTTTTTCGGCTTTCGAACGCATTGATTTTGAGCGATGAAACATTTTTTATAGGAATTTTCTGCCCTCTCCCTGTCACATTTGGCCCCTCTCGATTGTATTGGAGAGTGTAGGGAGGTGGTGCTCACGATGACGCGACGGCACTCGTCTACAAGTTTCCCCGTTTGCTTGCCTTCGTAGACTCGTCTACTCGTTTACGAGTAAACGCGTGATTAGCTAATTCGAGTGCCCTCTCGTTTACTTGTTCACTCGTTTACCGGTTTACCCGTCTACAAGTTTACTCGTTTACCGCGTCGCTCGTTTACTTCTCCACGGGTTTACTCGTCTACCGGTTTACCCGTTTACTCGTTCATTCTCCCTTCTCCTTTTATTAACCCCTTAAATTTCAACCTTATGTTAACCTACCACGTTATTCGCCGCAAGAACATCAAGACCGGCGACATCCTCTACTACCCGCAACTCGTCACCGCAGCGGCTGACGACCGCGCCAAAATCATCGAGCGCATCGAAAAGAAATGTACCCTCGCTTCGGCCGACGTCAAGGCCGTGGTCGATGCCCTCGAGGTCGAGATCATCGACTGCCTCCAGCAGGGACGCAGCATCCGCCTCGGCGATCTCGGTTCGTTCCGCCCCTCGTTGCGCTGCGGAAAGGGAGTGAAGGAGGAACAGAGCGTCAGTCCCGCGATGATCAAGCGCGTGCACATCGTTTTCCATCCCTCCTCGCGCATTCGCCGCGCCCTCTCGGTCAAAGACCACGCGGTGAGCTTCTACCGGCGCGACAAAAAGAAGAAGGGTGACGGCACGAACCAACCCGGCACCACGCCTCCCGGCACGAACCCCGCAGGTACGGGTGGCAATCCTTCGGGCACGGGTGGTAATCCCTCGGGCACGCCCACTCCGGGCGGCACCCCCGTTGCCACAGGCGGCACAGCTGCTCCCGCTCCCGCAGGAACGGGTAGCACGGGCGGCGTTCCTTTGGGCACGGGTGGTAATCCTTCGGGCACGCCCACTCCGGGCGGCACCCCCGTTGCCACGGGCGGCACGGCTGCTCCTGCTCCCGCAGGAACGGGCAGCACTCCTTCGGGCACGGGTGGTAATCCTTCGGGCACGCCCACTCCGGGCGGCACCCCCGTTGCCACGGGCGGCACGGCTGTTCCTGCTCCGGGCGGAATGCCCACGGTGGCACCCGCCGGTCATTAAGCCTTCGGCCGTCGCGACCCGTTCCTTCGCGGGTGGCGCAGGCGCAATCGGTGGTCGCTCCTCCCCAAAGTGGGGGGGAGCGCCACCCCTTGGCCGCCGATCGCCTAAAAATACAACCGATTGACTTACTTAATTCGCTGTTATTCTTTGATTTCTTTCGATAGAGTGAAAATAAAATATCGATAGATAGAAATAAACACCTAAAATAGATAGTACTATAACTTTTTATTTTGAGTAAGTAGACGAAAAAAGGAAGTGAAATCGGCATATAAAAAGAAGATAGAAGGAACTTTCAGATTGATACTATCACAAAACACCATTAAACCGCTATATATAAAATGAATAAGCAACAAGAACGAGATATCCATCTAATAGGATTGGCGCTCTTTCTCGCCCTGTCGGCTGCCGTGCAGCCCCATTCCGATGTTCAACCTCATACGCTTTCCGATGAAGCACTACAAACTACAAGAAATCACCGCCGTCGCGCTGCTCGCCGCCGGCGTGGCCTTCGCCCTGATGGGCTTGCTCCTGCCCCCGATGGGCACGATTCACGACAGCGTCCTCTGGGTCTTCGCCCAGTGTCTGATCTATGCCGGCAGCGTGCTGGGCGTCACCGGCTTTTTGAAATCGAGTAGAGGAGTAAATCAGTAGACAAGTAAATAAGTAGACGAGTAAAGGAGCAGACGGGTAAACGCGAGAGTAACTCGTTCGACTGCGCCTCGCGTTCGCTTGTTGCGCATGAGCGGATTTGCCGAACCACTTGCTTACTCTCGCGTTTACGGGTCTACTTGTTTACCTGTTTACTTTCCTCGTAGACAGGTAAACGCGTGATTCGCTAATTCGAGTGCTCCTCTCGTTTACCCGTCTACCCGTCCACTTGTTTACCGGTCTACCCGTCTACTTCCTTCCCCGTCCACTTCACCTTAAATCACAACCCCATGTCCTCATTACTTCGTCTTTGCCGCACCGCGATCCTTCCCGGTGGAACAGAAGGCATCCTCTTGTTGCCGACAGAAGTCGGTCTGCGCTCCGTCGCCACCCTCGAACCCCCGATGTCGGGAGCGCATCCCGCCATCCCCGCGGGCGAATACACCCTCCGTCTCGACGTCCCCTCGCCCCGCTTTCTGCGTTCGCCCCGACCGTGGTCAAAAGTGTGGTGCGCGCGCCTGCCGCGTTTGGAGGGCGTCCCCGGTCGTGCCGGCATTCTCATTCATCCCGGCAATCGCCCCTCCGACTCCTCGGGCTGCCTCCTCGTCGGTCGTGCCGCCGGTGTCCTCCGCCTTGCCGACAGTGTCGACACCTTCCACCGCCTGATGCAGACCCTCCACGCCCTTCCCGCGCCCCTCCGCCTCCGAGTGGAGTAGGGCGGCCACGTTCCGCTCGCTTGTTTCCCACCACGCCGACGCCCCTCGCGTCGGCGTGCTTTTGTTTGGGGCTAAATGTGAGTTTTATGCCTCGAAAAAAGTTACATTTGTTTGTCTAAACGCGTTGTTTTTCATACATTTGCAGCATGAAATAATCCTCGTGCTCGTGTAGTTGCCTCCACTTGTCCTTGTGCACGAGGTGTTTGTCTTTTGTATAACATGATGTTCCATTCACTCGTATTGCATTGCAATAGGAGGATGATATTTTTTCTCATTATGAAAATAGCCAGCTTTTCCATTCAGAATTATAGATGTATCAAAGATTTGAACGTCGATTGCCTGGATGATAAGGGTGAAGTTCGGCAATGGACCGTTTTGCTCGGAGAAAACAATTCGGGTAAAACGAATGTCTTGCGCGCTTTGGCGCTGCTGGTGCCGGAAGAATTGAATTTTCCGGGATTAGATAAGTTTTTTGTGCCATCTCTTTTTGCGCGTACTCGTGATAGATTGTCGTTCCAGTCATTCTATGATAGTCACTTGAAGTTAAAGGCAAGGCTGGAGAACGGTAAAGAGTTGGTTTGTGATCCACTAAAGATTCATGAATTTGATTTAGATCCCGAAATCCGTTTGTTTGGTTATGGGGTGAGTCGTTATCCGGCTCGTACCGCATTGAATGAAGTTCCATCATTGTCTACCGAAACTCTTTTTTCTACTTATGTACGTTTGCTTGATTTTCAGGATTGGTTGTTACAGTTGGATTATTCAGCGAAACATGATAGCGAAATAGCTCGTAGGCGTATTCAATACATGAGAGAGTTGGTGAGAAGCAATTTGTTTCCCGGCGTGGTAGATTTTTGTTTTGAGAAAACTGGTGAGAATGATCATGTTGTAGTGAAATTTACCACAGAACATGATGGGAATGTTTGTTTTGAAGATTTGGGTTTCGGCTATCAAACCACCTTGACTTGGTTGGCTGATTTCTGTAAACGGATGTTCGAACTGTATCCCGAATCGAAAAATCCCTTGCAAGAAGAAGCGGTGGTGATGATTGATGAACTTGATTTGCACTTGCATCCCAAGTGGCAACGTGATATAGTTCCCACCTTGTCAGAGTATTTTCCCAATGTGCAGTTTATTGTGACGACTCATAGCCCGCATGTGCTCCAATCGAT
>ERZ772961.223-NODE-223-length-25572-cov-8.433280_pt1 | contig 25572 bp, 31 predicted proteins | sample MGYA00580677_ERZ772961 | MGnify/ENA primary metagenome ERZ772961 (study PRJEB29015, sample SAMEA2738088) | human oral metagenome | biome: human oral; feature: human-associated habitat; material: saliva | place: China | collected 2227 ... | reverse complement strand
TCTTCCAAAGACTGGCTTTCTACCGATTCTGACATAGATACAAATTCTTCACACTCTGCTGGGGCTTCCACTCCAGCATCTCCTGTCTGCAATTCATTTAAAATCGCGATGTGACCTGTTTCTTCTAAGATCGTGCTAGCATGTTTCTCATTTTTCAAGATTTCAGCCTTGATTTCATCAGAAACACCCTGACCTTCCTCTTCTATTTTTTTAATCGCCTCAACAACATGACCAAGATCAACTGTCGCCTCTGTTACTGTCTTAACAGGTTCGTTTTGTTCATTGATTTCTTTCGGAACACCTTTTACAGCTTGTTGATTGGCCTTAATCACAGTCGTCTCACTAATCGCCTCAATATCAACCTGAGCTGGTTTTTTCCCAAATAAGCCTAAAAAACCTTTCTTCTCTTTGGACACGACCTTGATGTGAGTCTTCATTCTCGGAATACCTAATTCTTTCAATCCTTTCTGGATTGCTTCTTCAACAGTTGAACCTGTAAATACTACCATTACCAGATTCCTCCTTATTATTTCGTTTTCTGAGCCTTTTTCTTGGCTTTTCTTTTTCTATTTTCCAAATCTTTTTTAGCTTGTACTTCCGCCTCACGCGCTGCAATAATCTTAAAAGGATTATTTAAGAAGTAAGTTTGCAAAACTTGATAAGCATTGGATACTGCCCAGTACAAGGCTACGCCACTAGGTGAAGAGATGGCAAAGATAAAGATCAGTACAGGCATCCCGTACATCATCCCTGTCATAGCTCCACTTCTTTCAGGTAAAGCCTTATTCGATAACCAACTACTTAAGAAGGTAAAGACTGCCGCCAAAATCGGAAGGATAAAGCTTGTGTCTACTCCCCCAAGGTTCACCCACAAAAAATGCCCTGTTTTCAAAAAGTCTACTCGAGTCAAGGCTTGGAAGAGAGCCAAGAGAACCGGCATTTGAATCAAAATCGGCCAGAGAGAAGAAGAGTGTTTGACCCCTAATTCTTTATAGACCTTGCGCATCTCCTGATCCAGCTTGGTTCTACTTTCCATATCACGACCTGGATATTGTTCTTGCAGAGCCTTGATGCGTGGTTGAGCCTCTTGCATTTTTCTAGAGGCTACCATCTGAGTCTGAAAGACTGGCAATAGAATCGTACGAATCAGGATCGTAAAGAGGATAATCCCCACTCCGATACTAATGTCAAAGGACAAGAAGCGGATAATTTCAGCAAAAAAATAGACAAATTTACTCCATATATCTGTAGAATCTGCTACAACATCGCTTGTCCCGCAGGCTGTCATGAAAAATAAGGACAAGCCCAGCAAACTAGTCAACTGTAGTTTCTTTTTCACTCCTAATTCCTTCCCGATAAATCTTTGATAACTTTAATACGTGGAGTAGATTTTTCTCCATCTCTGCATATTCTAAGGTTTCAACCCCTTTTCGAGCAATCACGACAAAATCAACGTTATCAGCTAAACGCTCCCTTACGCTTAGCAAAATGTGTCGAATCCGTCTTTTAATTTGATTTCTAGTGACTGCATTCCCTAATTTCTTACTGACGGACAGCCCTACTCGAAAATGACTTTTCTGATTTTCCAATTGGTAGACAACAAATTTGCGATTGGCAAAACTTGTTCCATCCGTGAAAATAGCCTTAAAATCTTTCTCTCTTTTTACACGAAAGCTTTTCTTCAAAACTCAACTCCATCTATTAAATTACTACTATTATAACAATTTCCCTCAATAAAAGCTAGACAAATACCGTCAATTATAGACATAAAGGCTTTTTTCTACATTCTTACTCCAAAGATTATGGACTATTTTAGACATTTTTAGACATTTCTTGGTTACTTTTTGGTTAGCTTTTACAAGTCCAATTTATCCAATTTTTCAGTTATATTAAACTTCATCTGCTCCGTAACATGAGTATAAACTCCCAAAGTCATTTTCTCGTTCGTATGACCTACTCGTTCCATAATCGCCTTGATTGGAACTTCCAATTCTGCAAGTAAACTAATATGTGAATGCCTAAAAACATGAGTAGTCAATACAAAATCCTCTTCTTTTTGAATTCCACTTCTTTTAAAACTTCTCTTCAAAAAATCATTAAAAGAAAAAATCATAAAAGGATTCCCATTTTTCGTAAATATAAATCGCCCTTCTTTTTCAATGAAAAGATATTCTTCTATAATTTCTAACACTCTATCGCTAATACCAATGACTCTATAAGAAGCTAAACTTTTTGGACTATCTAGAAATATTTCTGCTTTACTTCCGCTCGTATGCAATGTATGCTTAACTTCTAGTGTTTTATTTCCAAAATCAATATCCTCAAGAGTCAAAGCCAAAACTTCTCCAAAACGTAATCCGGTCAAATACATAAATTCAACAATCAAACGTACTCGTTGATTCTTTTCTTCTTTTTCTAAAAAATTAAGATACTGAACTACTTCCGCTCTAGTAAGATACTTATTCTGTTTCTTCCTGACCTTTTTTAAATTCTTCTTCCTTTTTGGCAAAACAACATTATCAATAGGATTCTCACTTATATAACCAACATTTAAGCAATACTTAAAAAATAAGTTTAATAAAACTTTCTTATTTTTCCTATGTTCTGCAGAGCATGGCAATTCTAACAAGATATTCTGAACTATTCGACTTGTCACATTCACCAGTAAATAATCTTCCAATTTTCTAATCTCACCAATAATAGTGTATTTCTGAGACTTAAAAGTACTCCTCTTCAGCTCAGATTCTCGAATTTTTAAATATTCTTCATAGGCTTCCTTAACTGTTATTTTCCTTACTTCTGTTTTCTCTTTTTCTATGTTCTCCTTTTTATTTTCTATCTTTTCTTCCAGCAACATTCTAGCTTGCTTTTGTGCCTGTCTTGTTTTAGAAGTTAAAGTTATAGAAACTTGTTTCCACTTATTTTCTTCTAAATCAAAATATTTTTCATAATATCTATATTTTCCATTCTCCAATTCTCTAAAAAACATTTTATACTCCTTTTAAAAATGAGTATATCTCTAGTCAATAACTATAGTATATCATTTTTTCCAATCAAATATATCTAACTCTCTCTCTATGCAGAAGGAATAGATAAAATCCTCTCACATTAATCAATACTTTTTGTCCTGTCCTAAAAGATATATCTTTAAATTCTTTCGTCTTTTGACTTTCGTCTAATCTCCTTTCAATTGTTTTAATACTAATCGAAGGGAAATAATTTGCTTTTAAATCCTTCTTTGATACACAAATATCAGGATAATTATTATATGATTTTTCCATTTTCATTCTCCTATTCCCGAACAAATTTTGAATGCCTGGTTGAGCTTTTTGGCCTCAAATCCAAATCTTAACTCATATCCTGGTTTCTTTATGTTCTTTTTTTATCCATAAAGCAACAAAAAAAAGGCAGGGTTTCCCCTACCTTAATTATTCACTATTCTTACTTTCACACCTTTCACTGTAAAAGCCTTTCTTCGACTTAAATCTAATCGAATCAATTTGAAGTAAAGACCTAATTCTTTTCCAAAAGGATATACCCTAAACACTAAATGATACATTTCATCTACATCAGAAAATCTTTTTTTCAAAGGAGCTTCAAAACCATTCCATGCTTCTCTAGAATAAGCAATACCAGTAAATCTTTCAACATTCAAAAAACTTAACTCTACAATTCCTTGATAAGCCTCTTTTACTACACGTTGATTAATCGTAACCATTCGTTGGTTTACATCGCTTTCATCAGCATCTACATAGAAATTAATTTCAGGAGGAAAAGGATCCGTCGCCTTCTTAATACCAAGATATTCCTTATTTAAGACATTTTTAAATAAATATCGTTGAAATAGTTTTGTTTGAAACCACTTCATAAACTGACAAATACCAATGCTAATAAGACCCACTAAAATCCATAATGAAAATTCATTCTCTTGAAATGGAAAATCCACTGCGATTAAAAAAATCGAAACTAATACAAAGCTTCCAAAAAATGAATAAATGAATCTCTCAACACCAAAACGCAATTTTGAAAAAGAAACAGATAAGATATAAATAATCATTAAAAATCCTAAATAATTTGGACTAATTTCAAGTATTGCTGATATTTTCTTAATCAAAACGGCACACGCTATCATTTCAAACACTAAAGATTGCCATTTAAACAACTGACCAACCAGCCAATTTATTCCACAAATCGCAGATAGTTTATATCCCAATTTATCAGATTCTTTCAAAATTCTAAAAAACTCTTTCATACTATCCACCTTAATTCAATTTACGTCGACCCAGAACTGTCGCAATAAATCCAATCAAGCCCCAAATCGTCGCAAAGATTGTACTTGCTGTTCCAGTATTTGGAAGAACTTTTAGCTGTCCTTCTTTATCCTTCAAAGCGATTGTACCGTCTTGCTGTTTCACAGCGCCAATTTCATAAGGTTCTTTTTCTTGATAGTCACCTTCGCTTGTTTCAACGACTACCTTTCCTTGATTGGTAGATACAACTGTATGACCTGTATTCGTTTCAATCGGAGTCTCCTTAATTTCTTCTTTGGTCACATTCAAAGGCTGCGGAGTATCTTTTTCCTTCACCCCAACAATTTCTTCTGCCTTTTGTTTCTGCTCCTTGATTTCAGGAGCATCTTCTACAGTAGACTTCTTATCTTCTTTTGGTTTTTCTTCTTTCGACTTGTCTGATGGAGTAGGTGAATCAACCACAATGCCTTTATTATCCTTCTCCTGCTGTTTCTCAGAATCACCACCCAAATCCAAATTATCATTCACTTTAGGCGCTGGTGTTTCTGCAGGGACTTCTGATGGCTTTTCTTTTTTCGTAGGTGTTACAACAATACCACCTGTTTTATCATCAATAGGCTTCTCACTTTCACCACCAATCACAACCGTTGACGACTTATCTTCCTTTGGTTTTTCCTCCGTCGGTTTTGTTTCTATCGGCGGAGTTGCTACAATACTTGTCGTATCATTTGTAACCGTACTATCACCACCAAGCGAAAGTGTATCTGCAAAAGTCGTCGTTGCCGAACTCAAGATAACTACAGAAAACAATGTTACTAATTTCTTATTCATATTTCTTCCTCTTTTCTATTTTCCAATTACATAATAAAAATTTCTTGCTTCTTCAGCACCAAATACACGATAATTCGTGATACCAGTACCTTGACCACTTTGAACAAAGTTACATTCTGAAATCAGGATTGAACCATCATCCTTGACATCTTCGACGAAAGCCACGTGACCATAAGTAGCATGCCCGCCAGCTTGCCTTCCTTGAAAGCTAACTGCTGAATGCTTTGTCGGAGTATTCGTGACTTCATATCCTGACTTATGCGCCCAGTCTTGACCATTACCCATATATGGATCAAACTGTATTCCAAATTCTTTAGCACGATTGAAAACATACCAAGTACATTCTCCGTAAGGATAGGATTGAGTGATATAGCCTTCCTTGGTGATTTCCTTGTCAATGGAGTAGCCGTTCGGTATCTCCATCGCAACAGCTCCAGGAGCAATATCTAAGCTACCAGCTATCGCATTCCCACTAGACGAGCCATCCGATTCAATCGTTCCCTTAAAAACTTCATACCACTTCTTACTGTCCTTCTCCAGCTTTTCTAGCTTAGTCTGTCCGTCTGATAAGGAAACCCCCTCATAATGTTCAGACCAATACTTGGCACTTTCAAAAGGATCAGTTGCTTTTTGCATGTAGTCTTTTACTTTTTTATAGCCATGATTCAACTCATAGGACATCAATTCCAGTTGAACTGTACTATCTAACGTTCGAGAGCTTGCATTCGCCCATCGATCACCATTGATTGTATTTCCATCCCAGCCTGACCATTGAAAATAGCCAGCAACTCCACCTGATGGATTCGTTAGCTTAGGATCAAAGTCACTTTCTCTTTCTGCATTTGCCAGAGAACCACTAGCACCCTCTAAAGTAAATTTTTCTTTAGAAAGTTGCCAGTTTAGAATCTTAATGACATCTTCTGCACGTTCGACGGAGATATTGGCTTTTTGAGCCACTTCTTGCGCTGTTAGACGGGTTCTCTTTCCAGTCGTACTACCTGATGAACCACCTGCAGAACTCGTAATCAATCCACCAAGAAGAAGCATCAAAAACAAAAAAGAAAGCAACGGTAGGAAAAAGCTAAGCAGGGCAAAGGTTCGTCTAGTCTTTTTCATCTACGTAGCTAACCTTTCTTGTAAACCAAATCTACCTTTTTTCTTTTGTAGTTTGCGGATTCTTTCTTTGCGTTCCAAGCGTTTCAAAGATGGCAAATCATCCGTTGCCTTCCACACACCGTTTTCAAATGTTCTTGCCTTTGGTCTATGACCTTTTATTTCCTGCTTTCTATACATATTTTCACGGACTCTATTTTCTAAAGTATCGTATTTTTTTTCATTTACTCTCTGTTTATTTTCATCTTTTTCTCCATAGTTTTTGAAATACTCGACTTTCATCTTGGCTCGGTCAAGCATTTCTCGTCTATGTGCCTTCCTCCACTCAACTTTTTTCGCACGTTTTATCTTTCGAGCCATATAGTCATCATTTTGTGGAACTTCCATTTTGGCTAGATTGCTTCTTTTTTCCAAGCGATTTTCATTCCAGTTTTTCAACGGTTTTGCCTTATCACCGACCCATCTTTGAGCATTGTTTTTGGTGATTCTTGCCAAGGATTTTACTCGGTTAGGAACTCTATCTCCAACCTTCGTCGCAAATGTTTTTGCCCTTTGCAAGTTCATCCCATTTCCTAGACGACCTAGTCGACCTCTTGTCAAACTAGAAAGAGGATTCCCCTTTCCATTCATAAAGGATAGGAGGTTGTGTCTATTCTTAAATAGCCACCAAATCACAATACATTTCAAAAACGTTGCTACAAGACCAGGTCCTCCGCCAAAATCTTCTATGAAACTTGACATATTCCCATAGATGATTGGAACAATGACACTTGCTAGACTGATAGCAGACGAAATCAACAGGAAGGAGATACCTTTTTTAGAAATGCCACCAAAATAATGACTAAATTGTGGGAACAGGCTCAAAATTAAAGCAAATGGTAAAATCAATAACAGTACAGCATAGGAAAGCAAAATAACTACTCGACCTAGACCCATTGAAAGATACACAATACCGACTACAACAACATCAAAAATCGAGGTAAAAGCATAAGTGAACTTATCAGACCATTCATCAACCAAATTTTGACCTTTGACATCTTCTGTTTCGTTTTTGTCATTCTTTTTGGTCAGGGCTTTGATTTCTTTATCTGATAACTTGAAATTTCCTTTCCCTTCCTGATAGTTGGTCAAATCTTGAAAATCCTGCTCCGAAAGATAATAATTTCCCTCACTATCTTTTTTAGAGTTCATGTTTTTATAGGCAGGAATAATCGTTGAGTTAAAATAGCTTTCAGCCATCGACGTATCTACAGTCCCCACCTTTTTTACAATCTCCGTCTGAAATTCTCTTGTAATCTCATCCGTGACATTATATAGATGAATAGGAAGATAGCGCTCAGGACTACCATTGATTGAAATTTTAGTGAAAAAACCACCAACAACCGCAAAGACCAAGCCAAGTTTCAAAGCTGTTTTGAAAACTTGTCCGCCTTTGACCCATACAGACAGAATATATACAGCCATAAAAACACCTGCGATATATTTTGTCGTTGCTCCAAACAAAACAGAGAAAACAGCACTTGCCATTTCTACAACCTTGTTCAAGAAAGGCGATACATCCGTCATTTTTTCAACTGCAGATACTAGACTTACAATGATTCCAAACAAGAATTTAGAGAACCAGAAAATAGCTTGAACGACTTTATTTATCCAATAATTTCCGACCTCACCAAGACCAAATAGACCTTTGTCAAAATAGACATAGCTGGTCAAGCGTTTCATTTTTGTCTTGAAATTGGCATAACTTAATTTTGTATTGGCTTTTTCTTCCTCTTCCTTCTTTTTCTTTTCTTCTTCTTGCTTCCTTTGAGTTTCCTTGACACTATCAGCAACACCTTGATTGGCATTTGCACCGACAACATCCGAACTTCTTCTCAATGTATCATCAGCAATTTTTTCTAAAGGGTCTTTATTTTCAGATGGACTAGGCTTAACAATACTAGAACTTGCACCTGTATTACCGCTATTGGGGAGCGTTAAGCCATCACTAGAACTAGATGAGCTTGTCGAAGAAGAAGTTTTATCCTTCACAAAAGCTGGAGTTTCAGACAGCGTACCATTCGGAAGCGAAACTGTTCCTATATCCGCAAAAGCCAACAAAGGAAAGAAAATAGAGAGTAAAAAAACAAACAGAGCTAATTTCTTCTTCATCTTTTCTCCTTTGCTAACTTGCAGACTTCAGATTCGTTGTGACCGTCGCATACAATGGAGTTATCGAATCATATATCGTACCATCCACTGTAATTCTTTCTCTTCGACCAAAAACGTCAGAGAAGATACATTGACCCATCGTCTGATTTTCAACCCATGCCTTAGACAAATCATCTTCTTTGATTTTAAGATGTTCCAAAATCGAAGAAGTCTCACTATCTTCTGAAAAGGCAAAGACTGTACCAAAACCAGTACCATCATCTTCAGTTGAAACATCTTTTACAGACTGAGTTACCAACACTAAGAAATTATTAAACGAACGACCTGTACGCTTGATTCTCGCCAGCAATTGACGACCGCTAGGGGTCAACAAAATTTGCCAAGCCTCGTCCACATACAACAAGGTTTCTTGTGTTCTATCTCTTTCTCCAAAATCAGCACAGAAAAACGTTAAACCGTACATAACCGCAAGACTTCGTAATTGAGTATCTGTCATATCCTCATACTTAGAAGTCTTAGGCATATCCAAGCCAGCGATTTCAAAAATCGTAATCTTATTGTCCGACTGCAAAGACTTATTAGAGCCATCAGAGAAGCACAGTTTCAACAAGGTGTTTTCGCCCATTTTTGACAAATAACGACCAATTCGTACTACATCTTCGTCTTTTTCTTCTTCAAAAGTCTTAAACAGATGTAACATTCCAACCGTTTCTCCATTTTGTTTCCTATCCCAAACCTTATCAATATTTTCCAACAAGTAAGATTTCAATTTCTTAGAATCCTCTTTGTCTAACACGGTTGAGATCAGAACTGAAGCAATTTCTGTCAACGTTGTCTTTTCGTCAATATAAGCAAATGGATCTAGCACTCCAATATTTCTATCTTCCTTCATATCCAAGGTTACAAAGTGAATTGATTTGATATACTCCTGAACTTCTTCATAAATATTCTGTTCCTCATACTCCTTCAAAATCTTCATATACTGACTTCGCATTTCCGCTTTAGGGTCAATATAAACTGACTTGATTTTCAAGAAACTATTCAAGGTAAACAACAATTTTGTTAGATACGATTTTCCATTTCCAGTCGCTCCAGTAATAGCAACATGAGGATTATTAGTAATCTTATCCTTAATCCCCATTTTATTCGCCTGAAGCAAGTTTGAAAAGACTAGACGATTACTTGCTTGTAAAGCTGCCTCAAAGTCACCTCCCCAGCTCGCAATCTCATTATCTATTCGACCAATGGGGAAGCCAACCTTGTTTCCTACTTCTTTTGTGACAAAAAACATATTCTGACAGAAACCTTCCAAGGAAGTATATTGCACATAACTTTCACGCTTTTTATCCAACAATTCTGTAAAGCGACCTTTGTAAAAAAGATACAATCTATCAGCATAACCTCTTGCAAGAGAACCTCCTAAGTTAGCTATGAGCTTACTTAGAATATCATATCTTTCCTCAATCTCATCCTCATCATCGCCAGTCACAACCAAGAAATGGAGAAATTCAACCATTTTTTCTTTACTTTCAACCTTTTCTTGATAATCAACCAACATTTGATGAGCTTCTAACACTTCTAAACGTTGAATATCGCCATCTTCCTCAATTTCAGCAACCACATTCCCCAAATTTTTACGTTTATTTCTTGCTTTCTTTTTAGAAGAAGAAACACCCTTATCTGCTGAGAACGCAACTTTATAGATACTTTCTACAGGGAAATCTAGCAACTGCAATTCTTCTTGTAGATGAATCGAAGATACATTTTGAGGATAGTCCACAATTGGGAAACAAGCGACCAAATTATCATCATCTTTATTCTCCAATCGCAACACTTTGTGATTCTCAAAATAAATATTTGTATCATCGATATTATCGATACAATTCTTAATTGCATCTACTTCTGTTTCCTTGTCATAAAATTGACCTCGTAAGAATTGTAAACGAGCTAAAAACTCCAACTCCGTTTTTTCAACTTCACGAACCCTCAATTGATGCAAGGCACTTTTTAAAGCATTCTTTTTTAGTTGCCAATCCTCATACCAATTTAAAGGAGGTAATTCACCCAGTCCAAGCAACTTCAACGTTTCTTTTTTGTAGAAAGACATGCTGTCTTTTAAAGTCGAAACTAGGTCTGGACTGATATTATTTGATTTCAACGGAACAGAGATATAATGCTTGTACTCAAACAAAAACTCAATCTCATCTTCAATCTTTTCTTGCAGACTATCCATCATCAAATTTGCTAAAGGAGCTGTACCACTATCTTGGTCAATATCTTGGCGCAAGAGTTCAAATCGCTCATACAAATCTATTGGAATAGGAATCGTATGCAATTCAAAGTCACCATAGACCGATATTTGACTAAAAGCTGAAAAAGCGGTTTGTTTAAACCGCTCACGTCCCCTCTTGTCTATCGTAACCAAAACCTCACTAGGAACTTCAAAGACTGCAAAAACACCACCATTTTTACGTAATATCAAACTGTCCGCAAAATCCCAGTAATTACTCGTAATTTCCACGATAAATCCTTTCTATTTTTACATATCGTTTACCTTTATTTATATAATACTTTTTACCGTATCTTCCATGATGCCAAAAATAAAAAATGTAATCACGTAGATAAATCACTATCGTTTTACCATCGATTTTATTATTAGTCAGAATTTTCCCCAATTGCCAGCCTAAAGCAGAACCAATAACTAAGCACCAACCCCACTCAAGAAAACCTACTGACATCAGAATAAAAAAGAAAATCGGAGTAAAAAAGATAAAATATAACAAAGTTGACATCTCAACCGCAAAAGGCAAACTAAAATTATCCGATAACTCTTTTACAAATATAGGCTGGTCAAAACCACGCTTATACGAAAATAATTGTTTCTCTTCTTTTTCCATAGCTTACTTGAAAACTTCTAAAAATTTATTAAATAAAGTCGCAGGAGCTTTCAATACGGTTTCTGGACTTAACAAGAACCATAAAATTAAAGCACCGGTCAAAATGGATACCAAAATCCCCCAAGTCTTTCCTTCTCTCCAAGCTCGAATGGCTTTACTAAATACAAACAATCCAATCAAAGGAACACCTAACTTATCAACTAAATACTGAAAAAAACTCATTTATCTCATTCTCCTTAATTTTCTTTTTTATCCTTCTTCGCATAATCAAATGGAATCTGATGCTCCATTTTATCTACAAAATAACTATCTTTATCTTTCCTTAACTCGAAAGAAAAATTCTCACTATGACTTGTACCCAAAACATCAAAAGTAACTTGCACATAAGCTAGTGTCTTATCACTACCTTTTACAAAATAGGTATAGTCAATACTTTTAACAGTTGCTCCACCAATTGTTTTGATATTTTTTGAAATCAAGTCAAGATTTGATTGACTGCTTGTATAATTCTTGAAAAACAATTCAATAAAAGCAACCAAATCTTTTCTGTCATTTTCACTCAGACCATCATTTGCTGTCAAAACCAATTGCTTTTCTTTGTCAACGTCCTGACTCTTAAAATCTGTAACAGGAGCGAACCAAGGCAAACCATCAACATAATAGCGACCGTCTTTTTCAACGTATGGAATTGAAAACTCGATTGATACACGTTGAACCTTGTTATCAACCTTTGTATCATAAGTGACTGCATAAACTGCAACTCCATCTTTTGCCATCAGCAAACGACCACTCACAATAGACATATCTTGTTTTGATTGCCCTTGGTTTTTGACACTAGGCGGTGTTCCATAGAATTCATTCAAACGCTTTGCGTTTTCTTCACTATCCTTCTCACCTGCCTTGTAAGTAAAATAATAGCTTACATAGCTATCTAAAAATTGCTCCAGCCGTCTATCAATTTCCTTATTATCTACTTTAGCAATCTGATTCTTTTCAAATTCCTTTACTTTAGATACATTCTTAATTGATAAAACTCCAGCAGCACCCACAAAGACCACAAAACCAATCAACAAAGAGCCAAAAATTAGATTCGCACTCTTTTGATTGACTTTCTTAGGAATGTATACCTTCTTATCAGAAAGTTTCTTTAATCTTTCTTGATTTTTTTCTCTTTTTTTAAATTTTCTTATCATTTCAAATAGATTACCTCAATTTTCTTCTTTACTCCTTATTTTCTACGTTCTTTAAAAATCAACCTTTCTATAAAAACCAGCTGGAGTATTCAGCACTTCGCCTTGCTCAACAAAGCCTTGAAATGCTGTCACCCAATTTCCACACTTAAAAAAATAATTTATCAAAAGACCAATATCTAAATTCTTTGAAAGTTGAATCACAGTTGCTACTTCATCTTTGGAACAGAATTGATAATAGGTTGAAATAATGTTTTTGATAGGAACATATCGTTTTAACTGAAATCTCACAACATAATCATCACCTTCATACAAATCAAGGACTGCTTTTTTCAGCAAGTAAACCTCGTCCAGCGACATGATTTTATCAACTTCCCAATCAGTAATACCGCATACGAAGAAATTCCCTTTTTCAATTCCAAGTTCTTTCAATCTTGCAACAATCTGCTCTTGACTATGCTTCATAATATCTAACTCACAAAGATAATCGAAATTGCCTTCATTCAAAACCCTTATATTCGCTATCATCTTGATACAAAGTAACCTTTGTCTACAAAGCTACCACCTTCTTCTAAGCGAACATCACGACCAAATTTTTCATAGTCAATATAAAGAAGCAGTTTTTCCTTAGAAAGTTCTACACCAACTTCCTCTACAAGATATTCACCTAACTCTCTATCCGAATCAACATCAGGATATAAACTACAATCATCAAATTCTACACTCGCCAAATATTTTGGATCAGAACTTTCTGATTCAATAAACGCAAGAACCAAATCTTCATCTACATCTTCCACATTTTCAGCAATTTCATTCGCTAAAACTAAAGTTAAGCCTTCGCAATTCAAAGCAGGCAACTCTTCAATCGACTGAATAATAAAGACGACATCTTCTCTATCATATCCAAATTCAGAAGCAACATTTTCAACATCAACAGGCAAAGAAAATTGTTTCACTTTCTTTGACCGTTTATCCATAATTAAAGCTGTTAATTCCATTTTTTCTCCTTCCTTAATCAGCCTTCTTCTTGTCTATTCAACTGCTCCAAATCAGAAACAGTAAATAGACCATAACCAATAAATGCTGAACCCTCATAATCAACAATTTCAATCTGTTCATCATAAGAGCCATCTAAACCAATATGAGATAACCTTCCAAAATATAAAGGCATGCTAAACCAAGCCTGCCTTCCATTTTTCGGATTCTTAATTAAAACTCTTGAAGCCATATTCAATACCAGCTATCCTTATTGCAAGAAATACCAACTATCGCCTTCATGACCGAGAAACACATAGGAATCTCCTAAACGACTAGCAATTTCTTCTTCATGTTCTTCTACATAAGCAGACAAACGATCTTCATTGACTAACTGTTCATATTCTCCATGATTCAGAATACCAGCAAAATCAATCAACGCTTCCTGCGTATCAACTTCTGTAAACGAATTGATATACACATTGTCAGGATTGTTACCATCAAACTGTCCAAACTCCACACCGTCAAAGTGTTCATCTAAGCGTTCAATAATCTTTGCAGGTTCATCAAGCAACTTTTTTCCAAAATTGTAATGCTCACACACATCAGAAAATTTATCATAGACAACTTTAATACTCATTTTTTCTCCTTTCAAAAAGAAAAAAAGGAAGCCAAACTTGACTTCCTTCACCATTTTAACTAAATTGAAGCACTACGCTCCAAATTGCTTCCAATCGCAAAAGCACGATTTGCAACTTTATTGTATGCCTTATTCATATCATAATAACTCGCCAAATCGTTTTTAATACACTGAATTACTTGATAAGATAAAGTCAACTCTTCTTCATTCTTAAGAAGCCCATTCAACTCCCCTGCAAGTGACCAAGATTGCGAAAAATCTTTTTCCTTCAATTTTTTAGCAAGTTCATTCGACAATTCAATAACTTGCTTATCTTTTCCTTGTAATGCCATTTCAATTACCTCTTCATTCATTTTTCTATTTTTTTATAACTTGTCCTTAACTAAAAAGAAGGAGAACGTTTTTTTACTTTCATTTGTCTCTCCCAAATAACCAATCTAACGAAACATCAAATAAATCTGCTAACTTAACAAGAATTTCAAAGGTAGGCTCTGTTTTACCATTTTCCCAGTCGCTATACGTATTTCTTTTTATTCCTAATCTATCAGCCAACTCTTGTTGAGTTATTTTCTTACTCTTTCTAACTTCTCTTAATCTTGCACCAAATATTTTCATCTTACATTCTTTATAATTTGTTTTTTAAACCCATCTTTCTAAAAGATATTTTTCAAACCAACAACAATGATACGAATAGTATAGAATAGAAATCCTGCAATAATTAAATCAATAGCAAAATCCAACTTTTTTTCTTCTTTTCCTTTTAGTACCTTTTTAGCAGATAAACTAGAAATAGCATTTCTTCTTTTCATTCAAAAAATCAACCTCCCTATAAAAAACAATATAAATAATAGAATCGAGATTTTTACATTCCCTATCAGGACATAAAAAAACAAAGATAACGCCAATCCTAAAATAGAGTTTAAAATCACATATCCTACAATTTTAACAATCGTCTTTACTATTCTTATCATGTTTTAACCCTTACATTTCTTTAAAATTCATCGCAAGTCATCAATAGTCATCATAGCGCCTTTTTTCTTCTTCATCTAATTTCCAAAAACAATAACTACAAATAGTTCTATCAAAGTTCATCCAACAACAACAGCCAAAAATTTCATCGATGCAAGGTTTCTCAAAAGTGCATCCACATACATCACAAACCCCACCTTTTGACTTTACTGACATTTTTATACCCACCTCTCTAAATGAAATCGTTCAATCAGCTTTAAACATTCCTCTTCCATATCTTCTTTACTCCTTCTTAGTAACCCAAACCACAATAATTTTCTTTTTACATCAACTTCATTCGCTAAATACCTTTCATATTCTGCATTCAAGCGTTTCAGTTCATCCCAATCACATTTTCTCTTTGTTTGGTTGTACTTTTGTGATTGAAATTCAATATAGGCTTGATACTCTCTAGCAACCTTACTATCAATTACTCCATCATAAAAATTTCTGTCAGGAATCAAATAGACAATCTTTTCAATATCTTTATATTCAATCATGTAAGACTTCCTAACTGACTTTGAAGAAATTCTAGTTCTTTTCGCTGTCTTGGCGTAATCTCTCCTGAACTCATTATTTTTTTCATATTCTCTTGCATGAACAATCGATCAATCTCAGAAACATACACTAACGAATTAGAAACCCTCTCAACAAGCCATCTTATCGTTCTTTCTACAGAATAAGGCTCAGGACTAACTGAAAGTCTGATTGCTTCGTCATTTCCAAAAAGACTTTGCCACTTGCTATCATACATTCTAAAACCATGTTCATCAGTACCATCATAAATCTGAATTGCACCTTGAAATATCGACCTTGTCAACTCAGCAATCTCAGCACCTTCTAAAACTTCTGCAATAAATGACCTTGCCTTGCCTTGTGAAAATCGAACCTCATAACGATTCCATATCCCAAACAACCTTACGCTATCTGATACGCTTATCCCTTCTTTCTTTGCTATCTCATATCTTTTTTCATAAAAGTTAAAATACATTTCAGATTGACGACTACCAAGATAAATTGACAAACCTTGCCTATTTTCTACTTCTAAGGGATTCTCAAAATCAAATCCACCTCCACCAACAAATGAAAAATTTCTTAGATATGGCGAAACAATTTCTTGATTATAATATCTAGTTACTAGAGATGATAAATCAAAGTTATCTTTTGAATCTTCCTGAACCATTTCATCAACTGCAATATCTATCCTAGTAACACTAAAATCATTTCCATAACGTTTCTGAATTTTTTCTATAAAATCAATCCAAGTTATATTTTCATTTTCAAGATAGACTTCTAACTGTCTGCAGCCTTGACCGCTTAATTGAACTGTGATTCTGTTTTTATCTTCTCCATTCTCACTGTACGAAGAATTAAATCCCAAAAACCAAATATCCCCATACCGATACAACAGCTCATATTTCATAAATGAGGTCGTTTCAGGTTTAGGCATTATATCAAATCCAAAAAATTCTTTCGCAACAAAATAAACATCAATTTCATTATGAAGTGTAAACCTGAAATAATCCACCATATATCTTGTAAGACTAGCATCACATCTTTTCAAACTAAATTGATTTTTTATTTCTAAAAAATCTGTTTTTTTCAAAGTTCTGTACCCATTCTCGTAAGCCTTTAAAGTTGAAACAGGAATACCAGTCTTAATTGATAACTCTTTCCTAGTCATTTTTTGTTCTTTTCTAAACTCTTTTAACTCTCTTCCGTCCATTTCTCCTATAAAACTCCTTATTTTTACTAAAAGGGATACAAGAAATTGCAAAAAGGACACACCTCAAAACCACATGGCTGTAAGTGCGAAGTGCATTTTGTAACTCTTGTTACCCACCTATTAGAATAGGTGGGTTAATTAGTTGAATAGAGCCTACTAGTGACCGCTAGTGACCGCAGGCGCTCGTCGCTTCGCTTCCTCGCTTCTGCTACTAGCTACTAGTAAGCTCTATTCAACCAACTCTTATCTAAACAAAAAAGAGGAGAATAGTTCTCCTCAATCAATATTCTTCAAAAGGATAGTCTTCTAGTATTTCAGTCCATTTCTGAGTACTACTTTTCTTCAACTCAAACAAATCTTTGACCAAGGCCATCTGTCTTTTATCTAAATACAAAAAACCATCTTCTCGACTAACAGTTATGACATCTTTTTCTTCCAATTTATTCAATAAATTTTGAACAGATGAAAAACTAACACCAATAGTCCTTGAGAAATCACTCGCCTTCACAAGATCACCAAGATTGTTTTCTCCATTCTGTCGTTTACTAGCCATCAACTCCTGAACCAATTCAGGACTAGCCTTCTTAACTTCTCCTTTTTGCAATTCCTCTTGTGCTTCCATTTCAGCTTGAAGATTTTCTTTTTCTTCTTCTGATAATTCAGCTTTCGGATTTTCCAAAGGATTAAAAGGATTTTCTCGTCGTTCAATCTTCTCATATTCATCAGTAAAGGAGAATCCCTTTTCTAACAAAGGAGAATAAAATTCTCTTGCGACTTCTCCATATACGCTAGCATACCCACGACCATAAACACGCTTACCGCCCAGGTACTTAACGTACTTAAATTCCTTATTCCTATTGACTTCTCCGAAAGCCAAATCATATCCAACCTCGTCCAAACGACCAACAGAAATTCGGAAATTAATATTCGATTGTAGCTTTGAGCCTAAATCTTCTCTTGAAGGTTTCTGCATAGCAATAACTGCAAAGCAGCCAGCTTGCCTTCCGAGTAATAAGAATTGACCCATAGCATTATCCAAACGCTGTCTCGTTTGGAAGTCAAGCATAGCACACAAAGCATTGTATTCATCGCAAACCAAGAAATAAGGTTCAAGACCATACTCATAGAACTTCTTCAAATCCTTGTCGCCATTTTCTTCACGTTTTTGTCGCATATAAGCATAGCGTGCAAACATGATACCAACAGCTCTTTCAATCATTTCAACAATGTCATTAACCTGATAAGAAATACGACCTTCAAAAGCTTTCTGTTCTGCCATAGTCACAAAGTCTGCTTGTTTTGGATCACAAATATCCGTCACTCCAACTTTAGCCATAGCACGAATCAATATCCTTAGTAATACCGTTTTACCACCACCAGTACCACCACAAACAAGTAAATGAGGATCATCAATAGGATTCCAATACAGATTTTTCATCAGTTGAATACCCTTATCAGAATACTCCACATCAGTTACCTTGATTCGATTCAAAAAAGCAGAATAAGCCATCTTATAGGTCTTGAACTTAATATCGTCCTGAACTTCCATAAAGTCCATGAAGAAAGTAGTTTCTAAATCACTACCAATCTTCTTGAACTTATCCTGAAATTTATTGCCAGCCATTTTAAAAGCAACTTCTAAATCATACCGATTCTGTTTCAAATAGACCGTTGGAAATGTAACTTTATCAACCGAACCTGATTCAGTTTTAACCTTTTTTGTATAGGTATATCCATTCTCCTTTAGAAAGAAAGCTAGTTTAGCAAGTCTTTCTATCTTCTGAAAGAAGAATACTCTTTCTTGTGATAACCAAGTCAAATAGACACTTACACCAATTATCAGTATCAGCAAAACTACCGAAACAACAATAGAGAAAATATCTACATTCTTGATTTTCTCAAAATTTGAATAAACAACAAAAACTAGTATAGGAGTAAACAACAAAAAGAAAAAAGAAAAGATATAGTACCTTAAACTTACCATATAAGGCTTAATCTTAATTCCACGATACGTAGGAAGTAAACTCATATCCTCTCTCCTTTAAAAATTATCCCTTGTGTTCCTGATGCTGTTCTTGCTTCTGATTTTGTTTAGATTGACCACCTACTCTTTTGAGTTTATCAACTACAAAAACAAAACGATGTTTGTTAGGCTCAACTTGATTACGGTCAGCCTTGCGCATACCATGATAAGCAATAAGTAAAGTATCAAAATCAATGGCTTCCTGATAGCCAAGATTCAAAGCATCAATTTCTTCTGCTGACTGTTCAGTTACCTTCAAGAATACTGTATCTTCTTGTCCTTCTGAATAGACAAGAACTTCAACTCCATCATAATCACCCTCACCAGTTTCAAGATCAACATTCACAAATTGAGCACCTTCATTTTTAACAAATTTACATGCTCCCAACACTTCTTTTGGATTCAGCAACAAATCATTCAAGATACGATACTTTTTCGAAAAAATTTCTACACGATTCCCAAGTTCAAGTCCATTTTTAGCCATTATTTATTCCCTCCTACACGTTTAAGTCCTTTGGCCAATACATTAGTTGAAGCAGAGAAATTTGTACCTTCAACATAATCTTCCATAAAGATAGGATCAATCGCTTCAACTTCTTCATTCGGTTTGTAAACAGTCATATCCTTTGGAGTAATAATAGAAAACATACCATGTTTTGCATTCATTACAATATGACGTGTCCCATCAAATGGCTTGCCCTCAATAATGGCTGGGGCTTTTTCAGAACGAACATAATTTGCTTTCCCGATTGCTTCAGGATTAAACTTAAATTTTTCAATTTTCACTTTTAAAATTTCCTTTTCTATTTACATTTTTTTCAAAAAGATAAAAAGGTGGTAGTTCCTGTTACTCTACCACCTTTTACAGCGCACTAAACTATTTTATTCTGCCTCATTTTTACGCTTCAAGCCAACTAAACCAAGCATGCCTGAAACAATCCCAACCAATGGAAGCATGCTGGCTGCAGTTCCAGTGTTTGGAAGAGTTGGTTTGTTAGGTTCTTGTGGTTTTGGAGGTTCAGGAGTTTTAGGAGTTTCTGGCGTTACAGGAACTTCCTTAACATAAGCCTTATGATAAGAAAGTTCCAACTGTTTTTCTTCTGGGACAGGCACATAAGGCTTGATTGTTACATACGGCTTAGGAGTGTATTTTGGATCAGTGTATTCTTGAATAGAGATTGGCTTTTCTTTTACTTCTTTTTGTGAAGCACGTCCAAACACGCCACCTACAATAGAGTAAGATGTGTCTGATGTATTAGAGTGAATGAAAGTAAAATTAATCTTTCGACCTTTTTCAAAGCTCCAACCAATCCCATTAGAATCAAGAACTCCTGATGTACTTTGTGATTGAGCAGAATCATTCGCTGTAAATGAATTCCCGCTCTGTGAAATGTTAGCGCCAGTTGACACTTTAGCACCATCCAAGTTAGAAACATCAATAACTTGGTTAGAATCTACATCATTGATAGTTACTTCGCTCACATCAGACGCATCTGTTTCCACTCCAACAGTTACCATTTTAACCCAACCTTGACGGTCATCACGGTAAGCACCAGAAGCGCCACCGCCACCTTGACCGTCAACGCCACCTCCTCCGTTGGCTGCACCAGCACCAGCAGAAATAAAGACACCATAACCAATACCACCATCTTCAGAAGCCCAAAGAGCTACATAACTACGAATAAACCCTGACTCCGCTGATGGAGTAATACCGCTAAAGGTTAAAGTAACATCACCATGAGAAGTATTTTTCACCTTGATTTTAGCTGTTCCACTCTTGTCATCAAGAAGGAACACGTTATTAAAGTTAGCATCTAGATTAGTATTCCGTGCATACCCTTGAATAACGTTTGCTGTGTAGTCAGGGGCAACAGCTTTAGAAGCACCTGAGATAGCTTCAAACGTTGTACTTGATGTAGCAGTCAAACCCGTCTGGATAGTTGAAATAACTTTACCTGCATTGGCTTTATTCCATTCATCAACAGCTTTCTTGTCCTGGGCATAGTTACCAGTAAATTTCAAGCCTTTAGCTTCCATAATTGCTTTGTTTTTAGCCTTAATTGCTTCAACTGCCAATTTATCTTTCTTAAACTTAGCTTCATTCACTTCATTTTCTTTTTTGGCACCTGCGTTGTAGCCTTCAACAGATTTCTTATCCTTTGGATAATCACCAGTATGTTTCAAGCCAGCTTTTTCCATAGCAGTTTTATTATCTGCTTTGATTTGGTTGTTTTTGTCAGTAGCTTCTTTGACTTCCTTGGTATTTTGCTCTTTTTCAGCAATCTTCTTGTCAATTTCATCAACTTGCGCTTTTTCGTCTGCTTTAGCTTGTTCCTCGGTATCGTAACCTACTTTCTCAGTTTCAGTCGTTTTAATACCAACTTCTTTAGCTTTAGCTACAGCAGAATCCAAGTTAGGAGAGGCAACAGGTTTTACTGTTTCGTCTGTCTTAGCTTCTGCTTTAGATGATTCAGCAGGTTTAGCAACTTCAGTAGCTGATTTTGCAACTTGTGTAGTTGCAGGTGATGATGGTTTCACTTCGTCAGCAGATGCATTACCTTGAGCAAAAATAGCCATCATAGTAAAGGCAAGGATAACTCCACAAACACCTGCCTTTTTCGTTTTACGGATTGAACCAAAAGCCTTATATTCATTAGATTTAAACATTAATTTTTTCTCCTTTTTTCTTTTTTTATTTTAAATAATGTTTTTTCTTTTTCGATCTCATTCATTAGATGGTGAACGTGACCTTTCACAAATAACCAAAACCATTTCTTCTCCTTTCAAAAATAAAAAAGCCAGTAAAAACTGACTCTTAATTCAAATTAAATCAAGATAAACTACTCAACAACAGGCATCACTGAATTACACTCCACACATCTATATTTCTTCCAACAATTCTTAACATCTATACCATCATACATATCACTATTATCTTCAGCACTTCCATCAAGATTAACTCTAAAATATGAAAAACCAGACATCTTTTGCTTCATAACAGCTACAGTTCCACCACACTTTTTACAAGGATAAAATTCCATACAACCACTCCTCCTTAATATTCAATAATCACTCCATCTTCTCTAAAACGATGATACGTTTTTTCTATTTTTGAATCAATCTTACAATAATAACTTCTAGTCAACTGACCTACAGCATACAACTGATAATATAAATCTTCACAACATTTCTTTGATGATACATAAACATCAGCACCATTTTTTACATGAGCATAGATTTTCAAATTCCAACAGAATCGACTATAAATTCGGTTATACTCTTTTATGATCCATTCTTCAGAATAAGTTCTTAAACCTTGACCCTCTTTATAACCATACTCTTCGATTTTAACACACCTCTTTCCTACTACTCAATCTTCTCCGCTAGGTCAAGTAAAAATCGCTTCACTTCACTCTTGTAAACATATTTAGTCTTATCATCAGCACTAAAGCGAATAGTTTCTTCATAACTTTTTCCTTTAGTCAGCATTGTTACCAATCCATGAGAAAATTGATGATGACATCCTAAATTATCTAAATCTTTAGTTGACACAACATCATTTCGATCAACACTAAAACTTTCTTCAACATTAAAGAAATCATCAACCTTACAGTTATAAAGATAAGCTAATTTATACAATTTCTCAAGACTAGGTTCACGTTCTCCACTTTCATATCGAGCATACGCTTTCGGTTGAATCTCTAAATACTTCGCTAAGTCCTCTTTCGACTTATTATACATTTCTCGATACAACCGAAGAGCCATTGATACATTCAACATAAATCCTTCTCCTTTCTACTTCAATGTGATAATCGAAAAGAAAACCACATACAACACAAATACAAACAAAATTATCAAATGACTAAACATCCAATAAATCAAAAACATCAACAAAATAAGCATAGACAATAGCATTCCAACTCTTACTAAGTAAACCCAAATATCCATCTTTCCTCTTTTCTATTCTCTACTCATATTGTTAGTTTACATAAAAGAATACTTCTTATATTCTCTTGTGAAAACTAACAATACTTTCAATCTTTATCAGGACAAAACCTGTTTTATAAAAATCTAGTTATTGTTAATTTTTGCAAAAATAAAAAGGCTTATTTTCAAAGCCTTTTTTACGTTTTTTAATAGAATATAGCAATATAAAAATGTATGCTCCTATCTTCGCATACTTTCAGCTTCTCAGCCTACTACCTTCGCCAAGGTCACAAATTTAAGGATAACTCAATATCCCCTCTTTCTTACCCAAAGGCATTAGCAAGATTTTACTCTCACACACCGACCATACAACACATAGACCTCACTATCTCACTCTAGCTACCTTCTAAGAAGTATCATTGACTGTTCTCAGCCGTCAGTTCCCTTTTCTTATCTCCTGAGGCGAAAGGACGAAACACCCAACGTGAACTTTACAAACTCAAAACTCCTTGCCAACCACATTTACTTATAGTATAATAATACCAATTCAACAAAAACAAAATATCGTAAACAGCTTAGTAAGATGGAAACACACTTTGCTGGATTTTTGTTTTCAAAAAATTAGAAAAGAGAACATTATGATTAAAATCATTACTAAAACAATATCCATCATTTACAACATTATGAAGTTGTTAGTCCGTCTTTACATTAAATCTTTTGAATACTACCCAAAAATGACAACTTTTTGTACAATCTATGCAATTGTACGTTATCTATTCTTCCCTTAATCCTACTAAGAAAAGTTGGCAAAGAGTTTAGAATCTATAAAGTTTTGTAGATACATTTCATGGAATCTAGTTGATAGATGTGGCTATCAGAACTCTCCGTAGCTTTTATGAGATTGAGGATTACATTGAGTTTGGGAAATCTGAATTCGTCAAACACCTGAATATACAGGTCAAAGCGGATTGGATTGAAGAACGTAATACAGGATATAAAGCCGTCAAACTAGTAGCCTCAGGGCTAAAACTTGCTATGTAGGTCTAAAATTTCTGAATACAACTAAACTCCATGAAATATATCTACAATCAAGCAACTCTTGACATTTTACCAAAATTCACATATAATTAAATTGCTACATTTAATATTCGTGTTTGGTCAGTGTCTATCATTGCCTGACACGTTTTTTTATTTAATTTTCAAAGACCAATAACTACTATCGTTAGTTAGAGAAATACTTTATATCTGTTATCACTTTTCAAAAGAAATCACTCAATCATTTACTTGAAACAAAACTCATAATTACAAACTATTGATTATTCTTCTTAAAAGTTTTAGATACACATAAGTCTCACTCTAGCTAGCTTTAATAGCTCTAGCAGTACAACCAAGTACGAGTTGATTGTACTAAAGAACCATTAAATTAAATAAAAGGATCTATATTATGAATTACACCGAAAACGAAATTAGTGCAAAACTCATTTTTTTAATTGAACCTGAATTTAAGAAAGCTGAAAGATTTGAGCAAAAACCGAATCGAACCCTTTCTCATGGAACAATCGAAGAGTTATTTGGTGAATTTGAGAAAACTATAAAAGATATTTTATAATCAACTGATTACATTTTATATTATACAATCATTTGATTATATTGTCAACAATTTTTGGAGATTTTTATGATTTTTTTAAAAAAATTTTTTTCTAAAGAAAATACAATAAAAGAAACAACACTATTAACTCCTGAAGAATACAATAAACATAGAAACAAAGTTCTATGGTTTCTTTTATATAAACTAGATGAAATATACAAAAAACATTATGATATCCAAGGAGAAAATCTTGAAAAATGTGTCAAAGCTCTCTATTGCCTTGCTGGATACGACGCTTTTATCACGCCTAAAAATGGAGAAAATAGCGATACCGGTATCGATGTAATAGCAAAAAAAGAGAACGAAACCATCTTCATACAGTGTAAAAACTATAGCATCAATGCGAAAAAAACAAATATTGTCGGATTAAGCGATATCCAAAAATTCAACGGGATTAATGGGGCAAATAAAAAAGTTTTCATTACAACTACCTTCTTTCAAGGAACCATAAAAAAAGAGGACTTTCCAAACATTCAACTAATAGATAGAAAAGCATTTTTCGAGTTAATTCAACAAATAGACCCAACAATATTGACAGAATATGTTTTTAAAACCAGCTTACAAAAATCTGAAACACCTATTGAAGAATGTATCGATTGCACATCAGGATACTTAGTCAATAAATATAGCGAGAAAACTCATTCTTATTTTAAAGGCTGCACAAATTATCCAACCTGCAAAAAAATAAAATAAAAGAGATAAATAAATGAACTTTAAAGACAGATTAAAACAACTAAGACTCAAAAATAAACTTACACAACAAAATATAGCAGATCACTTTCAAACCTCACCACAAAGCTATGCTCAATGGGAAAAAGGATTGAGAAAACCCTCAGCAGAAAACTTACAAAAACTAGCCGATTTTTTCAATGTTTCTACTGATTATCTACTAGGTCAAACCGATATTCCAAATTCAACTTTAGAAACAGACATCGACACAGCTATTGATAATTCAGTCGCTTATGATGGTAAACCTATCACAGATAACGACAGAATGATTATCAAAGACTTCCTAAAAGAATACTTTGCAAATAAGAAATAATGGAACTAAGAAAAGTCATAGAAGAAATCGAAGCCCTAAACTGCAAGGTTGTCTTGTTAGAGCATTTAGAAACAAAAGGTCGTTATCTTTTTGTAAATAATCAACACTTCATCTTTCTACGTTCTGACACTACAGATATAGAAAAAATCAA
>ERZ772961.221-NODE-221-length-25843-cov-3.832286_pt1 | contig 25843 bp, 28 predicted proteins | sample MGYA00580677_ERZ772961 | MGnify/ENA primary metagenome ERZ772961 (study PRJEB29015, sample SAMEA2738088) | human oral metagenome | biome: human oral; feature: human-associated habitat; material: saliva | place: China | collected 2227 ... | reverse complement strand
GTATTCATATGTGTAATATACCCATCTTGAGGAGCTGTTACATCATAGGTGAATTTTCCAATGGCTAACAAGCTTTCATCATCAATAACGTGAATATTCCCGCCTTGCGCCTCAATCATAAGACGTAAGCGTTCAAGGGCTTCACCTGAGTCGAGCGCATCTTGTACACGACTAAGAGCCGTTTCATAATCGCATATATGGCTCAGCACGAGCATATGGGCTGCCATAATAAGACATTCATGCGTTAAATCCTGTGGTCCACGACCTTTCAAGGTATCGATAACCTCTCGAATCTCCAAGGCATTGCCAATGGCATGACCAAGAGGTCGATCCATATCGGTTAAAACAGCCTTGACGGAGCGGCCATTTTCGTTGCCAATATCTACCATAGCCTTCGCAAGAGCCCGTGCATCATCTAAGGTTTTCATAAAGGCACCACTACCTACCTTAACATCAAGAAGGATTGCCTGTGCACCAGAGGCTAATTTTTTACTCATTACAGAGGATGCAATTAGAGGGATACTATCGACGGTACCTGTTACATCCCGCAAGGCATATAATTTTTTATCCGCTGGAGCGAGTCCTTCAGATTGACCGATAACGGCAAGGCCAATACGATTAACTTGATTGATGAAATCATCTTGTTCTAAAGATACTTTTAAGTTGGGAATGGACTCCATCTTGTCGATAGTACCGCCCGTATGCCCTAACCCACGACCAGACATTTTGGCCACCTTACCGCCACAAGCGGCTACAAGGGGACCAATGATGAGCGTTGTCTTATCCCCTACGCCGCCTGTGCTATGTTTATCTACTGTTATACCATCAATACTAGATAGATCTACCATATGACCAGATTGAGCCATAGCTAACGTCAATGTTCCAAGCTCTCGAGCACTCATCCCATTAAACACAATGGTCATCAATAGTGCACTCACTTGATAATCAGGAATATCTCCTTTTACATAGCCATCGATGACAAAACAGATTTCTTCATCTGTTAAGGGTACATTAGCTCGCTTCTTCAGAATAATGTCATACATGCGCATAGTTACACCGCCATTCTAAGAAACCACCTAAGCATTGCCTAGGTGGTTTTCTATTATACTTCTTCGTCTAAATGATCTTTTAATAGTTCTACTGCTGCACTAGCGCCAATACGGCTGCAACCTTCTGCAATATAAGCTTTCATATCTGTAATGGATCGAATGCCGCCAGCAGCCTTAATTTGTACATTAGGACCGATATGTTTCTTGAATAGACGAATGTCTTCGAGGCTAGCGCCACCGCTACCAAAACCAGTAGAAGTTTTAATGTAGTCAGCTCCACCATTGGTGATACATTTACAGAGGGCCACCTTTTCAGAATCGGTAAGATAACAAGTTTCGATAATAACCTTTAAGATTTTATCGCCACAAGCCTCTTTAAGGGCCCCAATTTCATTTGTTACAGCCTCAAAATCGCCTTGCTTTACATCGCCTAGGTTAATAACCATATCAATTTCAGAGGCCCCTTCTTCAATGGCTTGCTTCGTTTCAGCTACCTTCACCTCTGTCGTTTCATATCCTAAAGGGAACCCGATAACGGTACATATGTTAAGTTTCGGATACGCTTCATGAGCGGATGCCACAAAATCTGGTGGAATACAAACGGATGCCGTTTTATATGCTACACCAGCATCACAAATTTCTTTAATATCATCCCATGTAGCGGTTGGCCGCAATAATGTATGATCCACATAAGCCAATAATTCTTTACCTAACATAGTACCTCTCCTAACTAAAAGAACGACATTTGCTCTGGTTCTGGCTCTTTATGCAAAGCCTCTTGAGCAGAGCGATTTTTTTCATCAATAAATGGTTCTAATGGTACACCTGTAACCTTCAACAAATCTGGCAAACTGTTAACACCTTTTACCTTAGCAGCCTCCAACACAATCTTTGCACATGTCTCCGCATCATCTAGCGCATAGTGATGTTTAAATTCAACTCCCATATAGGCTGCCATAGTATTCAACTTATGATTGACTAAATCTGGCCATACTGCACGTGAAAGTTTCACTGTACATGCATAATCAAGTTCTGGCCAAGGGATTTTATAATAATCTAACGTAGCACGCAATACGTTCATATCAAATTTCGCATTGTGAGCTACCATGATATTCCCTTTTAAATGGTTTTCATAAATGGCATTCCACAGTTGATCAAAGGTCTTTTCATGGAGAACATCCTTTGGCTGAATGCCATGAATTTCAATACACTCATCATCAAAGCTCATAAACGGAGGTTTGATGAGGCTATAGGCCTTTTTGGTAATTTGTCCATCCTTTACGGTAATAACCGCCAAGGAGCACGCACTATTTTTAAATTTATTTGCTGTTTCAAAGTCTAACGCAACAAAATCTAACATAGGACTCCTTTCAAAATCTATATATAAGAATTATAGTCATTTACTCTCCTTATTATAGCATGAAATAGACTATAATCTACCGCTTAAAGGTGACCAATAATCACCTCTTTCATACCAATTTTAATTGACAGATAGGCCCTCAGTATGTGAAAATTATTTAGATATATATGTAGTATGGAGGTTGCAACATGGCAGATGACAGATTAATCGTTGCCCTTGACGTATCCACGATGGATGCTGTGAAAGAAATCGTATTATCCCTCGGTGATTCGGTTAGCTTTTACAAGGTCGGAATGGAGCTATTCTACGCCGAAGGAGCAAAAACAATTCGCTTTTTACAAGAGCAAAACAAACAAATATTTCTTGATTTGAAATTACACGATATTCCAAATACCGTAGCCCATGGCGTTTCTTCCTTAACACGTCTCGGCGCTAGTTTAATCACTTTGCATGGTCAAGGTGGCCCTGTCATGATGAAAGCCGCTGTAGAGGCAGCTCGTGAAAGCGGTGAAACACTAGGCGTTGAGCGACCAAAATTATTGGCTATCACCGCTCTAACTAGTTTCGACGATGAATCTTGGACTGCTATCGGTGGCCAACTACCTATTTCCGACCAAGTAATTCGCCTTGCTAAGCTCGCTAAAGATTGCGGGATGGATGGTGTTGTGTGCTCCGCCTTAGAAGCTAAAATGATTCGTGAAGCATGTGGCGATGATTTCCTCATCGTAACACCTGGTATTCGTCCTTCCTTTGCAACAACAGACGACCAAAAACGTATTGCTACACCTGCTAGCGCATTACAAGATGGCGCATCTCGCCTCGTTATCGGCCGCCCTATTACACAAGCTGAAAATCCTCGTGAAGCAGTTCGTTTAATTATTGAAGAAATGGAGAAGGTATCCAAATGATGACAGAACAAGAAGTAAAACAATTACTGATCGACACTCAAGCTATTTTAGAAGGTCACTTCCTTTTGACATCTGGTCTCCATAGCCCAATGTACGTTGAAAAATTCAACGTATTGCAACATCCAAAATATACAGAAGCACTTTGTAAAGAATTAGCTGAACGCTTCCGTGATCAAAACGTTGAGCTTGTTATTGGCCCTATGACTGGTGGCATCTTACTAGCTCACGAAGTTGGTAAAGCACTTGGTACACGTGCAATCTTTACAGAACGCGAAAAAGGCGTTATGACATTACGTCGCGGTTTCAGAATTGAACCTGGTACACGCGTACTTATCGTAGAAGATATCGTAACAACTGGCGGTTCCGTACAAGAAGTAGTTAACGTAGTTAACCAATCTGGCGGTGAAATCGTTGGTGTAGGCCTACTCGTTAACCGTTCAGGTGGCAAAGCAGAATTTGGCGTACCACAAGAAAAAGTACAAGCTTTGCTTAACCTCGAAGTTCCTACGTATAAACAGGAAGAATGCCCTCTTTGTAAAGATGGCGTAGCTATGACAGAACGTGGTTCTAAACACATCAAATAAAATTATAAACAGATACAAAAAGAGCTCCTTCACTGAGGAGCTCTTTTTGTTTGTGTGTAGTTATTGTGTGTAAGAGAGAGATTCTGATACGAATGTATCACGTAGAGTGTATGGCTCTACGGTGGCCATGAATGCACTTTCATGACCACGTACTCTAAAAGTGTTGTGAGAGAAAAGAATCAATAGAATACTATTGATTTTGAGTAGTCTGTGGTGCACCTTGTTCCACAGGTGGTTGAGGCGCATTACCATTTGGTTGACCCCCTTGAGGCATTTGGCCAGGTTGACCTTGTTGCCCTATTTGACCAGATTGACCTTGCGGAGGCATTTGCCCATTTTGATACATATGTTGACCATTATTTCGTCCCATACCATCTTGAGGCATCATTTGGTTTTGACAATTTTGGTACATATATTGACCATTATTAGGCCCCATACCATCTTGACGCATCATTTGATTATTTCTATCCATCATATGTTGATTCATATGCATATTAGGACCATCATGTCTATGTGGTTTTCTAAACTGTTGTTCATTGGTTTTCATCCATTCACCAAAATTTGGTAAATCATTTACAGCAAATGATGTACCTACCCCTACAGCACTGATTATAGTTAGAATGGCAGCAATTATAATTCGTCTCATAGGTCCTCCTTAATCTACATTGCTGAAATAACGTTCGCGTACACCACGAAGTTCAATACCAATAAAGATACATGTAAGGCCCCCAAAGAGACCTACACCACCAAGTGCAACTAAAGTTACCAATGATAATGCAGGAAATGCCGTTACATTCTCGAATGGTTGCCAAGAGCTACCTAATAAATACAGGATTGCCGGCGTAATAATAAATATAAGAACCCCCACAATATATGATAAACCACTACCTATGGATAATAAGGTTTTAGATGCTTTTTTAGCCATTCCTGGTAACTGCGGCAATAAACGCTCTTTGTAGTCATCAAAGCGAGCATAAATTTCTTGCATATTTACAGCTTTACTTTCACCACCATCTTGCCCTAACGTATCAGTAATAATACCAGCATCCACATAGGATGCATAAATCTCCTCTGGGGTCCCTAAAGATTTAATAATTTCACCATCTGTAAGGCCTCTTTCATAACCTACGGCAAAATGTTCCTCATATACCTCTATGATACTTTCTACATCGGCAACGCGTGCCTGCTTAAATATATTGCGCAGTGCTTCTAAAAAACTATTTTTGTCCATTATAATCAACTCCTCTCAACAGGATATTGATGACACCAGAAAATTCATCCCATTCTTGGCGCATCTGATTGTATGCTGCACGGCCGTCTGCCGTGATGTGATAATATTTTCGAGATGGTCCTGTGGAGGACTCCTTCAAATAGGTCTCAACATACTTTTCTTTCTTTAATCTATTAAATAATGGATATATCGTTCCTTCTGAAATTTCAATATACTCCGAAATGGTGCTTACGATTTCATATCCATAGCGATCACTTTGTGTTAATAGTGCTAGCACAAGCATATCCATAACACCTTTTTTTAATTGAACTTGCATAGTTCCTCCCTTTAGGTTGTGCCTACCTGCCAATGTGAAAGCTCTCTTACGGTCACTATCATGTACTGACAAATACATAATAACACAAGGTACCTCGTATTGCAAGGTACCTTGTTAAAAATATATTTTGCAAAATATAAATCCAAGCTTTTAACGACCTATAAACACTGATAATATCTGCTTTTATAAGACAAAAACTATCTTAATTTTTTCTAATTTTACTCATGTCCCCCTATATGTATCACACATACTTCGGCTACAACATAAAAATCCCCATCCAACGGATGAGGATTTTTTATTAATTTTAAAATAATCTATTTACTCTAACATCAGTTATTTATTTTGAAGTTGCTTGGCCTAATTTAATCTGTGTGCTTTTCATTTTTCCATTATGAGTATAAGATACTAAAATTGTATCGCCAGGACTCTTAGTATCAATTCTCTCTTTTAATTCAAGTAATGTAGTAATATCTTTGCCATCAATTTGAGCAATCGTATCACCTTCTACTAATCCAGCTTGTGCTGCAGGGCCTGTCGAGTCTAATTGTACAATAAGAAGTCCTTCCCCTTCATAACTTACATTATTGCGTGCTGCTGTTTGACGATCTACGGCCCACACACCGATATACGGGCGAATGACCTTACCATTTTTAATAATAGAATCAACGATAGTCATAGCAGAGTTAATTGGAATGGCAAAGCCCATACCTTCAATACCCTCTTTGGAAATTTTAGAGCTATTAATACCAATCAATTCACCATCCGCATTGATGAGGGCACCACCGGAATTGCCAGGATTGATGGCTGCATCCGTTTGAATCAACGGGAATCGTTGCCCTTGTTCATCAATAGTACGTGCTAAAGCACTGATAACACCAGATGTAACAGAGCCTTTAAATTCAAGGCCTAAAGGGTTACCAATAGCGATAGCAGGCTCACCTACCTGTACAGAATCGGAATCACCGATTTTGATTGGCTTAATATCTTTAGGAGGTTTAATCTTAACAACGGCTAAGTCCGTTTGTGAATCAGTGCCAATAACGGTGCCTGTTACAGTAGAGCCATCAGATAGCGATACGGTAACTTCACCATTTTTAGCACCCGCTACAACGTGGTTATTCGTTACAATATGCCCTTCGTTATCTATGAGCACACCAGATCCAACACCTTCCCCAGCATAGATGGTACGGTTAAAGATATCCTTTTGGAACACTTGTGTAGTAATACCAACTACCGCTGGACCAGATTCTTTAACAGCCTGTACTACATAGGTATTACGTGTTTCAGTAATAGGTTTAGATTGTTTTGTTTGTTCCCTTACTGTTGTTTGCTGTGTATGACTAGGACCACCAAAGAAATAGTATCCACCACTCACACCAATACCCAAGGCAAGAGCACAAGCAATGACAGTTTTCTTATATTTTGAAAATTCCATGTAAATCTCCTTCTTAAAATCAATTTTATAAAATCAATTTTGATGAAACTATTATAGTACTCATTCTTTTACAATGCAAGAAAACAATTTATGACAATTATTATAAAAACATAAAGGGCATTCACTAGCCGTCGCTAGGAATGCCCTTTATGCATATAGTTTGAGAGTGTAAGGACTGTTGAGAGAGAGAGTATATGTGATCTAGATAAGTTTGAGAGAGAACTTATTAAGAGAGAGAAGTTTAGTTATGCCTTATCTAGAATCATAGTCAGCCTTACTTAAATAAGTATACATGGAATATCTAAACTATCAAAGGAAGTATATAAACAATTTTTAAATCTTTGATTATATCTATATAATAATTTCTCTACAAACTCATATTTAATCAACAGCCACCAATAACGTGAGTATAATGTGAATGCCTATTTCAGTTATTAAACAAATTTATAACCTACACCCCAAACTGTAATAATATGCTTACTATCGGATGGATTATCCTCAATTTCTTCACGTAAACGATTGATGTGTACCGCTACCGTAGCATAATCACCATAGGAGTCAAGGCCCCATACGCGAGAGTACAATTCCTCTTTGCTAAATACAATATCGCGGTTACGCATCAAGAATTCTAATAATTGGAATTCTTTCTTTTTAAGATGAACTTCTTTTTCGTTTACCCATACTTTCATCATCTTAGGATCAAGGCGAATTTCACCAGATTGAATCGCATTAGTTTCCATTGCATCGCGCTCTGTTAAGCGTTTATATTGCGCCAACATAGCTTTGATTTTTGCAATCAATACAGATGGAGAGAATGGTTTTTCGATATAGTCATCTGCACCTACGCCTAAACCACGGATTTTATCGATATCGTCAAGACGAGCCGTTACCATAACGATTGGCACCCGAACTTTGTCACGAATTTGACGGCAAACTTCAAAGCCGTCCATTTCTGGCAACATAACATCAAGGATGATTAGGTCTACCGGAGTATTCAAAGCTGCTTCGATACCATCTGTACCATTAGTCATAATAGTTACATCATAGCCTGCCACCATTAAATAATCACGTTCAATATTGGCAATATCCAAATCGTCTTCAATAATTAAGATATGTTCACTCATGATTCTTCTCCTTGTTTAGGAAATTCTAATATAATACGTAGACCATGTGGTCTTACATTTTCAATCACAACTCGGCCTTCAAAGATTTCCATAATTCGACGAATAATCGATAATCCTAGACCACTACCTTCTTGCGGGTTCGTACGAGACGAATCGACACGGTAAAACGGGCGCATCAGACGCTCAAGAGATTCTTGTGGTACCCCTGGACCATCATCACTGATGACACAGTATACAAAATCATCATCACTAGTTACATCGATAATACAATGTCCTAGATCAGCCATTTTATATTTAGCACTATTGTTCAACACATTTTGTAATACCCGTTGTAACAACTGCGGGTTTGCATTGATGAAAGCAGTTTCCGTAGCTATCCGAGCCTTAATTTCAAGGCCTCTCGATTGATACGGAGCAATATGATCCTCTACAAAGTCACGCACATACTGACCTAATTCTATTCGCTCAGATGGACGAGATTCTTTTTTGTAGTTCAATGTAGTAATGAGGAATAGCTCCTCTAACATCGAGTCTAAATCATTGGCACGCTTCAGAATGATACCCATGTATCGTTTTTGTTGCTCTTCCGTTGGTGCAATACCATCCCGAACACCTTCTGCATAAGCTTTAATTGCAGTTAGTGGCGTTCGTATATCATGGGATATACCAGCGAGCAATTCTTTCTGCTGCTCTTGTTCCATTTCGATCTGACGATTTGCCATCTCTAATGATTTTGTCATGTTCTTAACGTGAATCATAATAAACCGTGTAACAAATCGGTTGATTGCAAAGAATGTAACAATAAAGAGCAATATAGCCACTACAATAATATAGAAGGATACAGATTCCATCAAGCTATCACTACCATGGGTAGCCCGCTTAATAGCAATATGATATACGTAGGCATGACGCCCATCGTATTTTCGCATTTCATACACGAAAGTATTATTGGACTGATACACAATGCCCTGTAATTCAGGATTTACATCGATAAGGCCAACGATAGCAGATGCACTATAGATTTGTGGATTACCATAGCTATACACCATGTTCCCTTGATCTAGTACCTCTACATATACTTCCTTTGGATCGAGCAGACTATAGCTAGGTTTAACCAAGCTATCTATTAAATTGTTTTCTAACCCATAAAAGGTAATTGTTTCAGTAATTCGACTGACACTTTTAAACTGTTGTTCCTGCTCAATACGCAAATAGTAACCGGCATTAGCCAAGATGCGCAAACCTGTAAAATATAGCAAAAATAAGATTATTGCTATTAAAATAGGTACAACAAAGAGCACAACATTGGATATCCAAATCCGTATTTGTAAATTCACAGGGTTACCTCAATATCATAAATAGTAGATACTTCTTATAGTTTACGCTATTTTTAATAGTTAAAGCAAGTAAAATAGGCAAAAATACAATATAATTTTCACTTTTCTTTCATCGTCAGTTTATAATTGGTAGATTATACAAGGGTTCCTCGCCCCTTTTAATATCTAATATTTTTCACACACTATATATTTTCACACGCATCCAGGTATCTTATTCCATCCAAAATCTCAGCATTTACTTATATTAGGAACCTGAGAATTAAGTACAATTAATAGAAGATTCTCTGTACTTTTTATAAAAACTCTAAATTATAAAATATAAAACAACTATTGAAATTTTTCACTTTATAAATCTAAGCGCAAAAAGGAGATTCCTAAATGTAAACGCAAAAAAAGAGGATTCCTAAGAATCCTCTTTTATAGTTTGGATTAACGACGGTTAGCTTCGAAGAAGTTAATAGCAACTTCTGGGAACATAGCGTAAGTCAATACGTCTTCGTCAGTGATACCATTGTAGCCTTTTGTAGCTAAATCTTGACGGTAACCTTCCAATTCAGGTTCGATAAGATCTGCTGGACGGCAAGTGATAGGTTCTTCATCACCAATGATAGTGTGACGAATTTCGTCAGAAATTTTACCAGGCAACGCACCATATTTACCGCGTACAAGGTCTTTAACTTCGTTAGGAACCATTTTGTAACGGTCGCCCATCATAACGTTCATCATAGCCATTGTACCAACGATTTGGGATGTTGGAGTTACCAATGGAGGGTAACCCAAGTCTTCACGAACGCGTGGCATTTCATCCATAACGTCGAAGAAGCGATCGCCCATACCCATTTCGTTCAATTGGTTTTGAGTATTGGACAACATACCGCCAGGAATTTGGTAACGACGAACAGCTGGGATTACATCGCTAGCTGGTTTCAAGTTGAATTCTTCAGCGATTTGTTGTTTTACTTTACGGAAGTGGTCAACTAATGGAATGTATTTATCAAGGTCAAGACCAAGATCCCATTCAGTACCTTTGAACATTTCGATCATAGTTTCAGTAGCTGGTTGGCTAGTTGCATGAGCGAATGGAGAGATAGCAGTATCGATGATATCTACGCCAGCTTTAGCAGCTTCCCAGTATGTAGTGCTTGCAAGACCGCAAGTGAAATGGCTGTGCAAGTCGATTGGCAATTCACCAAAACGGTTTTTGAATGTGGAAACCAAATCATATGCATCAGCAGGTCCTAACAAACCGGACATATCTTTGATACAAAGGGAATCAGTACCCATTTCTACCAATGTTTCAGCTACTTTCAAGAAGCTTTCAGTTGTATGAACTGGGGAAATTGTGTATACCATAGCGGATTGAACGTGTGCACCTGCTTTTTTGGAGTACTTAATAGCAGCTTCCATGTTGCGAGGGTCATTCAATGCGTCGAAGATACGAATACGGTCAATACCATTTTTTACAGCTGCATTACAGAATGCTTCTACTACATCATCAGAGTAGTGTTTGTAGCCCAATAAGTTTTGGCCACGAAGTAACATTTGTAGTGGAGTGTTTTTCAAATTGGATTTCAATTTGCGAAGACGTTCCCATGGATCTTCATTCAAGAAACGAAGACAGCTATCATAAGTAGCGCCGCCCCAACATTCAAGAGCTTCATAACCAATTTCATCTAAAAGGCCAAGCACTGGTTCCATTTGTTCATAACGCATGCGTGTTGCCAAAATAGATTGATGACCGTCACGAAGAACGGTTTCGCAGATTCTTAATTTTTTAGCCATGTTAATCCTCCAAATCGAAATAGTCTGTATATGTAAATTTATACATACGACAAACAACTATCTCATACCTATTTTTTTACGATTTTTTTGATGTCTGCTCACACAAGCCAAACACTCTATAAATCGTTAAGACATACTTATATTAGACTACTTATAAAATTCTTTGTCAACAACTATATTATGCTATTTACTCATAAATTCATGTTCCCAAAGATGATTTTTTCGTGATAGAAATCACATAAAACTACAAAAGAGCTAGTTTTTAGCGTGTATGTTTAATCAAATCAATTTCTCTGTAATTGCTCTTTTTAATGAGAAACTAAAAATTATACCGCAATAATTTTTAGTTATTATTGAAAAGGCACCAAACTATATCGGTATTTATAAATGTAGTAATTCGATAAACCTTGTTATATTTATAAGCTCATTAATTTTATTGATAATATAGCCTCCTACAGCAACTGCATAAATATGCAAAAGAACCTGTCCATTTATGGACAGGTTCAGGTTTATTAACAACTTTTAATTAATGCCATTATACAGCTTACTTTTCAGGTTTAACCTTTTTAGGAGCCGTTTCAAGAACAATATTCTTACCGTCTCGCTTCACTTGAATAGAGAAAGCACCTTCACCTTCTTTGAAGTACTCCATCTTGATGTCTAGAAGCATTTTACCAATCATAGTCTCCACTTTTTCAGTTAAGAACTCACGATAGAAAGCATCTTCCTTTTGCTTTGGACTTTGATGTACTACAGGCTTTTTAGCTGCTCGTTCCATATCAAGCATAGTATCCTCAAAATTGTCTGTATCTTTAAAGTTTTTCAACATATCCGCATCGGATAAGCCTTTTTGAATTTTAAACTTTGCCATTTCTATCTCCTATCAATTCAAAAATTGCCTTTTTAACACGTACTGGTTCAATACCAGACATACAATATTGAGCAGGCTTAGGACACCGTCGTTTGCGACAACCTAAACAATCTAATTCATCATTTACAAGCACCTTAAAGGTCCCCGTTAGGGGTCCCCATAATTTAGGATCCGTAGGGCCAAAGAGAGCTACTACAGGCTTATCCAGAGCCAATGCAATATGTAAGGAGCCCGTGTCAGCCGTAACTACTACGTCACAGCTTTCAATTAAGGCACCTACCTCTTGAAGTGTCGTCTTCCCTAGCATATTCAACATAATCTGATCAATGCCATCAGCGGTCAAAGAGTCCATCAAAGGTTTGTATTGTGTAGCCTCTTTAGGCCCGCCTAGGCAAACAAAATTAGCTCTATATTGTAGCGATTTAATAAGGGAATACCATTTTTCTTGAGGCCATTCTTTCGTCGCCCAAGACGTACCCAAGACCAATCCCACACGTAAAGGTTTTTCTACCTCACCACGATTTAAAGAAGTATGATTGTCAATCGTTTTCCACTGTTCTTCTGCCCAGGTATGTAACTTCGATGGTACATGGAAATCCATATGATACATCTTCTTAGCACTAACGTTATTTAATGTTTCAGGTTCCAGAAGATTGTCAGCAGTTTTAAGAGGTGTATCTAAATCAGCCTGTTTAGCAACAGCCTCTTTTAAAAGTTGTGCCACCTCAACATAACGCTTGATAACATGATCTGTACTTGGCTTTGATTTATAGTTTGTAAATAGCCAATTCAGCTCTTTTGTACCACCAAGTCCTAAGCGAATAGGCGCACCAGAAGCCAATAGAACAAGACCAGTTATCAGTCGCCCTTGTACATCAACGGCTACGTCAAATTTGTAGGGCTCTAATTTAGCCTTCAGCTCCCACCACATGCGCCACATTGTCGGGATATGCAGTTTTTTAGAATGTGCCTCGTATTCATCCCGTTCCCAGGGGATAATCTCATCTACATAGGGATTACCATCTAACAGTTCTACCATGCTAGGCGTTACAATCCAATGTAACTTGGCATCTGGATACTGTTCTTTGATCCAGCGCGCCGCAGGGGTAGCATGCAGGATATCCCCAATGTAACTAAGGCGTACAAATAATATATTCATAGATATCCTTATGGTACATACAATATAGGAATAAAGCCTTTATAATGAATCATTATAAAGGCTTTTTCTTAAGATTTCTTTTTACTGTCACTACTGGAAGATTTAGAAGATGTATCATCTTCTGTTACCTTCGTAGTTTCGTCACTACCATTCTTGATAATGTCTTTTACGTCGGACAATGTCAATTCATTGAATGTAGTAGGATGATTGTATTTGTAAACTGGTTTGAAACCTACACCTAATTTGCCAGTGTAAACAGTCAATGCATTATTGTCCTCATCAACACGAGCAATGTAGATTGTCTTATCTGTATCAACACCAATTAAGCGGAAACGCCCTGGTGGGTTGATAACACGCCAGCCACCTTCGATACCATTAAACATAAAGATATCGCCAGTTTTAACATTATCGTAGAAGAAGTTATCTTCATCGTAGAAGACGCCGATATGACCGATATCAGTAGCTTGCATATATACACGACGCGTATCGTAGTTAGCATCTGTACGATAAATTCGATATACATGCTCTTGAACTTTTACCTTCATATATACTACGTTTGTCGCTTCAGAGTACGCAGCATCTACGATTTTACTACCTTTTGGTAAGTCTTCAAGCTTGGTATCTACTTCATGCTCTGGATCATCTGCATTGAGACGAGCCATAACGACATCGCGAGAGTCATATAAGCCCATGATGGCATAGTTACGGTCAGGCATCCAGTTGAAGTAACTAATCGAACGCCCTTTCAAATCTATCGTTGTAGGCTTACTTTCATTAGCCTTGTAGATTTTTAAAGAGTTTTCTGTAACAACCGCCATAAATTGACGGTCATAAGATACATATTTAGTACCTTCCTTTACATCAGGGAAGTTCTTAGTATCATCTTTTGATGCACCAGCGACATTAAAATCTGTAGTTGGTGCAAACATATATTGGTCAAGGTATAGATACACCCCACCTTGCAGAAGAATACCTACCGCAAAGGCGCTCAGTACACGCGTAAAAGGTTTCATTTGTCCTCCTATTTCACGATAAACGCCGTTGGGATCATGCGTTCCCCTAATAAATCGGCTGGTTTGTTCACTACTTTACCGTTGAGGTACAATGTAGAACTAGAACCACCATCTAAATTTGCTGCAATGTAGCAACCTTTTTCAAATAGAATATCTTGTACGTCACGCAATGTAGCGCCAAGAGAATAACCTGGTTGACGGCCATCAATTACAAGGAACAGTACTGTACCATCTTTCTTTTGACCAATAGCAGTACGTGGGCCTACACCCCAACCACCATCACCTTCTGTAATCATCTTCTTACCATCCACGATAAGAGGCGGACCAAAGGTAATACCTTCCATGGCTTTCATATCCCCAAGTTGAGTTTTATCATAGTTACCTGCGATAAGGTTACCAGATTTAGAGAAGCCTACAAAATCAACGGCTTCATCAGGTCCTACATCTTTACCGATAATATATTCACCATCATGCAAGATAAAACCATAAGGTAAACGACCGGTACCAGTACCGTTTGGATCATGGAAGCCCCCGCCATTAATAGCGGCTACAGCATTATTCATTTTTGCAATATTACTCGTAGTATCGCCTTTTTCTTGAATATTAGCAGCAGTACCTACTTGAATACGACGAGGATCTGGAATTTCTAAGATATAGCCTACATAACGAGCAGACTGAATTTTTTCAAGGTTCAAAGACTTGTCTTCACGGGCATTAAACTTGAATAAATCTTGGCTTTTAACAACCCCAACAGTCCCCAAAATAGATTGTAGTTCTTCTTCATTGAACAACCACGTAATGTAATGAGGATGACGAGATTGTAAGATAGCACCGATAACGGCGCGTTTTACATTATTAAATGGTCCAAAGAGCACCACGAACGGTGAGGTCACAACGGTAAATAAGAACACCATGATGATGAACTTTACCCAATTCTTTTTGAACAATGTATTTCTCCTTATAAATCAGTGAAATGCTCGGTGCTAATGCGTTCTTCAAAATGCTTGATATCTACCGCATTACCTACCCAAACACGCAAAATGTTATATGGATTATCACCTGTATGAGCCCAGCCAGATTTCATAGCCATACCCATTTTTATACCAGCCTTTTTAGATGCAGAGTCGGTGAATTCATTTTTATCTCCATAAGGGTAGCAGAACCAAGGATTATCCTTGATACCTACTTCTTTTGCAAGAGCTTCTTGAGCCTTCATAATATTTTCTATTTGCTTAGCTTCAGACAATTGGCCCATTTCGATATGTTGGAACCCGTGATTAGAAATGGTGATACCATTCTTATGCATTTCACGCACTTGATCCCAAGTTAACCGAGTGCCTACATCGCCAGGATTGATAAACACAGTAGCTGCAAAACCATATTCTTTCATAAGTGGATATACGATAGAATACGTATCAGCATATCCGTCATCAAAGGTTAAAACAACTGGTTTTTCAGGTACTGCAGCACCATTTACAACATATTCATACAATTGGTTCATCGTCAATGGATTATAGCCATTATCCTTGAGGAATTTCATTTGCTCTCGGAACAAATCCTCTCGAATAACCGCATCATTATCTTTATCGTCGCCGATTTTATGATACATAAGGACAGGAATGCCCGATGGATGTACCATCTTAACTTCTTTTACTGGTGGTGCTGAACTAGTAGGCTCTGTTTTTTGTGAAAGCAATCCACAACCTGCCACAAGCATTGCCAAGGCCACAACCAATAGTGTTACTAACGGAATCCGTTTCATAGGTCCTCCTCTATCAGAACACAATTATATACAGAATATTATAACATTTCTATGAAGAATAGTAAAAACTCCACCCCATATACGTATAGCTAAAACAGATGATTTATAACCTAAAGAGATATATCCTCTAAAACACCTTAAACGATACTTTATGTTGTAATCTAGAATGGAATGCTTTAATATTCTAATTATAATACAAATCACTAACATTATACGCTTCTAATCGATAAAGGATTTGCCATGAAAAAACGCTTAACCCTCTTACAAATGGACGTTCACGTAAATGACGTGGAATACAATTACAATCGTGTTCAAGAGTTACTCACTCAATCACTTGCAGAAAATCCTGATATTATTGTTTTACCTGAAACTTGGAATACAGGCTTTCACCCATCAGATGATTTAATTACAATCGCCGACAGAAATGGGGAAAGAACAAAATCTTTGCTCACCGCCTTTGCAAAAGAGCACAACGTGAATATCGTAGGCGGCTCTGTCGCTGTGGCAAAAGATGATCTAGTATTCAATACATCCTATGCTTACAACCGTGAAGGTACCCTCGTAGGTGAATATTCCAAAATGCACGGCTTTAGCCCTGCTAAAGAAGACAAATACTTTGCTAGTGGTACTCATGCCACACATTTTAAACTCGATGGAATCCCTTGTAGCACGGTTATCTGTTACGACATTCGTTTCCCTGAGCTAGTGAGAATGGCTGCATTACCAGGTACTGAACTCCTATTCGTACCTGCCCAATGGCCTACGATGCGTCTACGTCACTGGCAAGTATTAAATGAAGTACGAGCAATTGAAAACCAATTATTCCTTTGCGCAGTCAACGGATGCGGTACTATTGGTCGCGTTCAAAGCACCGGTCACTCCGCCGTTTATGACCCATGGGGCACGAACCTCCTCGAAATGGATACGAACGAAGGCATTGCTTCCGTAGATATCGACCTTACCGTAGTCGAAGACATTCGCAATAAAATTAATATCTTTAGGGACCGTAAACCAGAACTCTACAACTTATAATATAAAATTACATCATAAAGGCACATTGTATTAAACCACCTCCATTTATCATGAATGGTATTCGTTTAACAATGTGCCTTTTGTTTTGCTTTATTTTAATTTTATTGTACTGTATTGAGGAAATAGATTACTCTAGTATGTTTTGGATCAACGGACACACCTGCAACAAGATTTATTCCGTAGTTAAAACTCAATTAGTTTCCACATATCCTCTGGAACTTGTTCTAGAGGTTTATTTTTTGCTATAGCTTCTTTTAGAATATCAATGGTGTCTTGTACTTCTTGTTTATCCTTTGTATCAGGATTGTGGAGAACGACACGGTTCAACGAGTCTTGTCCAAATTGTTTTAAGTATTCTTTTTCCACTTGGTTAAGTTCACGACGTAAGTATTTCATAATATATCCTCTATTTGTAAATGTCTTTTCGATGACCAACTTCTAAAGCTAAAATAATGCATCTATGGTCATTAATATCAGCAATGACTCTATAATTACCAATGCGATAACGCCACAGCCCTGTTTTATTCCCCATCAATGATTTGCCTAAGTACCTAGGATTTTCTACATTATCTACATTTTTTATGAGCCAATTAAAAAGATAGCGTTGCGTTGATTTATCTAATTTAGAAAATTGCTTGTCAAACCGTTTAGAAAATTCAAGCTTATAAGCCATATTTTGCACGCATTTCCGCCACAGAATAGGTAACTGGATCTTGCTCGTATTCTGCTAATGCTTTTTGACCTACCTTAAGATCAAATTCGTCTTCAATCTTTTCTAGTAAAGCCTTCTTAAAGAGGGTAGAAAGTGTTTCATCCATAAACTCAGCATAGGTTTTAAATAACTCTTCTTCTTGTTCATTTAGTCGGACTGAAATATTTGCCATATAAAAGCACCTCCTTATGTAATACATTGTATTACATAAGGAGGTCTTAGTCCATATTTTAAACTCCCTAACACCGTTATTTTAATAAAATTTTATATTTATAATATTAATAATTTACATTGCTTATTAGATTGTAAAAAACAAGCTACATCGTATGTTACATACAAAAAAGGCATACCGCCCTTCTCTCGTCTCTCAGCGGTACGCCTTCTTATGTATATAGTTACTCTCGAACTATATCAGATGTAAGTCTGGCTAAACTCTCTCACAGTCCCTTAACGACACGCCAGTATGTCACCTATAATATACATTTTTAAACGAAATATGTCAACAGTTTATAGAAATTTTATCTTTAAGTTTTTGAAAAATATAAAATTTTCAAGATTATCCGCCAAAAGCCAAGTAATCACGGGTTAATTCTTGTTGTGGATCAGAGAATATTTGCTCTGTAGCGCCCCACTCTACAACTTGGCCATCATTCATAAAGACAGTGTAGTCTGCAATGCGTCTAGCTTGTTGTAAATTATGAGTAACAATGACAATCGTTTGTTTTACTTTTAACTCTGTTAGCAATGATTCAATATGCAAGCTGTTTTTTATATCAAGGGCAGAGCACGGCTCATCAAAGAGCATTACTCGAGGATCTACGGTCAAGCTTCGCGCAATACACAGGCGCTGTTGTTGACCGCCAGATAAAGAACTTGCCAAGCGCTTCATATCGCCATTAATTTCGCTATATAATCCAGCCTGCTCTAAACATTGTATCGCTTTAGCCTTTCTGTCTGCAGAGGATAACTCTTTATAATAATTTAGAGCAAATACCATATTATCTTCAATGGTACCAGGAAATACGGTCGGTTGTTGTCCGATAAGACCGATTTGGCGACGTAACATTTGCGGATCCATTGAGTCTACAGATAGGCCATCGTAAATAATTTGTCCATTAGTGACTTTTTTCGGTGCCTGTAAGCTACCGTTAAGCGTAGCTAACAATGTACTTTTACCACAACCAGACGGCCCAATAACAGCCGTAATAGCATGTTCTGTAATAGGCAAGGTTATGTGTTGCAAAATAGGATGCTCATCAATGGACACCTCTATATCTTTAATATCTAATATGATGCTCATCAAGACCGCCCTCCTATGTAGCGACAAATGATATTAATACAAAGCAATATAACCATCAATACAAAGGCTGTAGCATAGGCTAAATCTACTGAATAACCTTCGTTGACCAAAATGTACAAATGATATGGCAAGGCCATAAATGGATCCGTTATATTCGGTATAGCCCTAGTATATAATACGGCACCAGTATACATAATCGGTGCAGTGGCCCCCATCGCATAGGCCGCTCCAAGGGCTATAGCGCTCAATCCGTCACGCATGGCACTCGGTATGACCATATGCATCCATATATAACTTGGTGAAAGTCCCATATTGAGAGCCGCCTCATAAGTTTCACGAGGAAACTCGTGGAATACTTTCACAAGGCGCAACGTAATAAAAGGTATAACCATTACCGTTAACGTAATCGACGCAGATAATAAGCTTTTATCAATACCTAAATATAAAATCAGTACACTATAACCGAACAAACCAATCAATACAGATGGTAATCCAGACATACAGCGTAGAGTGAATAAAAAGCATTCTGATTTCCAACGAGAAATATTGCCATATACCATGTAAAGAGCACAAGGAACACTTACAATAGCCGCCATAGAAGCCGTTAATAAGCCCTCTAAAATACTACCGATTATGGCAGGGAATATGCCCCCTTCTACACCGAGAGGCATGCCCGCTGGGTAGAGCCAGAGGAAATCAACAGTTATTAATGGCCCCCCATGATACACAATATAAGTACAAGCAGCGATGAGTATTGCCATAACTAGGATTAGACTGCCATAAGCCCAAGTAGCTAATGCAAGATTAGATAACTTCATGATGACCGTCCTTTCTAGTTTTCCAAGAATACATATAGACTAGAATATTAGTCAGTATCAAGATAAGAAGCAATACTAAAGCCGCTACATATAAACCGCTATAATGTAAGCTATTGTACTCTACACTACCCATTTCAAGAGCAATAAGAGATGGAATTGGCTCCGCTTTACCCAGCAAATTAGGCAGAATTGACGCATTACCGACAACCATCATAACTGCCATAGTTTCTCCCATTGCACGGGAAAAGGCTAGAACGGAACTAAGGATAATAGAACCTTTAGCACTAGGTAATACGATAGCTTTCATCGTATGCCACGGCGATATACCAAGGCCCAAAGCCGCTTCTTCATAGCGCTGGCGATAAGTTTCGATAGATTCCGTACAGTGAGTCACAATATAAGGCAAAACCATAAAGGCTAATACGAGACTAGCCGATAAAATAGACTCACCGGTAGACAAAGAAAACATCGATTGAATGGCCGGAACCACTACGGCAAGACCGATAAAACCAACAATAACAGAAGGTATACCGGCAATCATATCTATAGTAGATAAACAAAATTGGCGAATACGTGGTGATACACCTAGACTCAAACCTACAGAGGTACCAATCCCCAAGGGCAATGCCCATATCAAAGATAACAGAGATACATAGAGGCTAGCAGAAATAATATAGGCCAGACTTAATACAGGACTTTGTGCCATAGGCTTCCAGACTGTACCGGTTACAATATCGGTCCAAGACATATGTATCAAAGCGGGCCACGCCTCTATCGCCATATAAAGCACGAGCCCTATATATAAGGCGAGAACAGACACCGCCATAATCGGCACTAAGCCAGATGTAAAACGATCTGATAAATGCATAGACTCTCCTTTCATAAGAAAAAAGCAAGGCCTCAGCCTTGCTTTTATTCTATCTGATTAGTTTACAGGAACAAAGCCCATTTTATGAATAACTTTACGACCTTCTTCAGACTTCAAGTATTTTGTGAAAGCGTCTGCTACGCCGCCCATATTACCTTTACCTACGATAAGAAGTGGACGTTGAATCATGTAAGAACCATCAGTAATCGTTTCATCTGTTGGTGCTACACCATTGACTTTGAAAGCAACGATTTGGCCTTTGTTTTGACCTAACATGCCATAAGATGCGTAACCAATAGCATATGGATTTTCTTTAACTTTAGTTACAAGAGCACCCATAGATGGAGCTTGAATAGCATCTTTAGTCACCTCTACAGAACCCATAATTTTTTGTTGGAACACTTCATGAGCACCGCCACCAAGGTCACGTGTTACTACGATGATTTCTTGATTAGGCAAGGAAGGATCTACTTGATTCCAAGTTTTATACTCGCCTGAGAAGATTTTAATAATTTCTTCTTTAGTAAGATTATCTTTTATAGCATATAAAGGGTTTTCAGGATTTACAGCAATTGTTAAGGCATCAATACCTACTTTAATTTCATTGTAATCTTTGATTTTTGCTTTTTCGCTGTCTTTTACTTCTCGTGCCACTAAACCGAAGTCCGCAGTGCCATCAATAACAGCCTTGATACCCGTACCAGAACCACCAGAAGATACATAGATAGTAATATCTTTATCTGGTAAAGAGCTATCTGCATGATTCCAAGTTTTATTTTTCTCTGTGAAATCTGTAGCGATTTTAGAAATAACTGGTGCCAATGTGGAGGAACCATTATATGTTAATTGTGTATTTTGTGCATTTTGGTTGGAACCACAACCTGCAGAAATAAGCATTGCTGCGCCAACACAAGCAGCAAGAATTGCACGTTTAGTAAAGCCTTTCATATACAATCTCCTTAATATAAGTAATAGAATAATGATTATTTAATAACAGTATAATTATAACAAAACAAATCTATTGATTACAATACAACTCCAACACTATAGACTACTATATTTATTCAGTTCCAAAATGCTCATCATACTGAAAGTTATTTTTATACTATATACATTTTACTATAATATAACCATCTTATAAATTATTTTTATAACATTAACACTTACTTTTGTGTTATAAATCATTTACATAATTTCTATAGAAATGTTAGTATTATCAATGCAACAGGATTTAGTTATTAATAAAGAAAGGTAATAACTATGTTTTCATTTCTACAACCTAAAGAGGCAAAATCATCTGTACCACAAAGTATGATTATGAATCTATATTATAAATACAGATTTCAATCTCTACTTGGTATTTTTATTGGTTATGCGGCGTACTATATCGTTCGTAACAACTTTGCCTTATCAACTCATTTCTTATCAGATATTCTCCACATGAGCAAAACAGAAATCGGTTTGCTATCTAGTGGTATGCTTATCGCCTACGGTTTAAGTAAAGGCTTTATGAGTAGTCTTGCAGACAAAGCAAGTCCTGCAAAATTTATGGCTTTCGGTCTTATTTGCTGTGCAATTATCAACATTTTTATGAGCTTTGCCGACAGCCTCGCCTTCTTCTTAGTACTAGTAGTTCTTAATGGTTTCTTCCAAGGTTTTGGTGTAGGCCCATCCTTCATCACACTTGCGAAATGGTATCCAAAACAAGAACGCGGCCGTTATGGTGCAATTTGGAATATCTCACACAATCTTGGTGGCGGTATCGTAGCGCCAATCGTTACGGCTGCACTATATTTCACAACTACAGATCATTGGCAATTAGGTAGCTATGGTATCCCTGCAATCATTGCCATAGTTGTAGCTATCGCTATTTTCTTCTTAATCAAAGAAAGCCCTGAGCGTGAAGGTTTACCACCTACAAGCGAAATCATTGCGGATACGGCTCATAAAGCACATAGAAGCTCTGAGGCACCTCATATGAATACACGAGAAATTTTTGTAAAATATGTATTGAAAAACAAAAATGCTTGGTATGTATCATTAGTAGATACATTTGTTTACATGATTCGTTTCGGTATGCTTACTTGGCTTCCAATTTACCTATTACAAGTAAAAGGTTTCTCCAAAGCAGAGATGTCTGTAGCATTCTTATTCTTTGAATGGGCTGCTATACCTTCTACTATTTTTGCAGGTTACATTTCCGATAAATTCTTTAAAGGTTATCGTATGCCACCAGCAATTATCGCTGTAAGCATTATATTCTTCTGTATCTTCGGCTATTGGCAAAGTGAATCCCTCTTATGGGTTACATTCTTTGCGGCTATTGTGGGTTGTTTAATCTACATTCCTCAATTCCTTGCCTCTGTTCAAACAATGGATATTGTACCTCCATTTGCTGTAGGCTCAGCCGTTGGTCTTCGCGGTTTCATGAGCTACATTGTAGGTGCCAACCTCGGTACAACACTATTCGGTGTATTAGCTGACAAATTTGGGTGGAACGCAGGTTTCTATCTCTTATTGGTAGCATGTATTCTTTGTGTTACATTCTGTGTACTGGCTCACTTTGGTGCAAAAGAATTAGATGCTAAAGAAGCAGAACTCGAACAACTTCAACTAGCTGAAGCTAACTAATAACAACAAAATCCTAAGCAAACTAAAAAGGTAGTAACATTGATATGTGTTACTACCTTTTGTTTTGGTATAGCGTGTCCCTGATTTTCTAGATGCTATCTTTTAAAGAGGACAAAAGCCACAATGATAGCAATGATTATATTCCCACCTACTATATAAGGCCAGGTAAGGAAATCATGCATACCATTAAATATTTGTATGTCAAATCTTGGCATAAAAATTAGTATATTTGCCAAAATCCAAACGATAGGTCCTACGAACCTCATTATCTTAACCGTATCCATTCTATCTTTAATAGTGTCGGTTATCTCTACATCCTGTTCCACAGATACGTATTCTTTATTAATGTAAAAGCCTTTTGAATACTCCGTTTCAAAAGCCCATGCTTCAACAGAAAACGTAGCAGTACCCTCAACATTTTCATACTCTTTACATTTAGCAGTATCTGTAGTCCCTACGTCCACCTCACCCCAAGTGCCCGTTACCATCTTATAACTACTATCTACGGGTTTCATATCTACGGGCTGTGCTTTACCACACAACTTGGAAAACTGGTACGCATCTCGCTTCTTATCCCAACGAAGCCAAAATGCTGCGTTATTACTATGTTTAACTAGCTTATACTCATACCATATATGCCCATGAGTATCAATATAGCGTATCTTACCTAGGATCGTATATAAATCACTTCGGATACGCAGCGTTTCGCCATAATTAAATTCCATAAGCCTCTCTCATATATAAACTTACACACACAAATGTATAGTATTAATTACTATGATTGTACATATAATATGAAGTTCTGCCTAGATGGATATAGCAAAAAAGGTAGCAATATATATGTTGCTACCTTTTATTGTTTTATAATCAACCTTGTTGGCAGAAATAAATGATATAGTTTCTATCTGGACTGACTGCAGCACCTAAAGAATAGGGATGATTCCAAGTGCCCCCAAAATCAAATACATATAATACATAATTATCAGGTATTTCTACTGAATCTTCATTAAATGACAATCTATGCAAATATTGTTGCTGATGCTTTCGATTTTCTTTTTCAGTATAAGTTGGATACACTTTATCTTTGGAACGCTTATTTTCATAATCTTGTTTAGGCTTTAATGCATCTCGCACATCTTGTATTCGTTTACGAATTTCAAAATATCTCTTATACTTTGCACTATTGTCTTCATCTGGAATCTGTACCTTATTGAATTCTGCTAGTACTTGATTTTCCAACTCATATATTTCATCTACAGATTTATCAATTGGATGGTCTTGTCGCTCTTGTATAAATTTACCCATCGGCACGGTTGTATTCTTTACCGTTAATATCGACCTTGGGATTAATGCAGACAGGGAATCTGCATAGTCCATCTTCGAATCAATAAATTGTTTAACATACACATTGGATAAATCAGATTTTGAAAGAACCACTTTAGAGTTAGAACGTGCTTCATCTATATATGGCTTTAATTGTTCCGGTGTACCTCCAAATGCAAATTGTACATAAGCCCTACCTTGAAAAAGACTTGGATTACTATGCATATGAATATTTTTTGCAAAACCAGGTATTGTCTTTGGGAAACCTGGAATCATAGGCATCATTTTATAATCTTTGGGATTATTGATAGGATACTCAATTAATTCTATAGGTTTAAACAGGCTCTCTAGTGACTCTTTTATTTCCTGTTTAGAACGGACTGTAAATAAATCATGCCCTTTATTTTTATCTAAATACTCTCGAATTGCCTTTTCATTTGCTTTGTCCCTATCAGCACGTGTCCTATAATCTTTAGTATTAATGGGATTTGTTAGCTTAATTTCGCCTTGACCATTCTTTTTCATATATGGGCTCACAATGCGTAAAGGTTTATCTCGACCACCAATAAAATAGCCTTCATTACGTGTTGATTCAGTATTATAGTGTTTAATTTCTTTTAGCGCTGTTTCATCCTTATCATTATAAAGTGGATCGAACGTTTTGTATTCACTACCAAAATCAGGTTTTTCTGATATTTTAAATCGCTGAGAAGCGTGCTCCTTCTCCTTCCGTTCTAATGTAATTTCATCTTCAATTGAAAGCTTTTTGGGATTTATAGACTTATCCCTTATAACAGCTTTAAAAGCACCAGGAATAACCTCAACAAAATCTACTTTTACTGGGCCTTTTGTTTGTACAAACTGTTTTAACTTTGTATTATTTTTTTGTTCAATACTTATATTTTGATTCTGACTATCTACTACTTCTGCTGCAAAACCAGACTGACTATATAATGCTAGTGAAAGCATCATCAGTACAAAATATTTCTTATTCATTTCTCTCTCCCATATACACGCACAACTTTTAAGACGATAGCAAAAAGGACCTACAGTAGACTGTAGGTCCTTATATATTTTGGTGCGGTTGGAGGGACTTGAACCCTCACGAGCGTACGCTCACCACCCCCTCAAGATGGCGTGTCTGCCATTCCACCACAACCGCATGGAATACAAATGGTGCCTCAGGACAGAATCGAACTGTCGACACACGGATTTTCAGTCCGTTGCT
>ERZ772961.220-NODE-220-length-25941-cov-4.137294_pt1 | contig 25941 bp, 13 predicted proteins | sample MGYA00580677_ERZ772961 | MGnify/ENA primary metagenome ERZ772961 (study PRJEB29015, sample SAMEA2738088) | human oral metagenome | biome: human oral; feature: human-associated habitat; material: saliva | place: China | collected 2227 ... | reverse complement strand
TTACACCACCTGTATGTGGTACAATCTGGTCTACAGCAAGATTCTCTACGATCGAGACGGCCGCTATGCTGCCCTCCAGAGCAAGTACAGCCTACCCTATCCAGCTGAGCTGAAAAAGAATATCATCAGCAAGCAGCTCCTGCTCCTCGACCAAGCTATGCCAGCTTTTTCAAGACAGATTAAAAAAGCCCTCAAGCGCCAGGACCTGCTCAGCATCAATCACCGCAGCAGCGAGTTTTTCGCCTCCTACTTTGATGCCCTCTTTGCCCTCAATGAGCAGCTCCATCCAGGCGAAAAGCGCATGCTCCAGTATGCCAAAGAAAATTGCTCCCGCCTGCCTCAAGATTTTGAAGCCAATATCCAAGACTACTTCCAACATCTCTACCAGCCAGACCAGCAACAGAAAGCAGTCCTAGCCTTGGATAGCCTCCTAGACAATCTTAAGCACTTGATTGAAGCATCTATTTAGAATTTCAACAGATAAAAAGCCCATGAAATCAGTTTTTTAGCTGATTCATGAGCTTTTTTCTATTTTCGACAAGCAACCTAAGGCTTATTTGTTAAAGATTGACTGTCTGAAGTCGTCTGTCTCACGAAGATAGGCGTTGTAAATCTTCTTCTTGAGCAGGTTGACCCAGCTAGCTTCAACACGATTTGTCGCATTGGTAATGTTACGCACATCCTCTGCGACCGCTTCGTCCATCAGCTTCTGCATCTCTGCATACGAGCGAATGGTTACTTGCTTGGTACTGTTAGGATTTCTGAGTTCGTACTCAATGGTGATTGGTTTGAGCTTGGTTAGCTGGTCAATCCGCTCTTGGTACATGGCCTTCTTGAAGGCCACCCATGAAGCATATTCTCCCTTGAATACATTTTCCAAGACCTTCTGATCTGTTACCAGACCAACGTCTCTCCTGAGCCAGCCATCCCAGGTCGTCTTGCCTTCTGCAGCAGCCTCTTCGGAGAATTTCCCTGAAACATAAGGGACGAATCCTTCATGGTAGCCCTTGGCTGCCAGCAATTCATAGGCTGTGCGACGGAACATGACGTCACCCGGCGCCCCATTTGGATTGCTCAAGGCTGAGTAGATTGGCGAAAAGAGGCTGAGACTGAGATAGCCATTGCGTGGATACTGTCCGCTATCCTTATTCTCCCGACGGGTGATGACATCATTGTCAATCAGGGACTCGAAGCTCTTCAGCTGCTTGATTTCCTCAGCAGTAAAGCTGCGCGTCTGGTTGCCAGCATGGGTCTGCTTGCCATATTTATCAGTGATATAGTAATTCTCCATCTTTCTAAACCACTGGAGCTTGGCTGCATCGCTCTGCTTGACCATCGATGTCCCCTCTAGGTAATCCAACGTGTAAATCATGTCAAACATGCCATGGACATAGTGCTGCAAATCTGCTGCATTTTGGACACGTTCCTTGAAGTTGTAGGTATGCATCCTCGTCTTAGAGTCCTTGTCCGTCTTGAAGAGGGTATTGAGGGTAATGGTAGGTTCATTTGGACTTGGTGTGGACTGCAAGAGACCACGCGCATAAAGCTCAGCCCCTAGTCCCTCGCGGCGACCATAACCTTCAAAGTAGATAGAACCATCGGAATTATGGGTCATTTCATGGGTGTAGACAGAGTTCCCATAGTCTTCTAACAAGCGAGCAGCATCAAAGTGGGTGACACTTCCCGTAGCATAGGCATTGTATCCCTTGCTTGGATACCACTTGCCGGCTGGTCCAAAGAATTCCTGCATAGCTAGTGATTTCTTGTCATTAGCTGGAGCCCAATATTTTTTACCATCCTTGTCAACCAATGAGAATCCATCGTAAACCAGAACGGAACGGAAGAGCTTGTCCTTGCTTTCAGGGCTTAGGATCTTATACCAGAAATCATAGTGGTCACGCTGCCATTCAGCTGACTTTCTAACTCGGTCTTCGACATACTCAGCCAATTCTGAATCTGTTCGCACCCTGTTATTCGTATCAAGGCGGTAGCGATCATAAGCTCCCATGGAGACGGTGGACATATTGGAGATGACGTAGACACCCTTCTCAGTCATGGTCAAGAGCGGCAGAAGCATGCCCTTGTGTTCCCAGTTATCTGCAGTAATCTTGTCGTAAACGCCGACAGAATACTTGCTCTTGCCCTCGGCTGCATCCTGAAGCTGTCTAGCTTCTGCCACATCCGACTTGGACTCAACGATATAGGCTTTTGTATTGGTCTTGAACCATTCGTTATTGGTCTTGTCTGGCAGGAAGAGCTGGCGATAGCTTTCCAGATAGTTAAAGAGGCCGCGCTTGCCAGTCGCTTCAGAGAGCGAGTTATCGTAAGCCAGATGATTGTTCTTGGCCTTGAGATTTTCAAAACCAGACTGACCAAGTGCAATGATGGTGTCTAGCGTCGAAGTCTTATGATTGCCAAAGAAATCAAACTTATAGGCCGACAAATCCTTAACATTGATATTATCATAGTTGATATTATACCAACGGTTAAGATAGGTCAGACCCAGCAGGAATGCTTCCTTATTGGCTCTAATCTTCTGAGCTACATAGTCAGCTACAACATCGCCTTCAGTATTGATGGACTTGTCCATAACCAGAACCTTGCGCAACTCTTCTGCCAACTTGGTCTTGATTTGCTCAAAGGCTGTGTCCAGATAGAGCTCATCCAGAGAAGCATCTGCATTCACACCTAAAACAGTTCGCATGGCTGGTGAGTCAAGGACAACCTTGTTCAACTCTGGCAGCACTTGATTGAGAACTCTGCTATAGTCTGATAGGAAGGCTTCTGGTGTATAAAGGAGGTCTAAGCCATTTACAGTGTATTCTGCGATAGCTTGATGTTTGAAATCTCCCTTATAGGTCAGATTTAGATAATCAACCGTCTTATCCTCAAAGTGTAACATCAGGCGGTTAATCGCAGTCTTGTTGCTATTGATATCCGTGATCATCTGATCACCCTTCATCGGAACCACATCCAGCAAGTACTCTGTAGTGAGCTTGTGATTATCTGGAAGTTTATTGCCGTAGGCAACGATGGTTTCCTTATTGTAGAATGGCAGAAGTTTTTCCATATTGGCATAGGCTATCAGACGGTCTGCACGAACATTCTTTTCCTTACTGTAGTCAACAGTGTGGAGATTGAGATTGCTGTCCTCTAGCGTGGTCGTGATGTCTAGTCTCGCTAGTTTCTCTTCGGCCTCGTCCAAAGTCAGAGTAGAAGTGACAAACTGATCATTGCCTAGAGTTTCGTTTCCTTCAACGGCATAGGCTTCTTTAATGCGATCATTCTTGTAATCTTGGTCGCCAGAAATGCTGTAAACATTTGTACCGCTGACATTGCTGATAACATTGTCAATCAAGCCATTGAAGTAATTGGAACCGACTACTCCCCCGATTTGACCATTCTTCGTAGAATTTTGGATCTTTCCTGTTACATAAGACCGGCTGATGCGAGCATTGTCTTCCAAGCGACCGACCAAACCGCCGAAGCGCTGCTCGTTTGTTCGAGCACCTGCTAGAATGGTCACATCCGCCCTGCTCTGACTCAGCAAGGAATTTCCTCCCTTGAGGTTGGCAACCAAACCGCCGACATTATAGGCCTTGTACTGCTTGTCATTGGCCTGGATAGTTCCTGTAAACGAGCTGTTGGTGATTTGGCTATTGCTTGCGACAACGACCAAACCAGCTACTTGCGAAGCATTGCCCACTACCGACACTCTACCTTGGGCAGAAACATCCGTGATTTGCGCATTATCTGCACTACGAGCCAAGGCAGCAGAGTCATAGGTCCCGACAATATTGACCTCTTTCAGGTCCAGATTAGAAATAGAGGAACCACTCTTGAGGTTTTCAAACAACGGCTTGGCTAGATTATAAATCGCATACTGCTTACCATTGTGATTACCAGTCAGACTGCCTGTGAAGTTTCCTCGGAGATAGACATAATCCGCAGGTGCCAGACTGACCTCGCTCGCATCCAAATCGGCTCCTAGAACAAAGTTGCCAGCCATATTTTTCTTCATGGCGTCTACCAAACCAGCAAAGCTCGTGTAGACATTTTGCTGACTAGGCACTGCCCTGCTGATATAAAAGTCATAACCAGACTTGTAGCCTGTGTCACCCTCTTGCACCAGCTCAGGCAGAGAGACCCTAACCTTGTAGACAGCCTTGCCATCCTTCTGGCCTTCTGCCATGCTGTGAACCGGAAGGAGCATGTCCTTGGATTCACTCGATTTGACTTTGACAAAGTAGGTAGACAGGTCCGTAGGTATAGTGCTCATAGAAACGACACGCTTGAACTGGTCCTTTTCTTTTCTGTAAAACTCTGCCGAATCAATATCACGGAAGGAAATCTTCTTGTATTGCAACTCAAAGTTGCGGCTATCTTTTTCAAGGTCAGTCAGACTGCCAGCATCAAGCTCATAAGTCAGCTTGGTTTTTAGAGTATAGCCTGTATAGTAATCCAAGTCATCAATCTTCAGACTTCCTGCTACATTGTCAATCGGAAGCGAGCGAACAAGCTGGTCTCCCTTGTACAATTCAGCTGTCGCTGAGCGCAAGGATTTTGTCTTGTCTTCCAAGCTATATTGAACCGTAACCGACTTATCCTCTGGATTTTCTGTCAGACTTAAGATCGAAACTGTCGGCTTGACCTTAGGCACACCATTTAGAGCGGTCTTGCTTGCCGTCAGGTTGGCAAAAGCTTGATTGACCTGCGCTTGTGTAGCGGTTTGATTATTCAGAATTCCCTCTGCCTTGGTCAATTCGTTCGTATAGGCTGCTTTCTTATCTACATCCGCATTCTTGTATTGGACGGTCGTCTGCACAGTTCTGCCCAAATCATGTTCATTCCGCAAGCGCGTTTTGTCCACTTCAAGACCCTGTAACTGAGCCTTGGCTTGATTGATTTGGTCCACTAGCTGATTGACTTCCGCTTGGCTGGCTTGTGACTGATTGAGAAGCATATGACCTGCCACTAAAGCAGTATCATAGGCTGCTTGGTGACTTTGACTATCGTTGAAATAACGAGCCTGAGCCTTGATTTTCTCTGCTTCTGTCAGTAAATCATGAAGCGAAATCAAATCGAACTCTTTCAAGGCTTCCACTTGCGGGGCATCGCTTGGTACCATGTGCGGTTTTATTGTGCCGACTTTGACAAGCTGAGCAACTGCTGCCCGCGTTTCCTCATTGGACAGCTCTTGACGAGCAAGTTCTTGGCCGTTAGAAGTATAAACTCTAGTCTTGATGGTCCGTTCGCCGGGTACACCTGGAGTGACGATTTGACGAGCACCTTGCACAAGATCATCCGTTTCTTCCTCTCGCGTGGTGAAATCGATTTTCTCTACTCGCGTTTCATCCTTATAAGTCAGCGGGTACTCTGGGAGGGCAGATGCTTGCGGAGCAGTGCTCGGTACCATATGTGGCTTGGCCGTTCCGACTTTGACAACTTGTGTGACTGGAGCTAGCGTTTCCTCGTTGGACAACTCTTGGCGGGCAAGTTCTTGACCATTGGAAGTATAGATACGAGTCTTGATGGTCCGTTCGCCCTGCACACCTGGAGTAACGATACGGCGAGCGCCTTGAACCAGCTCGTCCGTTTCTTCCTCTCGCGTGGTGAAGGCGATTTTCTCTACTCGCGTTTCATCCTTATAGGTCAGTGGGTACTCTGGTAAAGCGGGCTCTTGCGGAGCAGTGCTCGGTACCATATAGGACTTGGCGGTGCCAATTTTGACAAGCTCCGTGACTGGGGCTAGCGTCTCCTCGTTGGACAACTCTTGGCGGGCAATCTCTTGACCGTTGGAGGTATAAACTCGAGTCTTGATGGTACGCTCGCCTTGAACACCTGGAGTGACGATTTGACGAACGCCACGAACTAGCTCATCTGTTTCTTCTTCACGTGTGGTAAAGTCAATTTTCTCTACTCGCGTTTCATCCCTATAAGTAAGCGGATACTCTGGAAGGGCAGATGCTTGCGGGGCGGTGCTCGGTACCATATGTGGCTTGCCTGTGCCAATTTTGACAACTTGTGTGACTGGGGCTAAAGTTTCCTCATTTGACAATTCTTGACGAACAAGTTCTTGTCCGTTGGAAGTATAGATACGAGTCTTGATAGTCCGTTCGCCCTGAACACCTGGAATGACGATGTGGTGAGCATCCTGAGGTAACTCATCAGTATACTGTTCCTCAATGTTAAAAGCAATCTTCTCCACCCGAGTTTCATCCTTTGCAACCAACTCTAACTCAGGAATTTCATGGACTGGAGCGCTATCCGGAACCGTGCCATAACTAGTAAGCTCGGGAACTTCATGAACGGGAGCACTAGCAGGAACTGTGCCATAATTAGTGAGCTCGGGAACCTCATGAACCGGAGCGCTAGCGGGAACCGTGCCATAACCAGACAACTCGGGAACCTTATGCACGGGAGCGTTATCTGGAACTGTACCATAGGCAGTTAGCTCTGGGACTTCATGTACGAGGGCAGTATCTGGAACCGTGCCATAATCAGACAACTCGGGAACCTCGTGCACCGGAGCGTTATCTGGAACCGTGCCATAGCTAGTTAACTCCGGTTTCTCTTGTACGGGAGCGCTAGCGGGAACTATACCATACTCATTTAACTCGGGAACTTCGTGCACAGGAGCATTAGCAGGAACAGTGCCATAATCAGTGAGCTCAGGTTTCTCGTGCACGGGGGCACTATCTGGAACAACGCCATAGCTAGTTAACTCAGGTTTCTCATGCACAGGAGCAGTATCTGGAACCGTACCATAACCAGGCAACTCGGGGACCTCATGAACCGGAGCGCTATCCGGAACCGTGCCATAGCCAGTGAACTCAGGGACTTCGTGCACAGGGGCACTAGCGGGAACTGTACCATAATCAATTAATTCTGGTTTCTCGTGCACGGGAGCAGTGTCGGGAACGGTGCCATAGCCAATGAACTCGGGAACTTCGTGTACAGGAGCATTAGCAGGAACGGTGCCATAATCAGTGAGCTCAGGAACTTCGTGTACAGGAGCGCTATCCGGAACCGTGCCATAGCCAGGCAACTCGGGTACCTCATGAACCGGAGCGCTATCTGGAACAGTGCCATAATCAGTTAACTCAGGAACTTCATGCACAGGAGCATTAGCGGGAATTGTACCATAATCAGTGAACTCGGGGACTTCGTGTACAGGGGCATTAGCAGGAACAGTGCCATAATTAGTGAGCTCAGGGACTTCATGGACTGGAGCAGTATCGGGAACGGTACCATAATCAGTTAACTCAGGAACCTCATACACAGGAGCATTAGCAGGAACGGTGCCATAGGCAGACAACTCGGGTTGCTCGTGCACGGGAGCGCTATTTGGAACGGTGCCATAATCAGTGAGCTCAGGGACTTCATGGACTGGAGCAGTATCTGGGACTGTACCATAATCAGACAACGCTGGTTGCTCGTGCACGGGAGCATTAGTGGGAACTGTGCCATAATTAGTGAGCTCGGGAACTTCGTGCACAGGGGCACTAGCGGGAACTGTACCATAATCAGTTAATTCTGGTTGCTCGTGCACAGGAGCAGAATCAGAGGCTGTACCATAGTCAGTTAACTCTGGGACTTCATGCACAGGAGCGCTAGCGGGAACGGTGCCATAGGCAGACAACTCGGGTTGCTCATGCACAGGAGCATTAGCGGGAACTGTACCATAATCAGTTAACTCAGGCTTCTCATGGACGGGAGCAGTATCTGGGACCGTGCCATAGTCAGTTAACTCGGGTACCTCGTGCACGGGAGCAGAATTGGGAACGGTGCCATAATTAGTGAGCTCTGGAACTTCATGGATTGGAGCCTCTTTAGGAACTGCCTTGTTTGCTGCAGTCCCGACTAAAACAACTTCTGAAACAGGCTCAGTGGTTACCTGATCGGAAACCTGCTTACTCTCTACGACTTTTCCTTCAACACTATAATGACGTGTAACAATCTTGCGAGTTCCTGGAATGCCCGCACGAATCACTCGGGATTGTCCTTCAGCTAAGTCATCTGAATACTGATACTCGGTTTTATAGGGAATTTCTTGGGTCTGGGTCCTTGCTTGACTTGTAAATTGCAGTTCTGGTCGCTCATGAACAGGCGCTTGACGAGCAAATTGCCCTTCTTTGGCAGCAATTTCCTCCTTCTCCTTCTCGGAGAGATGGTCTCCGCCAGCAGGCTGCGCCTCTTTCGGAGCTTCAGTATGCTTATGGCGACCTGCTAAATCTTTCAACTGTTGATCAGGCTGACTAGATGAGGCTTCCTTTTGCGGAGCTGGAAGCTGAGAATTTCCCGTTTGAGCCAGTTGATGCTGTGCTTCTTTTTTAAGGTAACCAATATACTGGTAGCCAGCAATTTTCAATGGTTCTGGCAACTGATCGCCAACGGCCAAAGTCAGACTTTGATTATAGGCAGCCAAATCCATACTGCTGATTGCCAAAACAGAAGCTGGCAGAAGCACAGAACCCAAGCCTGTCACAAGCAAAATAGAAGACAGGTATCTCTTACCATTTTTCCCTCGCGCCAGCACTAAAACAACTAAGGCCAGACCTGTAGCTGCAAAAGCCGCTCCCAAAAGGCCTGACTCGCCTGTCTTAGGGAGCTTTCCTAACAAGCTTTCTTGCTTTGTCGGACGGTAAACCAAATAATAAGCGTCCGAATTTTCTTCCGCAAATTTGGGAAGTTCCTTCACAATAGCAGCTTTTTCAGCCTCAGTTAGATCGCTCTCCACCACATAGTGATACTGAACGAGAGTAGACTGATTAGCAGACACTTCCGCTGCGTCAACAGAGCTGACAACTCCTCCCATTGTGGTACACAAAAAGAAGCTTCCGATAGTAGCGGAAACTAGACCTACAGACAGCTTTCTAAAAGAATAGCGCTGGTATATGTCACCAGTGACTCTTTTTTTCATAAAATTCCCTTTTCTTCATATAATAAGCTAATAAAAATTTTACTGAATTTTACTCAAAATTGCAATCCCTTAGCCTTATAAAATACTTTTCTTTCAGCTGTCGACAGGGAGAGGAGGCTGTTATTTTTAGCGAAAGCAAAAAGCAGATTCCCTGAGAGAGAACCTACTGTTTACAGATCATCTAAGCCCTAAATCCAACTCAAAGAGGCCGTACTCATGCTTGTCCCCTTGCAGTCCTGCCGCATAGTGGCGCGTGACGGTCTTTTGATGAATCAGGGCACCAATGGCTGAGGCTTGCCGTTTCTGCACTTCTTTAAAAATCGGATAGGCCAAGGCAGAGCCCAAGCCCAAGAATTCTTCATCTACTCCTAGATACATAATCGTATAATGTTTGGCAAAACGCTTGGTCCAGAAAAGCTTGGCTAGGTTGAGAGGAGTCAGTTTTTGATAGACCAGAGAGCCATAGTCCGGCATGGCAATCAGAAAACCAGCTAGCCTGCCCTCCTTATAAGCCAGCTTAACCATCGAAAAATCAAGAATATACTGGTATTTTTGAAAAATCTGACTGAACTGCTGACTGGAAATAGAGCGATAAATCGGAAAATCTTGATAGAGGCGATTGAGGAGCTCAAAAACCTGCAGCGAGGCTTGATCCCAGTCCTTCTTTTTGGGAGAGCAAATGGTGAAACCCGCTTTTTCAAAAGACTCAAAGCGATAAGCTAGCTTGTCCTGATGAGTTTGATTGCTGACCTTGGGATAAAAATTGGACAGATAGCGCTCCTTGAGCTCAAAACCAGCAGCCTGCCATAGCTCAGGATAATAGTCTGGATTATGAGGTTCTCCAGTAAAAGGGGGCTCCTCTGTTCCAGTCAGCTGCATTCGATAGCCCAGCCAAAAACTTGCCTGTACGGGACCGATTATCTTAATCACTCCGAGACTGCGAGCAAAACCTGCTAAATGCTCGATAAAAGCAGAGGCAATCTGTTGGTCATTGATTGACTCGAAAAATCCCAAGTAAGCAGCCTCATCACCTGAATAGAAGGTCAGGAGGCCTCGAATACAAGGCCGACCGTCCTCATAGCCAACAAAGGCATAGGTTTCTAGGTCAGAACTCAGCGGGTGACTGCCTTCAATCAAAGCCAGTTCTTCCTCTTTCGACTGCATAAGGTGGTCTGGCTGGTAAATCTGCTTGGGCAGGGCTAGAAAATCATCCAGCTCTGCAGTATTTGGTTTGACTGGTTTAATTTCCAGCATGATCTTCCTCCTTGATCAGTCGAATCTTGCCAGTAAGGCCATCCATTTCAATCCAATCACCGTTTTGCAGCTGGCTGCAGGCACCTCTGACATTGACAATGGAAGGAATACCCAACTCTCGGGAAATAATGGCCGTGTGGGAGAGCAAGGACCCCTGCTCGGCAATGACACCCTTGGCTTGGGTCAGAAGATAGACCCAGCCCGGATCGGTCATCTTGGTCACGATAATCCGGTCCTGAGCAGACTCAATCTCCTGCACATCTTCCACAGCTAAAACCTGAGCCTTGACACAGCCAGGTGAGCAGCCAATCCCTTGTAAGGCTTGATTGCCCGTATTGTGACTGCTGGTGCGGTTTTGCGGTTTCAGGTATTTCTCAAAGACCTGTCCAGCAAAAACATAGCGACTAAAGGTTGGCAGTTCCTTATCAGCTTCCAACTTCTCTCGACGCTCGGCTATCAAGCCACTAACATCTCTGGGCTTTCTGGTCAACTCAAACAACTCTTCCTTTGTCAGATAAAAAACTTCATCAGGCGTAGCCAGCAGCCCTTGCTCGGCTAATTGCTGGCCAAGCGTTCGGAAAATCTGCCGCATCATGCCGTAGATCCGTGTACGGTTTAAGCGGGAGCTTTCCCGATATTTAACACCAGTCATAGCTCGCTTGCGAAGAAAATTCGTCCACCAGCCTGATTTTTGCACCTCTTCTTCAAGTTTCTGAGGTGCCAACTTCTTCTCCTCTTGCTGGCACATTTGCAGTAAGAGCTTGAGCAGACGCTCTGGATGCGTTCGGAAGGTGGGAGTTTCTAACTTCAATTCTTCCGGAGCCCGATCACCAAATTCATGGATAAAATGAACTATTTCTTGAACCAAAGGATGCTGGCGGCTTAGAAAGACTGCTGGACTTTCACTTGCCATGGCCTGTCTAATCGCTGCATTTTCTTCTGCTTTCAGCTGAGCTGTTAAAGCCTGTAGCGCCAAGGCTGGTCGCATACTTTCAATCTGCTCAATCCCTGCAATCTCAGCCTGAACAGCCCCGCCGCGACGCAACTTCTTCAGGAGTCCAGTATAGACAAAAGCATAGAGGTCATTAACCAGCGTAATGTCCCAGTGAGCCAGAATATCTTCTTTTAGCTTGCTGACCAAGGCAATCAAGGTCTCCGCATCTGCGTCAGGAGAAAAGCTTGTTTCGTATTCGCTCTGAATCTGGGCAAACTGCTCTTCCAATTGCCGCATTTGCCTGGGCACTGTCCAGAACTCTCGAATAATACGAAGCATAATTTGCAGGCGTTTGAAAGCAGACAGGTTCACCGGCATCTGAGGTACCTCTGTCTCTCGCACTCCCAGCATATCCTGCCAGATTGGAATGATTTTCTTAGAAAAAGGTAAAAGCTGCAGCAGCTGATACCAGCTCTGAATTTGGTAATAGACTCGGCTATTGACCGGATGCAACATATTTTGAAAGGTGGCTTCATAGGCAGCCAACTCAGGGGCATCCTTTCCAACCAAGCGCTGGGCCAGACTGCGGAAAATGCTGGCATAAGCCTCTTGAATAAAGCTAATAGTCAGAGGACTGGAAACGCCCGGATAGCTCTCAACAATATTACTGTTATCCAGAATAATCCGCTGTCCCTCTGGCAAGGTGGTAATAGGTCGAGCCTGCAAGAGATAGAGCTGGCCATTTGCCAAGGTAAACTCCATATCCATATAAGGTCCGAAAAGCTGACTTACCTGACCAGCCAAGGCTTGTAAGTCCTCGAGTTGTTCCAGTGATATGTCTGGTGAGTCCTCCGTCTGCTCTGTATAAAAGAGCTGGTCCTTGGGATGGAGGGTCACCATGGTTGTAGGAATCTTATCCTCGACAACCTTATTGCCCAAGCCCCGACCGATGACAATGATGTGCTCGTTCAGAATGCCCTTGGGATTAGCTGTGAAGTAAATCCCAGACAAGTCTCCCTCCTGCATGACCTGCACAAGGCAAATCATCTGCGCTTGCTTCAAAGATAGGCCTTGCTCAAATAGATAACTAAGAGCTGACTCCTGATAAAGAGAGAGCAAGGTCGCTTGGATGGCTTCTTTAAGTCCATCTGGCTTCACATTGAGCCGGCTCTCAAACTGACCGGCAAATGATGAAGCCTTCCCATCCTCAATGGTTGCTGATGAGCGAACTGCAAAGCGACAGCCTGTCTGAAAAAACTCCTTGTGGACCCAACTTTCTGCTGCCGTCAGGTCTTCTTGACTAAACTGCTCTCTGGCCCAGTCCTGCAGTTGCTGACTGAGCTGGGACAAGTCTAACTCCCCAGACCGATAAGCTGCTTCCATCCGCTCCAAGTCAGCAGAGCTGGCAGATTTTTGAAAAAAGTCAAAAGCAAACACTGCAAAGTCAGGAATCAGCAAACCAGCAGCCTGCATTTTCAGCAAATGATAGGCCTTGCCTCCGACCTGGTCAAGCCCTGTCTGCTTGATCCTTTTCATCAAAGTACCCCCATCAAGAGATAAACAGCAACGGACAGAACCATGGTCGTCTCCGTAATATAAGTATAACGCTCCACCCGCTCCCGTATATTAAAGCGAGTCGGATCCTTGATAAACTGCTCAAACTGGACGGTCATCCAGATGACATTCAACACCAAGACTACTACTCCGACATGGGAAATATTCCAAAGGAGGACAAAATTGGTCAAGATATCCAACAGAGTCACCACCTCGATAAAGCGAGTGGCTTTTTTGTAGCCAAAAAGTTTAGAATAAGTCACATACTCGGTCTCGTCTTTTGGCGCCCGAATCTTGCGGCAGACTTCCCAGATCAGACTTGGGAAATACATGGTAAAGGCCAGCAAGACGGTCGGTAGGGACAAGAGAGGCAGATTGTACTTGTAGCAGACAAAGGAAATAGTATAGAGATTCAAAATCATCATGACTGGATTATGGGTCACTAGAGCCAATGGCAGAGAATTTTGAATCTTGTCACGCTTGAAGAACCAGAAGGACATGAGAGTTCCGTAGATATAGAGAAATAGGAACCAGCCAACATTGTTCATAAAGAGAACATTGAGAAGTACAGACACCGCTACGATAAAGCTGAGGGCAACAGCCAAGTCCTTCTTTTTCACTCGGCCAGATGGCAGAGCCCGATGAGGAAAGAGCCGTCTATCGGTCTCGTAGTCCTTGAAATCATCTGCGATCCGCAGAATCATCAGAAAGACAAAAATCGTAAAAATTCCGATCAACTCCTGATGGTCAAAGTGAAAGGTGGTCACTCCGTCATTGAGCAGAAGGACAAAATAAATCTCAAAAAACATGATGGCAGCCACAAAAAAGCGCGGCAGCAAAGGAAACATTTCCTTATAATAAACAGCTAATCGTTTAAACATAGCTTTTCTCCAATCTTTTCACCCATTTGAATCTGGGTTTCTATTCCGAGGTCTGAGTAAGTCAGGATATCCTGATCCAAGCGAATCGTGTCTTTCGGATAGAGGACAAGAATGGTTGAGCCGCCCAGACCAAAGCAGCCCTTCTCCTGTCCCCTGACCAAATAGTCCCGACTGTGATTGTATATTCTGCCGACCAAGAGCGCCCCTACTTCCATCTGCAGGACAGGTCCTAGGTCGGTATCTAAAAGACAGTATTCTCTTTTATTTTCCTTGTAAATCAGACGTTGCTTCTGGGCTACTTGTCTGACCGTATGCAGGCGTCCCTTGATTTTTCGTCTTCGGGTAATGCTGCCGGATTCAGCAGCCAGATAGCGGTGCAGGTCTTCCACTCCCAGTCGATAAACCAGCGCTGTTCCGCCACTAAACAGCTGAGCCAACTCTTCATCCAGCAGTAAGTCAGCTAGCCTGTATGACTGCCCCTTAATCATCAGCCGCAAGTCCTGACTGATGGTAAAAGCCTCCAGCTTGGCATCCGCCACTGCCAGCACTTGACTGTCAGGACAGACCGGACGCAGAGCGGGCTTGATTTTCCTCTGGAAGAAAGCGGCGAAGCTAGAATAGGGGCCATCTTCATAGTCAGCCAGATTCAGCTGATAATTTTCCACAAAAGCTGCTATTTTCTTGCGAGAAAAAGGAGTGTAGTCTTTCAAAGTCAGAAGATAAGACAGGCTAGGTCGGGTCAAGATAGGCAATAAGAAGCGACCCCAGGCAGTACCATAAAGCTTGTCTAACAGACCCGCCTTGTATTCTATCGGTTCAACTACTTGGCCAGCCCTTCTCAGATAGACCTTAACCATGCGGGAGAACTCCCAGACCAATCAGACTTGCAACAGCTAGAATCGCAAAGACCAGATAGGCCAGCTTATTTGGTTTGGGAATATGGCTGTTGTAGACAAATAGGCAGGGCAGCAAAAGAGACAAGCACAGCCACACCCAAGCAAAGAAGCCAGGCGCCAGCCATTGACAGACCAGATAGGTCAGAGGGAAAAAGAGGGCGCTGTAGGTCACGGGCAAGCCGATAAAATACGAGCCAGATCCTTCATCATGCTTGGCCAAGCGATTAAAATGAGCCAAGCGCGTGACCGCAGCTAAGACATAGAGGACAGCCAAGATGATATTGGCCGCTCCCAAGGGCAGCTGAGTCATGAGGAGCACAGCCGGAAGAGCCGCAAAGCTAATCATATCGCAGAGCGAGTCAATCTCAATGCCAAAGTGCTTCTGACTTTCAGTCCGCTTCATCCGTCGCGCCACCACACCATCAAAAAGATCGCAAATACCGCTAACGATAAAGGCCATCATGGCCAGCCGCAGCTGGGACTGAATGATATCATAGACTGCCAACAGTGCAAAAGCAGCGCCCGTATAGGTCAGGATAACAGATTTATCGTATTCACCGATAAACAAAGGTTCATTCTTCTTCATGAATTCTTATTTCTCCTCTTCTTCCATCTAAAGTAACCAGCATGCCAGTTTTTAGTAGCTGAGTTGCGTTCTTGGCGCAGACCAGAGCTGGAATCCCGCATTCCCGAGCGACAATGGAGGCATGGCAGAGAACCCCGCCATACTCTGTCACAAGACCGCCTAAAATACCGAAAACATAGCTCCATCCCGTATCTGTATAGCGAGTGACAAGAATTTCTCCCGGTTCAATCATCTCAATATCCGCTAAATCCAAGAGAACTCGAACCCGACCAGTCACCTGACCACTGCTGGCTGGCATTCCCGTCAGCAGAGCCTGACTCTCAAGGGCTACCTCTTCCAAGCTCATCTCTTTATCAGTCAAATCACCAACTGGCTCAAAATTCCGATAGGCCTGGCAATAATGCCGATTATCAGCTGCTTCTTCTTGAAGCTGGTCAGCAGTCTTTTGCCCTTTCATAAAGGCAGTCAGGCTTTCTTTCTTAATGTAAAAAATATCTTGAGAATCTTCCAGAAAGCCTCGTTTTTCGTAGGCTCGGCCGAGTTTGAGGCTTATCTGACGAATGAGGTGGTAATAGCGCGTGGAAATATCCTTGAACTCCTCCCGCCACCAAAGCAAGTTCCGCAGGTCTTGATTGATTTTTTCTATCTTTTTCTGCTTGGCTCGAGATAGATGAGCCAAATCCAGCTCAGACTCAGAGACAGGATTGAGAGAAGCTTTGACCGCTTTGTAATACGCTGAATCAGCAACCAACTGCTGGATTGCTGACATAACCTGATGAGCATCTTCTTCGTAACTCGCTACTCGCAAGTCCAGCTCCCGAGCCGAGTGGTAGCCAAAGTCCTTTTGAAAATCCTGAATCTTGATAAAATCTGCTCGCTCAGGATATTGTGCTGCCAGTCCCTGCAACTCTTCCACCGATAGCTTCAACCAGTCGTCTGTCAGCTTCTCGTCTGCCAAAATAAGATCCGCAGCTTCCAGCATCCGAGCCAAAGGCTTGGTATGCGAAACATTTCCCAACTTAGCTATCAGTTGGAAAAATTCATCGACCGTCAGCCATTTGAGGAGACTGGTCTTTTTCATAGACAGCTGGACCGTATTGATGTAGGCCTGCCAGAAATAAGTTCCCTCACTGTCTAAATAAGCCTGATTTAGCACTAACTGCCAAAGACTCTCGACCTGATGCAGCGGGCTTTGGTCGTTCAGTTCTTGGATTTCTTGGTTCAGGCGGTTAAATTGCTGGCGCAGCTCTTGCAGCTTGTCTGGCGCCTGATGTAGAAAGGTTTTAGTTACCTTTTGCGTTTTCAAAGCTACCCGCAGGAAATTCAAGAGCAAGGCTGGACTTAATTTGCTGGTAAAACCTTGACCTTGGTAGTCTTTATTAACTCCCAGCTCATCATCAAAGTCTCGCTCAATATAGCCCGGAATCTGCTCCATACCTTGCTTGACCACGCCTAAGTTCCAGAAAGGCCGGGCATAGTGCAGACGCATCAGCGGCGGCATCACACCTTCAGGCTCTAGGCCAATTGCCAGCAAAAAGCTAGAGAGTGCCTCTTGCCAAGAATGGCGGTAAAGGCTCCACATCAGGTTGGGACAGGGCTGAGCCGCAACGCCTCCATCCCGAAAATTCGCCGTTGTCCAGCGGCCACTGTCGATTTTAGTTGGTACTGTCGTGATGGGCCGAGCCTGCAGCAGATAGACTTGCTCTTGGACAGCACACCACTCAATATCCATGGGCCGACCAAAATGTGCTAAAATCTCCAAAACTTGGTCATGCAGCTTCTGCAAGACTACCAGAGGCATTTCAACTTTCTCAAACTGGCTCCAGTCCGGCTTGTACCAAGAAAGAGTCAGCTGCTTAGGATTGACTTGACCGCTAACCAAGCTCTCAGCCGAGCCTTTTACATACTCAAGCAACATAGACTGATCCTGATTAGTTGCCACATCAAGGGAAAAGCAGACGCCACTGAAGTCAGGCTCTATCTGCTCCTGAATCAGCACTGCCATGGCAAAATCTTTCTCAGGCAAACCCTGACGCTGCCAGTAAGCCAAGGCTTCTGGATTAAAGAGGGAAAGCAGACAAGAACGAATGCCCTGCTCAATTTCTGACAGTGTCCGGCAATTGCCAATCGAATCATACTGACCAGCAAATGACATGGCCTGTCCGTCTTCTAAAAGGGCACTGCTGCGAACGATATAGGCTTGATTTTCCTGACAAAAGGATGCTAACTCCTGTAGCCAAGCTGACTCCAAGGGATATTGCTGCAAACGCTCCGCAATTTCCTCCTTGCCCAAATGAATTAACTCTTTAAGTCCCTGTTTTGAATATTCTGGCAGAGCCGCTCTTAGCCAAGCCATTACTTGGTCCGCTGGCAAAATCAACCCCTTAGGAACCGAAAGACCCAACCGACAGAGGTTGATTAACTGATTGATTTTACCGCCATAGACGGCCGAAGGCTCTTTTTCCAGCCATAGTTCTTTCATCAAAAACTCCCATCTCACATACGATTTTTTCTAAGCTTAGCCCAGTAGAGCAGGCGGTTGACTCCTAGATGCGTGCCCGCCCCTAGGATTAGAATGCCCAGCATCTGCTGCCAGGACAGAGGGATATAGAAAAGCAAGAAAATAATACAGCCAATCAAGGAATCAATCTGGTCTATCCAGATAAAGGTCCATTTCCAGCCATTCTCCGCCGTCTTGCCCTCTCTGATTTCCAAACGGCGCTTGATAAAGCTATTGGGCAGCTCAAACAAAACATAAGCCAGCCCCAAAAGAGCCCCAAGCACCAGATTAAAGAGCACAGTATTTTCGTAGAAAGCATAAACCAAGTGCAGCTTCTCTAGGGTAGGAATACTCTTTAAGAGCAATCCCCAAAGAATCTGCGCCAAAGCTCCCCAGACAATCATGCCTAGAAAGCCTTTCCAGGTCTTGTTAGCCCCAAACAGCCTCTTCCCATCCTTTAACATCATCCCAGCATCCATGGGTCGGTATGCCGCCTCTAGCAGTGAAGACTTGCAAAAGATCATATTCAGAACTCCAGCCAGAATGACCGGCATCAAGGTGACATACAAAGCAAGAATCGAGCGCATATTATTTCCTATTCTTTTTATGAAGATCAGTCTGAAAAAAATCAAGAGACTCTTCAAATTTATATATATCATTATACCATAAGTCGTAAAGCCTCTTTCCAATAAGCCCTAGACATCTGTCGCATCTGACAAGGAGCAACCCATGTCTGCCATTCCGCTCTATCAACTCCAAAGCTGCCTGCTAGAATAATATCGCCTTTAAACCACACAAAAAGCCTCATAAGAACTTTTAAGGAAACCAGCATCTGGTCTATTAAAAGTTACTTATGAAGCCTATGAATTGCGCCTTGTCTCTAGGAAAGAAGTAAACTATTTTTGCTTGGTCTTAAACCACTAACCTTCAAAAGGCGCGCAATTCCTTCATCGATTTTTGGTGTCAAGCAAAATAGTCACTGGGCCATCATTTACCAATTCCACCTGCATATCTGCTCCGAACACGCCCGTCTTGACTGGCACTTGCTCGGCTAACAGCTGGTTAAACCTGTCATAAAAGGGACTAGCCATGTCCGGCTTGGCTGCACCTGTGAAGGCTGGCCGATTTCCCTTTTTGGTATCTGCATGGAGAGTAAATTGGGAAATAGAAAGAATCTCTCCTCCAATATCTTGAACAGAAAGATTCATCTTGTCCTCCGCATCGGAAAAAATCCGCATATTGACAATCTTCCTGACCGCGTAGTCCATATCTTCCTGACTATCATCAGGCCCGACACCTACCAAAAGCAGGAGACCTTGTTCAATGCTGCTATGCAGCTGCTGGGCAATACTGACCTGAGCACGTTTGACACGCTGAATGACAATTTTCATATCTTTTCCTTTATTTCTGACTACTATCTACTCTGACAGGCTCGCACTTAGCCATTGGTTCGTTTGACCGAATACACCTCTGGCACACTCTTAATCTTATCCACCACCGTCGTCAGCATGGACAGGTTGGCAATACCAAAAGAAACATGGATATTAGCAAATTTCATATCCTTAGTTGGCTGGGCATTAACCGTTGAGATATTTTTGGTGGTATTAGACAGCACCTGCAATACATCGTTAAGGAGGCCAGACCGATTGAGACCATAAATGTCAATGTGAGCCGTGTACTCTTTAGTCGAATTATTTTCTTCCCATTCCACATCAAGCAAGCGCTGTTCATAATTTTCCTGAGCCTTGAGATTCATACAGTCTTGCCGATGGATGGCCACGCCGCGTCCTTTGGTAATGTAACCAACAATATCGTCACCAGGCACAGGATTACAGCACTTGGCAATCCGAATGAGGAGACCAGACGCCCCCTGAATAACCACACCGCCTTCGTGCTTGACCTTAAGGGTGTCTTTTTTATTTTCGACCTTAACTTCACCACCCTTGACCAATTCCTCCGCCTCTGCTTTGGCCTTGGCCCGCTCTTCCTCACGGCGCTCTTTTTCTGTCAAACGATTGAAAATACTAATGGCACCGATCTCACCGAAACCAATTGCCGCAAAAAGCGCTTCTTCGGTCTTATAGCTGGTCTTTTGGAGCACATCTTCCATGTGCTTCTTGTCCATGTACTTATTGGCTACATAACCATTCTCCTGAAATTGAGCCTGCAAGAGCTCCCGTCCTTTAGAAATAGACAGCTCCTTGTCTTGATTTTTAAAGAACTGACGGATTTTATTTCTGGCCTTGCTGGTCTTGACAAGATTAAGCCAGTCACGACTAGGTCCAAAGGAATTGGCATTGGTGATGATTTCCACCTGATCCCCAGTCTTCAGCTTGGTATTGAGCGGCACCATGCGGCCATTAACCTTGGCTCCTGTCGCCTTCTCCCCAACCTTAGTATGGATCTCATAGGCAAAATCAATGGGTCCTGAGTCCTTAGGCAGAGAACGAACTGCTCCATCCGGTGTGAAGACATAGATTTCCTCAGCCAGGTAGCTTTCCTTAACCGAATCAACAAATTCCTTAGCATCACCAGACTGGTTCTGCAACTCCATCAGTTCCTTGATCCAATTCATCCCGATGGCAGATTCTTTGCCGTCAACCTGACCCTTAATTCCTTTTTTATAGGCCCAGTGAGCAGCGACCCCGTATTCTGCGACTTCGTGCATTTCCTTGGTTCGAATCTGAAACTCAATCGGACCTTTAGGACCATAAACAGTCGTATGGATAGACTGGTAGCCGTTGGCCTTGCGGTTGGCAATATAATCCTTGAAACGCCCCGGCATAGGTTTCCAAAGCTCATGGATGTAGCCCAGCATAGCATAGACATCACTGTGAGTGCTCAAAATGCAGCGAATGGCAATCAGATCATAGATCTCATCAAACCGCTTCTTCTTGTCCTGCATTTTGCGGTAGATGGAGTAAATATGCTTGGGACGACCGTAAATCTTCCCATGTAGATTGCGCTCTCCCGCGTAGGTTTCAATCTTGTGGACAACTTCCTCTACCAGAGCTTCCCGCTCTCGGCGCTTCTCCTTCATCATGTGGGAAATTTTATAAAACTCCGTCGGATTGAGATAGCGGAAAGACAAGTCTTCCAATTCCCATTTGACACTGGAAATCCCCAAACGATGGGCCAGAGGAGCATAGATTTCCATCGTTTCCTGCGAGATTCGCTCCTGCTTGTCTGGCCGTAAATGATTCAGAGTACGCATATTATGCAGACGGTCAGCCAGCTTAACCAAGATCACTCGAAGGTCTTCTGACATGGCCATGAGCATCTTGCGATGATTTTCCGCCAATTGTTCTTCGTGAGACTTGTATTTGACTTTCCCAAGCTTGGTCACACCATCCACAATCACGCGCACATCATGACCGAATTCCCGCTCCAGATCGTCCAAGGTCGCCGCCGTATCCTCTACGACATCATGCAAAAAACCACAGGCTACTGAAACAGCATCCAGCTTGAGCTTGGCTAAAATTCCTGCCACCTGAATCGGATGGACGATATAGGGCTCTCCCGACTTACGAGTTTGCCCGCTATGGCATTCCATCGCATAAATCAACGCTTTTTGAACAAAAGCCACATCCTCTGCAGCTAAATATTTTTTTGTTAGGGCTACAACCTGATTCCCCGTTAAATTTTCTTCTTTTGGCATGCATTCTCTCCGCTTTCTTGCCTACTATTTTAACATTTTTAAATCAATATGAAAACCAAGAGGACTAGAATATCAGGGAGGCGCTGGGATAGAAGTAAACTTTCAAACATCCAGCTTGCTTCCATGTTTCTAAGTACAGCTTTAAAAGCTTTCCCAGACCTTACAAATAGTCCCAGCCCCACGAGGTTGCTCGACAATCCGTGGCTCTTGAGCAAGCAGCTGCAACCTCAAAGATCTCTTTCTAATAAAAAGCGAGGCCGAGACACTTTTGTCTCAACCTCTGTGATGAAAATGATGTACTTTCTCCATATGAGCCACTTCTTTTAGAAACTCATAATAGGCATAGATGAGGTAACCAGCAGAGGCCACACCCAAAATAGCTATTGATACTTCAAATAAGGTAGACAAAGACATGATAAACCTCCTCTCCTTATTTCAAACTGCAATGTGCAAAACGACCATCAGCGGCTGTTTCGTTTCCGATTTTTTCCTTTCTAGCCTGCCTCCGGATTCACCTTTATTATACCAAATTTAAGATAGGAAAACAATAAAAATTCCTTTATAAAAGCACTTTTTCCTGACAATTTTGTAAGACTTGATGAGAAAATAATTCTTATCTATTCGAAGTGCTCTTCTTCCTTTTCAACTATTTTCTCTTTCTTTCTATGAGCATACTCTCTAATTGTTAGTCCAGTCGCAATATTGGTTAAAAGTAAGATTACAAGTAGATAAACCCAGATCGGTGTATTTGATAAAACACCAGATTGATTGGTTTTTTCAGTTACAACTGGGTTGGATAAGAAGTTTAAAACAGCTTGGTTATCCGTTCCGTTCGAACGAGCATTTGATAGTACTCCTTGGAAGTTCTTATTAAATTCAGTACTATCTTCAACATTCTTAGCCTGATTCTTAATAAGTGATTCCGTTTGCTGATGAACTTCCTTCACTTCTCCTTGAACTCTTTTAGCTTGCTCTGCTAAAGTATTAAATTGCGTATCCATAGATCCAATTGTGTTCCCATTAGAGATGATTGTATCAGAAGTGTTCCGAGTATTAGAGGCAAGTTTTGTAACAATATCCAATAGACTATTACTACTATCATCTGTTGTATAAAGTCTACTATTTGACAAACCGTCACCTGAACTTGTTGGAGAAATCTCTAAAAGCTCTGGGCCATTTTTTTTCCACTTCTCATACTCCTCATTCAACTTATTAGATGCCTCTTGGTGCCAATTGTCTAAGTCTTTAACAATTGTTGCAAAATAATCGCTAGGTAATTCTTCTTTTGCCAGTTGAGGAAGAGAGGCTATATTTGCCTGAAGTCTATTTATCTCTACACTTAATTTAACATATAGGTCAATTCCTGACTGTCTATATTGATCCACATCTTTCTGTTGCAACTTATCCGCTACAGATGATGGTGAAATGTTCCCATACATCTTCGCAACTGAGTCACTCGCTGGATTAGCTATGTCAACATTGTTATACGATGATGTTGGGCTACCATATAAATTCTTAACCATAGTCGACGCTATATCAATTCGAGATAGTTGGTCAAAAATATGGGATAAATCTTTCTTTACTAACGCAACATTTCCTTTATTATCATCATAAAAGAAACTATACTCTAAAGGAATTCTTTCGCTACCAATTTCAAGTTCAAACATAATAGTATTCAGTCCATAATTAGGAGAAAGTTGAATTTGAAGTTGGAGGGTAGTCGGTGCTGAAATCTTATCAACGCTTGGAACTACTGTGGCTCCCTTGGCACCCTTAACACGTACATTTGTCACACGAATAGGAGTTTCAATATATTTCTTAGCTCCAGTTCCTGCAGAAGAGAGCTCAGGATAAACATGAGTCATTGTAACCGTTTGAGTCTCTGTAGGTGGCAACACATCATTAGCTACTGTTATAAACGTATAGCCTGGCATCGAACCAGTAGTCCTACCTTTAATGCTCGCATATTTCGACAATAGGCTTAATTTTGCGTAATATGAATTGATTTGTCCATCTGTTAAAGCTCCAAACTCTTTTAGTTTATTAAATAAGATTCCATAATCACTAGGATTAACACTAATAGAAGCAATCGTGCTATCTACTTGATTGGTATAATCTATGGGTAATTCGTCTGAATCTGATAAAGTATTAACAACCTGCTTAGCTAAAGCTTGTCTTACACTATTTTGATCTGCTTCATCACTGACTGCTTTTAAAATCGCTGCCTCATCACTTCCTAAGGTCGATGTATCAATCACTTTGCCGTCAAAATAGTTCTGAGATACTTGTCTACGAGACTCCTCAAGAGAGCTCCGAATGGATCCTAGTTCTTTTCGAGACTGCTCTATCTTCGCTTGATATTGGTCCATCTTCTCATTATAACTATTTATACGCTGAGCTAAACGTTTAAAATAAGGTTCTGAATTATCTGGATCAGTAGAGGAGTCTGTATTTTTGAAAAGATGCAAATAATTCATTGAATTTCTATAAAGGGTTAGATACAATTCATTATCTTTATCATATTGATTCTTAATAGAATTTCCTGCGACTCGAGCATTGTGATTAGCAACCTGTGATTGAACTTGTTTGTACTTTAAAATTGGATCTGCTTGACCGAGTAAGGACTCCGAATTTTTTTTCAACAAATCAGAGGTTGAGGTTTTGAAACTTGACGTTGATTGTTCAAATGCTCTATTAGAAGACTGAACACTCTGTGCGATCGAAGGAATGGAATCTATTGATTTAATACTCCTATCAGCAGGTTGAAAGATTGAAGTAGATAAGGAACTATACACATCTGATTCATCATCAACAATTGTTTTCATCCGAAGCTTGGCATCATCAAGATTATTAATGACACTTGTAAAATATAGACGAATGGTTTTCTGATTCAAGCTATTAACATAATCCCCGACTTGTTGAGCCATTTCAAGAGACTGTTCTTTTTTTACAGAATCTTTTACTTTATACGTTATTTTGGCTTTTTCAGGATTAAAACTTGACAATTGCAATATATTGTGCGAGAAATCTTTAGGTATGTAAATGATAGCTTCAAGTGAATCATCCTTGTACTGGCTTTCTGCTTGATTCCTAGATAGGACTTTCCAACTCGCCTCTTTTTTCTCATCCTTCGCTAGTAATTTTGTAAAATCATCTCCAAAATTATATTGGACACTATTTAATTGCTCACCCTCATCTTGATTGACAATTCCAATTCGAAGATGTGTTTTTTCCTTAGTTCCTAAAATAAAAGAAAAACTATCTGATTTACTTACATAGATAAGAACTCCCACAGTAAGCATCAAGCATAAAATAATTAACACTTTTCCAAACAAATGTTTTTTTTCTTTTTTTAGACTCATTATAATTCTTTCTCCTAAATTGATTTTAGCCGCATCATCGTTACTTGTTAACAGGAATCTCTCTGTCTATTATAGCACATTCAAGACTTATTATGAAAACTTTTTGTAACTACTTATCTTGCGCTATTCTCAGGCGATGAACACTTCTACCAACGAAGAACTGTGTTTCATTAAGTTCCACCAAAGGTTCATTGTATTGAGTACGACCTGGTACGACCTTTTGTTCATTAAAGGTAGTACCAAACGTTCCCATCGGAACATTTTGTCGAAGTCGCTTGAAGAATGGTGTAAATTTACTAACTACACTACTTTGATAACCATGGAAAATTAAATGGATGTTAACTACCGAAGATTTGGTGAACAAAGTATTTACATCTTTATCCGTCAACACAATCTTATCTCCAGTTAAGTGTATATCTGGAAGATAAACAAACATTGGTTGCTCTCTACGCTTACCAGATTGGATGATTCCTAAGAGTTCACCAAGGAATTGGCTAATATTCGCCTCATCAATTCTAGTGTCAAAATATTCATTCATACCAGCAAAACGTCCATCTGTATCAACTACTACACGGTCCATTTCCCCAGAAAACTCTGAAAAAGCTGACAATATTGCTCGTTCAATACTATATGTTTGAGAAGGAGTGTCATCCATGAGAAGAATAAAGTCATAATTCATTGGTTCAATAGAGCGAATCATTGTTGTTTCTTTATCATAACCAATTGGAATATTGAATCTCTCCCGTTCTTCTTGAACAGCTACATCATTTTCAAATTCCTCAAATGTAATCTCATTAGCCAGCATCGGGATAGCTTCGGGTCTAGAGCCATTCCATGACTTGTCCATTGATTCAATAGCGTTTTCTAAACTCTGCAGTCTCTCAAGATTTGAACCCCCTTCCGTTGCAAGGTATACTTGAAAACGAATTGGTTCCTCAAATCTAATCTGACCGCGACCTGGAACAACTTGATCAGCCAGAGCATCAAAACCAATAAGATCTTTTTTGGAGTCCTTATCTACCAAATATAGAACAAACTGTGTAGCAAAATTACTTCGCATACTTAATTTCATACTAGTATTTCGGAGAACTGTTGCTATCAAATAAATACCTAGGCTCGCTCCTTCACGCAGTACCTGATGAAAAGCAGATTCAACAGAACTTTCAAGCGGATGATCACGCACAGTATCATAAGAGTCAACAATATTCAAAATAAATGGTAAAGATTGCCCTGTCTTCTGCTCATACTGTTCAATAGAAGTGACTCCATATTCAGCCAATAAATCCCGTCGTTTTTGTATTTCCTTTTGTAAACTTTTAAGGAACTTTATTAGTTTTTCTGCATCATCTAATGTAGCAATATCTGCCACATGTGGTAATCCTTTCAGAGGGAA
>ERZ772961.219-NODE-219-length-25996-cov-3.873366_pt1 | contig 25996 bp, 11 predicted proteins | sample MGYA00580677_ERZ772961 | MGnify/ENA primary metagenome ERZ772961 (study PRJEB29015, sample SAMEA2738088) | human oral metagenome | biome: human oral; feature: human-associated habitat; material: saliva | place: China | collected 2227 ... | reverse complement strand
CAATTGTTAATGAACCATCTTTAGTCAAATCAACGTCTTTATTCAAGGAATATGTGAATTGTTTATCATTTTGATCTAATACAATGTTTTTACCAGCACTTAATGTAACAGTATTACCAGGATTTACCAATTTAGTAGCTTGAGTGCCTGTTACACTACCACCATTATTAGAAGAAACTACATTCCAACCTGAAGCATTGATTGCATCAGCTACATTTGTAGTTGTTGCAAGGCCATTTGTAGTAGGCGCTTCTGCTTTACCAGCAGCATTAGCAGTAATAGGATTACCAATTTTAGCTTTTACTGTAATACCAGTTCCATCAGCAGATGTAGAGATGAAATCGCTACCTTTTACGTTTAATGTATGATCTTTCAATAATACATCACTATTACCAGTATCACCAGCATATTTCAAGTTAACGTTTTTCAATTGAGCTACGTTAACTGCATCAGTATCTGCAGTACCTGCTGCAAGACCTGTTAATTGACGGGTTTTATCAGAGCCATCACCGATAGAAACAGCTGCTAAAGTGGATGTACCAACTGCACCAGCTTGAGTACTATATTTATCTGTACGATCAGATGCTGGATTGTAACCTTCTACACCTGCATTAATAGTTGTTTTAGATTCAGAACCAAGAGCTACGCCGCCTTCAATATTTGCAGTAGCTTTGTAACCTACAGCAATTGCATTATTTGCAGAAGCTGTTGTTTTGTTACCTTCAGCACCAAAAGTTCCTGGGCTATCAGCAAATGCAGCACCTTTACCATCACCACCAATAGCAATAGCACGATCGCCTGTAGCAGTTGCATTCCAACCTACAGCAACGGAGCTATCATTAGCAGCTTTTGCAGTACGACCTAATGCTGTAGCACCAACACCTGTAGAGTTTGCACCATTACCCATTGCCAACGCGCCATGTGCATTAGCAGTAGTAACTTGACCAAATGCAATGGAACCAGATCCAGATGCATTTGCTTGATTACCAATTGCAGTAGAGTTATTACCAGTAGCTTGAGCTTTAGTACCAATAGCTGTAGAAGCATTAGCTGTTGCTTTTGTTTGATTACCAATAGCAATCAAATCAAAATCTTTTGCTGTCGCTGCTACTGCTTGAGCGTTAATACCAATAGCAAGACCTAAAGAAGCTGAAGGACCATCAGCAGATTGTGCTTTTGTACCAGCGGAACCGATTGCGATGTTATGACCTGTTAATGCACTTACATCAGAACCGATTGCAATGGAGTCATCGCGTTGAGATTCTGTATTGTAACCGATAGACACGTTACGATCGCCTTGAGCCTTAGCTTGATTACCAATAGCAGTAGATTTACCACCATTAGCCCTAGTGCCACGCCCAACAGCCACACCTTCCATAGCATTTGCTTGTGCGCCGGAGCCAACAGCTACAGTATAGTCAGCCAATGCTTTTGCTTGGTTACCAAATGCAAGTGTTGCTGTACCTTTAGCTTCTGAAGTGTTACCCATAGAGTACGCATTGCCACCTTCTGCCTTATTATTGTTACCAATAGCAAATGCGGAATTACCTTTTACATGGTTATTAGCACCATAAGCAAGTGTACCGTCATTGTTATCAGTCGAATTTTGGTAACCAACTACTACGGAGTTTACCCCTACACTGTTAGAACCATTATAAGTACCGTTAGGAGAAATATTAACCGCACTATTACCTAAGTCTACATTCGCATGTACCGGTGTACCCACTGCGCCAGCGCCTACCATAGCCAAACCAGCTAATACGCTAGCTAACACTTTTTTCTTACCACCATTGTTTTTTGCAACTTCGGAAACTACTACGTAGCACTCTTTAGTTTTGCTCCAAACAACTTTAAAGATTTTATTCATATTACTATGAACCCCTTTCTTAACTAGACACAATTACAATCCTTATAATTAATAATCAATAAATATAAAAGACTGAAAGGCCAAACATCCCATACTTTATGGCATTCTGAGTGTCTTTCATATTCTTTTCATTTTGTGTCATGAACAGAATATCATATATCGAAAATCTTGTAAATACTTTACTTCATCTTTTTATCATAAACACCAAAGTTTATTATTAGAACCTTTATTTTGTTAAACAAAATTTAATATATGGTCGTTTTTTTACTCATTTTTTTGACGATTTATACGTATTTTATAAAATCTAATCTATTTTATTCTATCCAGTTTTATTATTTTCGATAATTGCATTACCAAAACTTATAAATAAAGGTTTAATCGATTTATGGAGATTGATTTTTCTCGATTTCAAACTCTATTTCTATATTATCTATAAATTTTGATCTCAAAAAAAAATCTATATATGAAATTCACTCAATCCTTTGATAACAATTTCATAATTATTTCATATACCTCTTTGCAAATGAAATAATTATGAATTCGCTCTCCTATATATAATAGAAATTATGATATACTTAATCATAATGAGGTAAAATTTAACCATATAGTAACAATGAGGATTTACCATGGACACACAACCAAAAGAAGCACATAAAGATATGTATAAAGAAACCACAGAAGAAATAGTAAAAGGTAATAGCAGCGAAGGCCAAGCCATTAGTCCCCCTCCGCATCAACCGTCTACTGACCAAGCGGGCATTGAGGCATTAAAGGACTCGTATGATGATTTCCTTTATGTATCTAAAGCCTTTGCTAGTTGTTCTATTAATTCATTAATTGCAACGGCGCGCATCTACGGTCTTGATCCGGCGCCAATTAAGGGTGCGCGTGTGCTTGAGCTAGGCTCCTCTTGTGGCGGCAATATCATTCCACAAGCGCTGTACTATCCAGAGGCAACTTTCACAGGCATCGACCTGTCATCTGTACAAATCAAACACGGTAACGAATTAATCGATTCCATGGGGCTCACCAATGTAACCTTGTTAGAAAAAGATATCATGGACATCGATGATGACTTTGGCACCTTCGATTACATTATTGTTCACGGCATCTGGTCTTGGGTGCCTGACATGGTTAAGGATAAAATCCTCAACATTTGTAATCGCAATCTATCTGATCGCGGCATTGCTTATGTGTCCTACAACACGTATCCCGGTTGGAAACGATTAGAGCAAATGCGAGATATTATGCTCTACTCTGAAAAGCAATTAAAGTCTCAATCACTGCAAGAACGTACTGTATACACTAAAAACGTGTTAAAACTTCTTGGCGAGACAATGAACATGGATCAACGGTCCCAAGAGCGGTCAGGTTACAAAATCGCCAATATCAATACTGTCTTAGATTCCAATGATTATTATGTGGGCCATGAATATTTAGAAACCTTTAACGATCCTGTGTATGTGTCTGAGTTTATTGACCGTGCAGAACAGCAGGGCTGTGTATATATCGGTGATGAAAGCCTCGAAAAATCCTTTATCACATGGCTCAATGATAAGGTAGTAGATAATATTAAAGCCCTTGCCAACGGTAATCATAAGGATAAAGAGCAATATTATGACTTTGTCTATGATACACAGTTCCGCATGGCTTTATTAACAAAACCATGCAATAGAGACAAAATTGTGAGAGACGAAACGGTTCAAAAAGACATTCTGGACACGTTGTACTTTGCGGCACCTTTTGAAGATTCCTTAGGCATGCCTTCGGAGTGGACCGATACGCTACGCATTACGCTCAAACAGTTTATGCGCACGTTCCAACAATTTAATGTGCAAGATATTGTAGACTACATGGCAGAGCATCATCCTAATGAGGAATATAACAAGGACAGATTGTACGTACAGCTATTCTTGCTAACCATTTTAGGCCATCTCCGTTCGTATGCTGAGAAATATGAAAAATTACCATTTGTAGAAAATGTGAGTTACATCCCAGAACGTTTCATTAGATATGTTTCTACCCTCATCGAAGGCAACGGCAAACAATATATGTCCTTAGGCAATATGTTTAACCAAGAGGATCCTACTGTAGACCAAGGGCTATTGTACGTCATGAAACAAATGGCGCAGCCAACGACTCGTGACGAACTAATTAAGATTTTAGATGAAACCCTAACCATCACTCGTACGAAAGCAGATGGTGAGACCTTCACTGTCCCAAGTGAACAATACCTCGATGAGTCTATTAAACATTTAGTAGAGCTTGGCTATTTTAGACACCAAGCTTAAAACACCATTTTTTATTTTGATACGTCACTACTTAAGTTATTACATTACTTCTAATTAAGGTATGACATAGTTGCGACTTAACAAGAGAAAAAGTAAGCCTTAGTTTCACTTTCAAAATTTAATCACACAAAAATAAAAGCGTAACTGGTATAGAGTGCCGTCTATATCAGTTACGCTTTTTTGATTTGGCTACTACTTAATTATATTTAGAAGTGAGGTAATCTGTGTAGTAGCCAACGGTTATTTAATAACCTATTCTATTTTTTGTTTACGCGAACGCGTTCAATTGTTGGTTCACCTTGAGCATTTTTCGCTACTGTGTCCACGCGGAACAAGGCCATTTCTGGGCTGAATTCAGTAACGAGGCGATCATCTACTGTTACGCCGTCTTGGATTGCACGGTATACGATTTGTGCGAATTCATAACGAGTTAACAAGCGGTCACCACCAAATGTGCCATCTGGATAACCTTCAACGAGACCACGGCGAGATAAATCACTTACTGCTTCATATGCCCAGTGGTTTGCAGCCACGTCTGGGAACAATGTAGTATGGTCAGCTTTCATCTTAGTACCAGCTACGCCGTTCAATAATGCAGTCAATTTTTGGATTTGTGCATTTTGTTCAGCTACAGTTTTCTTAAGAGCCAATACCTCTTTGCCGATAGCTACACGAGAACGAGATACACCACTATGAGCGCCTACTTTCACAGATAAGCCAGCATTAAATACTGTTTCATCGCCGTCTACTGTGGAACCGACGCTAAGTTGTACATCTTCGTTAGGACGGTAGAAAGCACCGATAGCTGCCGCATCACCACTGCGGTAGTGACCATAACCTGCAGCAAAGTCCCATTTAGCGTCTGGATCGAAATCAAGTGGATGTAAAGCCGCCAACGCTGCAGCGCCTGCTACAGATTTATCGATACGTTTATCCATCTTGGAAAGATCGCCCTTGAAGGAGTTCATATTGTTATTGATGTTTGTAATATTGTTTTGAATATCTGTTACATTGCCTTTAATGTTTTTGATATCCTCTGTATTCTTAGCGATGTTTGTAGTATTGTTTGCAATATTACCTGCATTTTTGTTGATATCGCTTCTATTTTTGTTGATATCATCGCGGTTTTTGTTGATGTCATTGCGATTGTTCTTGATATCATCTTTGTTTTTGTTGATATCGTTGCGATTTTTGTTGATGTCGTCGCGGTTTTTGTTGATCTCTGTCTTATTTTTGTCGATATTCGTAGTATTGTTATTGATTTGGTCCGTAATATCTTTAGACAAAGATACTTTGTAGTCACGGCTATTACCATTGATTGTTGGTGTTACCGTAATGTGGTCACCTGCTGTTACTGTTGTAGTACCTGTAGCAGCGGTGATTTCGTCTTTCACCTTTTTAAGTTGGGAAACGTTAACCGCATCAGTATCTGCTACGCCAGCTTTCACATTGTTGATGATTTGATCACCAGCACTGATACCGTTTGTAGTGTAGTAAACTGTTTTGTCCCCTTCACTTGCGTACATACCAGATTTTGTGAAAGTAGCTTGTTCTAAGGTATCTGTATTTTCGATTTGGATACCTTTAGGTGTAACACCGATATTTTCGCTGCCGTTAAAGAAACGAGCGCTGTCTTTATCGATACGAGCACGAACATCGTCCGTTGCTTTACCGAAGTTAACAGAGTTCATCTCTACTAAATCTTTGTTTACAGCTACTTTGTATTCAGCACCACCGTTTGCATTTGTACCTTGTGTTACAGTCGTATTATCGCCTGCTACAACTGTAGTATGTTTTTTAGCTTCTGCTTCAACGGTGTTAACTTTTGTTTCTAAGTTATTAACCTTAGTTTCCACATTGTTAACTTTAGTTTCTACTGTATTTACTTTGTTTTCTACTGTATTTACTTTGTTTTCTACAGTATTAACTTTAGTCTCTAAGTTGTTAACCTTAGTTTCCACAGTATTTACTTTATTTTCTACAGCAGTCACTTTGTCGTCTACTTTTTTAAGTTGACCTACGTTAACTGCATCAGTATCTGCTTCGCCGGCTTTCACATTATTGATTTTTTGATCGCCTGCGCTAATACCGTTTGTAGTGTAGTAAACGGTTTTATCCCCTTCACTTGCGTACATACCGTATTTAGTGAAGTTCGCTTGTTCTAAGGTATCTGTATTTTCGATTTGAATACCTTTAGGTGTGATACCGATGTTTTCGCTGCCATTGAAGAAACGAGCGCTGTCTTTATCGATACGAGCACGTACATCGTCTGTAATCTTACCGAAGTTAACAGAGTTCATATCCTCTAAGTCTTTCTTTACAGATACTTTGTATTCAGTACCACCAGCCGCATTTGTACCTGCTGTTACAGTTGTGTTATCCCCTGCTACAACAGTAGTATGCTTTTTAGCTTCTGCTTTAACATCGTTGATTTTTTCTTCTGCTTTTTTAAGCTGTGCTACGTTTACTGCATCAGTGTCATCTGTACCAGCTGCTACAGATGTAATTTGGCGTGTTACATTATTCGCTACGTCGCCAACGGATACGGCAGAGCTTGTCGCTTTCCATGCAGCACCTGTTTCTGTAGAGGCAGCACCTGTTTTAACATCATAGCCAATACCGCCAGCTGCTACTGTTGCCTTGGAGCCACTACCAAGAGCTACGCCGCCTTCAGCAGTTACCTCTGTGTTGTGGCCAATAGCTACTGCTTCGTTCACAGTTGTTGTAGTACCAGCATCGCTAGAACCAATTGTAACAGTATTGTTAGCACCTGTTACAGTACGGTTATCGCCTACGATAATTGTGTCAGTTGCATCAGACACAGTATTCTTGGAACCAATAGCTGTCATGTGCTGAACTTTAGTAGCCGTATTACCTACGCCCATAGCAAGGTTGTCTTTGCTTTCACCACCCTTAACACCTGTCACAGTATTGTTAATACCGATCATAGATGTACGTAACGTGTAGTCAGCCTTGTTAGCACCACCAAGGGCCATCGTGGAGCCACCACCGTTAGCGTTTTTAACAGCAGTACGCAATGTTTCAGCGAATTCCTTAGCAGAACTGCCTGCATCAGTTGCATTAACAGGAATCGGTGTAACGGAATTAGTAATTTCGTTACCTGCACCCATCACAATGGAACCGTTGGAGTTGAACGTTCTATTCGCTGTACCTACGATGCTGTTACCGATACCAGAGTAGAAGCTGCTAGCCGTTTTAGATTCATTACTATTGAAAGAACCATTCACAGTAGATGCTAAGTTTTTAACAGGGTTGGAGAAACGACCACCATTATATTCACTGGAAATAATATTGTACGTACCAGTGTTTGTAGCAAAGGCACCATTTGTGAAACTGTTAGCGCCTACTGTAGTAGCATATACATTCAATGCATCCTTACGAGTAGAAGCAGAATCTACAGTTGTGTCACCAAGGTCACCTTTATAGTTGTGGGAACCAATCATAGTGCTGCCAGTACGAGCAAAGGTATTATCACCAATTGCGACACTGCCTACTACCTTAGTTGGATCCGCAGGAATTCGAGCCGCAGAGAATAAACTACCGCTATAGTTAGTTTGACCCAAAGCAAAGGCAGCCTCTACGCCGCCTGCCATATTTTCAATTTTTGCGTTTTTACCAATAGCTACGCTACCACCTTGGCTAGCATAGTTATTGATTACAGCGCCGCTACCTACAGCAATGTCGCCTGTAGCAGCACTAGCACCATTAGAATATTGAATAGCGGCGCCTTTACCGACAGCCACGTTTTCCGCTTTAGGTGCACTGCTGCCAGTACCGTATGCTACGCCACTACCACCGCCAGTCGTAGTGTCTGCCGCACTTGCAACAACCCACAAACTGGATAACAACACACCGTTAATTAACATAGTTAATAAACGTCTCCGTTTGTTCATGATGAGTATCCTCCATGTACTTTAATTACTATCTCTCTTACAAATAACTTGCAAATAATTCACGATATTTTCATGAGACTTATATGAACATTGTAGCATGAATATCTAATTTGTAAACAGTTTTATATATATCTATTAAATGTATTTAAAAATAGGAACTGTTTTAGTATTAATTGTGGAGACAACAAAAAATGGGTAGTTAATCCATACAGATTAACTACCCACTTTCGGTAAGAGGAAAGGCGAACCTCTTACGATTGCCGCATGATTTAGTTTGTTGTTGAGAGAGAGATTTTTAAGTAAATACACCGCAATAGTTATTGAAGTAACAGAGAGTAACTAATAATGAACGGGCGATCACACGGCACTAAAAAAGTAATGTTTCCACATTAAGATAATGGCCTTACATAAGAGCCATTATCTATAAAGAACAGTTAAACTTAATCCTAACTCTTCCTTATCATCAGTATATCATTTATTAAGCTCAGATAATAGATAATTTTTCATTAAATTTTCATTAAGAAATAATGAGCCGAATGAATCACAGTTCTATTCACTTTATGAGTTGTATTATAAAAATTATTACTCAACCCAGATCGTATTATGTCGTCTTACAAGACTTAGCATTTTGGAACGAACACTCATAGCGCCCTCTACGCTGTGCTTACCACCATACCAAGCTACAGGAGATCCAGCTAAGCGGAATGTAATCTTCCCATACGCTCCACCTGAGTTATGCTCAGGCTTGTTATAGCCCATATCGACAGACACACGGGGTGTGAGCTGCAACTCGGAACCAACGCGCAAACCATTCTTATCAGCCTGACGTTCTTGATTCCAATGGTACCCTTCTACATAGACTCTCGCCCAACGAGCATTTTTGAAAGTCTTTCCATATTCGAGGGTATAACCATTTGCTACACGCTCCAAGGTATGAAGGTTCGCATCGAGGACGCGCTCATCAGAAGCAGAACCGTACCAGTTGAAGCGGAACTCGCTTTCACCAGACATATATTCAAGGCCCCCGCTGAGGCGATCGTGATGACGCAAGAAGCGATGGTCATAGAAGAGATGAGCACCATAGAGGCGACGATCATCCTTCGAGATACGTCGATACCCAACACCTACGTTAAGGGTTGTCCCAATATCAGAGGCCCGAGAAATGCGCTGTTGCGTAAACCATACGTCGCGCGACTTATCATCGTAATGGCCTAGAGGCTGAACAGTCTCAACAGAGTACAATGGCTTCCACCTCTCTTGGAACTGGAAGCTCAGCGTAGTGCGTCGCATCCACGGTTTACCTTTGGCGCCATACATCGCATTGGATACATTGGACATAGCCACCGCATTGATAGCGCGGTTTACTGCATCTACGTCGCTGTACTGCACCGTCTTGGTCTCTTGGCGATCCATCACGAGAGGGCCACCTTCACCAATCACATGGTCTGGTGTGGCCGCAGGATTAATGTGAAAGCCCTCAGAGGCTGCTTTGATGCGGGCCTCACGGTTATCTGTTTTGACTACATCTTTAGAGGTCTCTGTTTTGACGCTGCTCTCACGATTGTCTGTATTTACAGACACTATTCCTTTATCGCTATGTAATTGTTGTTTTTCTGCCTCTGCGGAACCCACACAACACAAAAGGGCACTCAAGGCAACACATACAATACGTTTCATTACTCTCTACAACGTTTTATTATTCTCTACACATAAAATTCATGAACAATAAATGAAATATATATTAGTGTAACGAATAATGTGCACCACTGTCAAGAAATTGGAACCATATATAGCCAAAACTATAAAGAAATGTTTCTATGTAGATTAACCTTTTCCGTTTCGACTTAAACGTTTTCATACCATTGCATAAACATTCTCTAAAATATCCGTTTATGGTGTATTTTATACCCATAATATACAAAATATTCATTTACAATATGCTTTTTATGTATTATTATGAATCTGTAAGTTTTTATGAAAGTTTTGTGAAGTCATAATATGCAAAGGAGTGTATTGCGATGAGTAAGAAACATTTTGTATTAACTGGTATCGTGCTAACTGCACTATCTATGGGAGTCGCTTCTGCAGCGCCGATTAACATCGTCCAGACAGGACACAATATAGGCGCGGAAGGAACGACTTTCACCAATGATGGCAACATTACCTTAGGTCACGCCGCGGGGGCTGCGAATAGTACCCATCAAGTGATCAATAGTCCTAACTCGAACGGTAATAACATCGCCATCGGCACCCTATCCAGTAATGGTTCCAAGGGAGGCGCCAATATTACATTAGGTGGCAAAACCTTCCTAAACGGCACAGGCGACAACAACGTAATCGCTGGTTCCCTCACTGCCAACAATGCGAAAGCGACCATGTCCATCATCATGGGTACCCAATCGGGCGAAAAATCCGAAGGTACTAAAAACGTATGGCTCGGTCATTACCAAGGTGCGAATAGCACGGCTAACAACTCCGTCCTCATTGGCTCTGGTTCTTCGGTAAAAGCTGATTTTACCCTCGGCATCGGCCATTATACGAATATCAATGCCAAGAAGGGCCTCGCTATCGGTTCCTATAATACCTTATCCGATAAGGCTACTGAGTCTGGCGTATTCGGTCAAGGTCAATATGGGAAAAATGCCATTGATGCAAGTGGTTCCTATAGCATTGGTAACTATAACCACATCTCTGGGAACAACACCTTCGTTATGGGTAATAATGTAACTACAGCATTAGAGAATGCCGTTATTCTCGGCAACGATTCGACGGATGGCGATGTAGTAGGCACATCGAGCTATACCTTTAAGAATGGTACGACTGTAAACTATGCAGGTACTACACCTGTATCTACCGTATCTGTAGGCGCTAAAGATAAAGAGCGGACTATAACTAATGTAGCGGCAGGTCGCGTAAGCGCTACCTCTACAGATGCTATCAACGGTTCCCAACTATACGGCGTGCATCAAATGATCGATTCCCTTGGTCAAAGTACAAATGCGCAACTACAAAGCTCCATTAGTCATGTAGAGCAAAATATTAATCGCGTAGAGCAAAACATTAGCCGCGTCGAACAAAATATTGGCCGCGTTGAATCGGAATCCAATAAGGGTGATGCTCGCGCCGCTGCACTAGCTGCTTTACATCCTATGGGCTTCGATCCAGACAATCGCATTCAATATATGGCAGGCTATGGTCATTATAAAAATGCCAATGCCCTTGCCCTCGGTGTTGGTTACTACCATCGAGATAATCTATTATTAACTACAGGTGTAACACTCAATAGCCACCTTATGGCTAATGTAGGCATTACCTATAAACCTGGTAAGTCTAACATGACGAACCACCCACAAAACCTTGAAGCACGCGTACAAGCGTTGGAAACACAAAATAAAGAGCTCCAAGAAACAGTACGTCAGCTCATGTCTAAATTAGATAAATAGTACTAGTTAGTTAGTTAATTAGTTAATTAGTTAGTTAGCTAGCCAGCCAGCTAGATAGCCATCCCATATACTATTTAGCTAGGCTAAATCCCTTATATATTCTTAACACTTACAAAATAATCCTTATGATAAAATAATCCTTACGATAATCTTTTAAACAATTCTTATAGTAATACTTGATACACTACTTATAAGATTACTAAACCTCTTTAACAAACAAGCCCCCGTAGGAAAACCTACGGGGGCTATTTGTTTAACAACGACCATATAGCTTATTGAGAGAGAAATAGGGTATCCAAAAGGATTGTAATTGCTGTGTAACTAGGAGTAATTGCATATATTCGGATACCTGTGTATAAATTTATGTATAGTTCGTAAGGGTTGTCTATATATAAACTGCTATACGGCCATGGGTATAGTATAGACCTAATAATACTACTATTATGTGATTTCCAACACATCTTTTTAAATAAAATAAGCCTAATCAAAAAGAGGTAACGACCTATGCCGTTACCTCTTTCATAGATATATAGTTATATATACCGATTAGCGGATGCGTCTAACGCGGTTATTACCGTCACGCATAGCTTCTTTCAAGCTGTAGATTACCATTTCGTTCATGTAGAAACGCAATTCATCATTAGACATGTTAGCTGTATTCTTTTCAAGAATTGCCAAAATTTGGTTTTCATATTCAGCTTTGTTCATGTCAGACACAGTTGTGTGGTTTGTGAAAAATTCTTTGTAATCTAAGTACAAGCGATCTAATGCTATACGAGCATAGCTGTCTTTTTTATAGCGATGGCTTGTAATGTACCAACTACGACGAACATTCATGTAGTACAACACGTTATTAGTATAACGTTGTTGACCAGACATTACGCGATTGTCGTCTTGGATTAAAGCATTGCTCATCCCCAATTGGAATGCTGCAAATTCAGATACTACAGCTTTTACCTCTTCACTAGGAACAGCAAGAGAGATGTCTTGTTGTTCTGCAGTCAAAGGAGCCGCAGGTTGTTCAGGCATCATCAAAGGATCTTGTGCCGCATGTACTTGGCCAGCAACACATACAGAAGCAATTGCCATAACTGGTAATAATTTAATTAGTTTCATAAGTCCCCTCATTGGAAGCCGCCCTCCCCAGGGCAGCTTTCCTATGTTTTAAATACTCAATACACTCTCAAGTGAATGATTATTTGGTTAACCCAGCTTGTTTCATAAGCATTGCAATTTGAGCTTTCATCTCTTCATTATCTCGTTGTACTTGTTCGTACTTAGCAGATAATTCCTCATCGCGTTGTTTCATGCGTAAGTTCTCAGCTTTCAATGCAGTCACTTCATCTTGCATTACATAAGCAGAGCTGATTGGGCCTGCTTTGTAACGTGCTGGAATTGCTTTTTTAGCGTCAGATGTACCGAATTTATAAGATACACCAGCGTTAACCATATTATCATGACCACCTAAGGAAACACCCATATGAAGCATTGTAGATTCATTTGTATAGTGAGCGATACCAATAGCAGCAGCAGTACTACCTTTATAGTTGCCAACAGCCGCCAACACTTGTGTAGGTTCTAATGGATCATATTGCAATGGTTTAAGACCTGCCATGGCTGCGCTAGCTGCACCAACATCAGCGATTTTACCATCTACACTATGCATAGCATTGCGCAATTGATTAACGTTAACCGCATCAGTGCCATTGATGCCTGGCGCTACATTAGTAATAGTATTATTACCATTGTTTAAGCCATTTTCTGTAAGACTTACAGTGTGACCTGGTACAGGTTGACCGTTGATGGATGGAGTAATTGTGATGCCACCACCATCTACTTTTGTATCTACTGTATAAGGAATTGTAGTATTAGTTCCTGGTACAGTTTTTGTATACGTAGTAGAACCGTCTTTTAGGTTGAGGTCCTTAGCCAACTTGATATCATAGCCATCGCCTGCAGCATTCTTCACAACAGCTAGGTTGTTGTCACTCAAACGATTTACATCAGCGCCACCTTTTAGGTTCATTGTATCGCCTAAACCACGAACAACTTTACCATCGTTACCAGCTTGGTCACCTTGGAATACACGACCATTTTTAGCTTTTTCGTTAAAGTCGTCATTAACAGCTTTTAATTGATCTTCTGTTGCCGCGCGACCTGTAACAGCTACAGGGTTGTTAGGATTCCATGTTTTATTGTCCAAACCAGTCACAAAGTTACCGTTTTGACCACCCGAGTTTTGGTTACCTATGATTACATCGCCAGCTTTCACAGTGTTACCTGCTGTAACAGAACCTGTGCTGCCATCGATTGTAACTTGGTTAGCGCCATTACCCGCAGTAATCGTACCAGTAGATCCGTCAACTTTAACTTGTTTTGCTGGATCTGTGCCAAGTGTAATTGTATCATTCAAGGACATCTTAATCGCAGTGCCATCTACGGAAGTCTTGATGTTGCCGTCGCCTTTGAGGTCGATTACTTCACCAAGAGGTTTCTTCACAGATTGACCATCCTCTGCTTTAAGACCGAAGCCTTGTGCCTTGATGTCTTCCATTGCAGTATGCAATTGACCGCCATTTACAGCGTCTTTGCTGCCGGCAGCAATTGTACCATCTTCTACATTAGTGATTTTCTTATCACCAGCATTAATGCCGTCTTTTGTTACCTTAGGGCCGTTTTCGATAGTCAAACCATCTTTATCGATAGTAACCGCTTTGTTACCACCATCGTTGATTTGCAAGCCATCTTTAGTCAACTTAGTCGCTTCATTGGCGCCGTCTTTGATAGTTACGCCATTTGTATCCATCTTAGTGTCGCCTGTAGTCACTGTATTTGCTGTAACAGTATCTACATTAAGATCTCTAGCCAATGCTACTTTCACAGCACCATTATCTACAGATGTAGTAATGTTCGTACCGTCACCTTTCACAGTTACAGTATCACCAAGGGATTTCTTAACAGAAGCGCCATCTTCAGCAGTTAAACCGAAACCTTTAGTTTTAAGGTCTTCTACCACTGTATGTAATTGACCGCCATTAACAGCATCTTTACTACCTGCACCGATTGTGCCGTCAGCTACGTTAGTGATTTTCTTATCACTAGCGTCGATACCATCTTTAGTCATAGATGGACCATCTGTAATCACAACGCCGTCTTTAGTAACGGACGTCAACGGATTACCTGCTGCATCATTAATAGTGAGGCCACCACCGTTTACAACAGTGTTGCCATCCGTACCATTGTTGAAAGTAGCAGAATTTAGGCCTTTAAGGTCTTTTGCAAGACGGAGCATCAATGTATCAGTGCCATCAGCTACTACCCCAATGTTATCTTCATTGGACAGTTTCGCTGCATCTGTAATACCACCCTTAACATTTACTTGGTTGTTAAGTTTTTTCTTGATTACAGCACCAGTGTCACCGCCGTATAACATGCCGTCGTCCATTGTAGCAACTTGGTGTTCACCAGTATTGTCTGTGTACACAATGCGTGTAATACCATCAACACCGTCTACACCTTTTTCGCCCTTAACACCTTTAGCAGCATCGTCATAACCATTCTTAACGGACATGTCGATACCATTGGAACCGTCCTTGCCGTTTGTACCAGCAGGACCTGTTAAACCGATATGGCCTACACCGTCTTTACCAGAGATGGAAACTGCGTCTTTGCCGTCAGCACCTGTGATGCCCACTTTACCATTATTACCATCTTGACCAGCTACGCCAGTAGGACCTGTAATAGATACACCATCCTTACCGTCTTTGCCGTCTTTATTGACTTTGATGGAATCGGCTACAAGGTTTTTGTTCAATTTAACATTAATCGTTGTAGTGCCAGTTGTATTATCTTGGTCGATGAAAGTCTTAATATTTTCGCCGCTGTAGTTAGCATCTGCATCAGTGCCTTCGCCTTTTACAATTACAGTGGAGCCTAATTTATTAGTCTTAGTACCACCAACGTTAGCGTCGAATTTAAGGCCTGCATTGGATTGGTTTGCCAACGCATCTTTCAATTGATCCTCTGTAGCAGCACGACCAGTTACGATGTTGTCAGCATCCCAAGTTTTGTTATCAAGACCTGTTACATAGTTACCAGTTTCTTTAGTGCCATCTGCTTTAGTTGCTTCTTGGTTACCTACAGTCGCTGTACCTGCTTTCACAGTTTCAGCAGCTGTTACAGTATTAAGACCTTTTAGATCTTTTGCCAAACGAACTTTCAACGTATCTGTACCGTCAGATACAACACCAATGTTATCGTCAGCAGTCAATTTAGTTTCGTCAGTAATGCCACCCTTAACATTTACTTGATTGTTAAGTTTTTTCTTGATTACAGCACCAGTGTCACCGCCGTATAACATGCCGTCGTCCATTGTAGCAACTTGGTGTTCACCAGTATTGTCTGTGTACACAATGCGTGTAATACCATCAACACCGTCTACACCTTTTTCGCCCTTAACGCCCTTAGCAGCATCGTCATAACCATTCTTAACGGACATGTCGATACCATTTGTGCCGTCCTTGCCGTTTGTACCAGCAGGGCCTGTTAAGCCGATGTGACCTACGCCGTCTTTACCGGAGATGGAAACTGCATCTTTACCATCAGCACCTGTGATACCAACCTTACCATTGTTGCCGTCTTGACCAGCTACGCCAGTAGGGCCAGTAATGGATACGCCATCTTTGCCATCTCTGCCATCTTTGTTAACTTTGATGGAATCAGCAATGATGTCTTTATTCATCTTCACGTTAATAGTTGTGTTACCAGCTGTATCTTGTTCGATGAATGTTTTGATATTTTCGCCGCTGTAGTTTGCGTCAGCTGCAGTGCCTTCACCCTTTATAGTTACAGTGGAGCCTAATTTGTTAGTTTGAACACCACCAACGTTAGCATCGAATTTAAGGCCTTTGTTAATTAAGGCATCGGAGCTGTCTTTGATTTTGTCAGTTAAGTAATCTACGTTAACTGCTTCGCTACCATCGTTACCTGTTGCGTATGCCACATTAGTTACATGAGTACCACCAGATTTGTTAGTACTGTTGTACGCAGGACCTTCATATGTAACTTTAGATTTATCTACATTACCTGTACCATCTAAATCATACTTAACAGCACGATCTTCTAATTTGTCGAGCTCAGTTTTAGACGCAATATCTTTGATGGTTACAGTGTTTGTAGTACCAGATTTATCATCTTTAACCTTCAAGTCTACTTGGTTGTTTGTAACCTTGTAGGAACCGTCAGTTGTGTTAGCAGGATCACCAATCAAGCGATAGTCAGATGCACTTGCGCTCGCAGCTTTCACCGCATCACTAACAGTTTTCAATTGGTCTTCTGTTGCCGTACGACCAGGTACGAATACAGGATCAGTCATGTTCCAATTTGTATTATCTAGACCTGTTACAAAGTTACCAGTTTGAGTGCCACCTTTGTTATCTGTAGCAGTTTGGTTACCTACTGTCGCAGTACCAGCTTTCACAGTATCTGTAGCCGTTACAGATTTAAGACCTGTAATATCTTTAGCAAGTTGCAATTGAAGTTTTGCATTACCATCCGCATCAACTGCTGCAGATGTAACACCGATGTTATTACCTGTTGCAAGGTCAGCTGCATTTGTAACGCCACCAGTTACGTCCACTTGTTTATTGAGTTTTACATTAGAAGTAGGACCCATGTCACCTTTGAATCGAAGGCCATCATTTAGTGTAGCAACCTCTTCTGTAGTACCATCTGGTTTTTCATATACGATACGAGTTGTAGTTGTGCCAGCCGCACCGTCTACACCAGGTTTACCATCACGTGTAATGGAAAGATTTGTTGTAACACCATCTTTACCATTGATGCCGATTTTGCCATCCTTGCCGTTAGCACCTGTAGCAGTTACAGTTTCAACCTCAAGATTTTTGTTCATCTTAACGTCGATTGTTGTGTTACCTGCTGTATCTTGTTTAATGAAAGTTTTGATGTTTTTACCGCTGTAGTTAGCATCAGCTTCTGCGCCTTCGCCTTGAACTTTCACAGTGGAGCCCAATTTATTAGTTTGAACACCACCAACGTTAGCATCAAATTTCATGCCCTTGTTGATTAACGCTTCGGAGCTATCTTTGATTTTGTCAGTTAAGTAATCTACGTTAACTGCTTCGCTACCATCATTACCTGTTGCATATGCCACATTAGTTACGTGAGTACCACCAGATTTATTCGTGCTGTTATATGTAGGACCTTCGTATGTGACCTTGGATTTATCTACATTACCAGAGCCATCTACATCGTATTTAACGGCACGATCATTTAATTTGTCGAATTCAGTTTTAGACGCAATATCTTTAATAGTTACAGTATTAGTAGTACCAGATTTATCGTCTTTTACCTTCAAGTCTACTTTATTGCCAGTTACAGTATACGCTTTATCAGTAGCTGCATCGTTTTCAATCAACCGATAATCACTAGAGCCGGCATTCGCTGCTCTTACAGCATCACTCACTTTTTTAAGTTGATCTTCTGTAGCAGCACGGCCAGATACGAATACAGGATCAGCCATATTCCATGCCGTGTTGTCTAAACCAGTTACAAAGTTACCAGTTTGAGTGCCACCTTTGTTATCTGTCGCCGTTTGGCTACCCGCTGTTGTAGTACCAGCTTTCACAGTATCCGTAGCAGTCACTGTTTTAACATTGAGGTCTTTATTCAAAGCTACTGCAATTGTGGAGTCATCACCAGTTTGAGTAATTTTTGTGGTAATATTCGCATCGCCAGCAACCGTTACTTTAGAGCCAAGTTTGTTTGTCTTAACATCGTTATTGTCAGCGTCAAATTTCAAACCTGTGTTGATTAAATCTTTTTTAGTATCATCAATTTTGTTAGATAATTCAGTTTTTGTATCGTTAATTTTTGTAGTTAACTCAGTTTTAGTATCGCTGATTTTATTTATTAAATCAGTTTTTGTAGAATCCAATTCTGTTTTAGAAGCAATGTCTTTAATAGTTACAGTCTTCGTATTCGCTGGAGTACTACCATCTTGCACTGTTAAGTCAACTTTATTGCCAGTTACAGTGTACGCTTTATCAGCAGCTGCACTGTTTTCTACTAATCGGTAGTCTCCCGCTGCCGCTACATTGACTGCATATGTTTTATATGTGCCATCTGTACCTTCTGTAACAGTTGTATTTTGACCAGCAATAACTTTTACAGCCTTTTGAGCTTCTTCACGGATAACAGTTTTACCATCGTTATTAATGTTGGACAAGTCTGTTTTAGCAACCTTAGTAGGATCTACGTCAACCGTATAGTTACGAACACCGTTTGCATCAGGTGTACCACCTGTAAGGGTCATCAAGCCGCTAGTGCCTAAAGAAACCTTTGTATCCATAGCATTTACAGTATATGTTTTTTGACCTGTTGTAGTATCTACAGTAGCTGCTGGAATTGTTACATTATGACCAGCCTCAACGATTGTGCCTAATGCAGTGATATTCTTTTTACCTACATTTGTGATGTTGGAAAGATCTTTATTAGCTGCATTGTCGATTTTATCCTTTGTATCATTTGTTAACGTTACATCGATAGTTTGGTTATTAGCTTTAGTCGTTACATAAGTGCCATCGCCTTTTACAGTCAATGTTTGTTTATCTAACAATACATCATTTTTACCGTTATTTTCATTCGTATTGCCTGCTACTTTTAAGTTAACATTACGCAATTGAGCCACGTTAACTGCATCTGTATCTTTTTTACCAGCAGCAAGATTTGTGATTTGACGTGTTTCTGTACCAACACTTGTGCTTTGACCAACAGATACAGCACCCAATGTAGATATAGCCACAGAGCCAGTTAAATCAGTGTATCTATTCGCACGGTTATCCGCTGCACTTACATCATAACCAGTTACGCCAGCTGCCGTATTTGCTACGGAATTAGAACCTAACGCAACGCCATCATCTTCTGTTACTTTCGCTTTATAACCTAATGCAGTACCTTTTTCACTTGTTGCAGTTGCATCCGCACCAAGTGCCGTACCAAAGTTACCTGCTGCAGAGGCACGTACGCCTGCTGCTGTCGCATTTGTGCCTGTCGCACCTTTATTATCATAGTTCGCATCAGCAGATGTACCTTTAGCGCTGAAGAAGTTAGTTTGTGCCGCTTCTACCGCTTCTTTTACTGTATGGTATGTGCTATTTTTAATGCTGAAATCTGGTGCTTTGTAGGTAGAGCCATTTGCTTCATAACCAGTATATGTAGGGCCTGCAATGGTCATAGCCAAGTTGTTATTTACATAACGTAATTGTTTAATCGTTGCTGCGTCATTATCATTTTGACCCCCTGCAACGTTAACGATACGACGTGGTGTGCTACTATTACCTACTGCTACTACGCCCGCCTCTGCAGGGTTCATTTCGTTGGTGAAAGCAGCATATGTACTTACTAGAGGATCGTTAAATTCTGTACCTGCCCCAAGTGCAATAGAGTTATTAGAACTAATTTTAGCACCAGAACCTAATGCCATAGAGTTTTCACCTGTAACCTCTGCACCATTACCGATAGCTGTTGCGTTGCTGCTTGTTGCTTTAGCAGCACTACCGATAGCCATAGTACCAGCTTTACTTGCTTCTGCTGTACTACCAATAGCAAGAGCATTAGCCTCTAATGCTTTTGCCTGACCGCCCAATGCGATAGCATTCACCTTAGAAGCCTGAGCTGTTCTACCCATAGCGATAGCATTTGCACCGGCCGCAGATGCAGTATTACCAAAGGCGAAGGAATCTGTACCAGTAGCACGAGAGGAATTACCCATTGCTACTGCATTAGCTGCTTTAGTTTTAGCATTAGAACCAAATGCCATGGAATCTGTAGCTGCTGCTGTAGTACGCGCTTTTGTACCGAATGCAAGAGAACGTGCACCTTCTGTTACAGTATTAGTATTACCATTATAGGATGCGCTAGGTTCATTACCACTGCCTGCTACCGTGATAGGCTCAGCTGCACCGATGGCAATGGATTGATCCCCCTTCGATTGCGCAGAATAACCCAAAGCAAAACTACCAGTACCACTCGCCCAAGAAGTTGTACCAATAGCCGTAGAGAAATTACCTGTCGCTGCTGATTGACGCATCATCGCTAGAGAGTTAAAGCCACTAGATAAAGAAGCCGTGCCAATAGCCATAGCAGATGGTTTTGTGGACTGTGCATAATTACCAAGGGAAAAAGATAAACCACCTGTAGCTTGTGCATAATCGCCAATAGCCACACCAGAATAATACGTAGGATCACTAGACTCTTGAATCTTCGTATTGTGACCAATGGAAATACCATTTAATGCACTGCCAGAATAATATCCAGTAGTAGCACTGCCATCTAAGGCATTCATATTGCCAGGGTTATTATAATTGTATAAATAACTCCATTTATTACCCCCATTTTGAGCTGTTGCATAGCCAGCATTCACGCCATCAATCATGATAGCCGCTGCATTTACAGATGTAATATTCACACCCGCCAACAATGCAGCTACAGCCATAACTGTACTCATATGGGTATATGTTTTACCAGTATGTAAGGATTTAACCTTACCACCACTGCTTTTTACGATTTCCGAAACAACTACATAACACTTTTTGGTTTTACTCCAAATAACATTGTAAATCCGATTCATAATTTAACCTCTAGCTTACAATACATATAAATAAGTTCTTACTCTCAATGACTTTACTGAAACTTCACCATTTCTTCATAATCATTGAATGTCCTAATCATATCAAAATTTTTCTATGCAGTAAATAAAAATTCATTTTATATTCATGTGTTAGAATGTTTATAAAATATCGCCAATAATGAGCCGTTTCTACCTCATAATAGCTGGTTACTCCGTCATAATGCCCATTTTTTCTATAATTTATATGATTTTACATGTTGTTTTTATGAATAATTTACAACTAATTAAAGATTTGTATATAATTCGGGATGAAAAAAATCTAGAGTTTAAATTTACTATTTCCAGTTTACTACTTGAATTGCAATAAGTATTACTGTTTTCGTTAGATTCTCATTGCCAGGCTGCATAGGCTGCATCTTGCATTCAGATCAAGGGTGGCAGTATCAGCATAGCAGTTATCAAAAAACATTAAAAAATCACGCTATCATCCAAAGTATGTCTCGAAAAGGAAACTGTTTGGATAATAGCGTGATGGAAAACTTCTTTGGTTTACTAAAGTCAGAATTGTTATATTTAGAGAAATTTACTTCCTATGAAGATTTTATCAACAAATTAAGAGATTATATTGATTATTACAATACGAAACGTATTAAGCTCAAATCATAACCACCCGTAGAACGGGTGGTTTGCTCTGACCCTATAAGGGTCTTTCTCTAGTGGTGGCCCTCTAAAGAGGGCATTGAATGATCTGACAACCACTCTATTACCACTGGCTGCCCCCTACTCGGGGGCTTTTATTTTGCCTATTTTACTGGCTCACCCGTAAACGGGTCGGTGTATTCTTTAAAGTTTAATGTATCTTGCGCTATATCCTCTTGTAGTTGATTGCGAATATACTCTTTTATCGCTCCTTCATATCGTCCTACCGTATCCACATAATATCCTCTACACCAGAAATGTCTATTTCCATACTTATATTTTAAATTTGCGTGTTTATCGAATATCATGAGGCTACTTTTACTTTTTAAATATCCCATAAAACTCGATACGCTTAAATGTGGTGGTATCGTTACTAGCATATGAATATGATCCGGACAGCATTCCGCTTCTATTATCTCTACATTTTTTCTCTTACATAAATCTCGTAAGATTTTACCTACATCAGCTTTTATCCGACCATAAATTATTTGTCTTCTATACTTTGGAGCAAAAACAATATGATATTTACATCTCCATTTACTATGTGATAAGCTTTTTACGTCATTCATTGACATTGAACCTCCTATGTTGAAATGTTGTGGTTGCCAGACCAACTTCATTCTATCACTAGGAGGTTCTTTCCTTTTCTCTAAGAATTTTTACCGACCCCCAGTTTAACTGGGGGTTTAGTCATGCCTATTCGGCGTACAACAAAAAGAGGTAACGACCATTATCGTTACCTCTTTCCTATGTATATTTTGTTATATCTACTGCTTAACGAACGTGTTTAGCATGTTTAGCACGCATAGCTTGTTTCAAGCTGTAGATTACCATTTCGTTCATGTAGAAACGTAATTCGTTGTTGTTCATGTTTTCAGTATTCTTTTCAAGAATAGCTAAAATTTGGCTTTCATATTCAGCTTGGCTCAATTGGGATACTGCAGGATTCTTAAAGAAGTCTTTGTAATCCAAATACATACGATCTAATGCTACGCGAGCATAGCTATCTTTTTTATAGCGATGGCTTGTGATGTACCAGCTACGACGAACGTTCATGTAGTACAACGCATTGTTAGCAAGACGTTCTTGACCAGACACACGGCCAGTATTTGGTTGATTAAGTTGGAATGCTGCGAATTCAGAAACAACTGCTTTTACTTCTTCGCTAGGAACTGCAAGAGAAACCTCTTGTTCGTTCACAGTCATAGGTGCAGATGCTTGTTCAGGCATCATCAATTGATCTTGAGCTGCATTAGCTTGACCAGCGAAACATACACCGGCAATTGCCATAATTGGTAATAATTTTGTTAATTTCATAGTTCTCCTCTCTCGAAGTGCCCTCCCCAGAGCTACTTCATTTATCATGTACTAGATATTATCTCTTTAGGAACTGTTATCCCCATAGAGATCCCCATACTAAGCATGGTAAATTTATTAATACAGTCAGTAAGCATCTATCAATAATGATTCCGTAGCTTACCGTTTCATTAGTATACACGATACATCGTATTTCGTCTATATAATTTTGCCTTAAATGTAGAAGAAAAATGAAGAGTCGCTATGTGCTTAACTCTATGACAAATACTATAAAAGCCTCCTAATAATACAGTTATGACTCTACTATTAGGAGGCTTGATATATTTGGGCTATTTTACAAAGTAGTATTTATTAAATCTTCCTTAGAATTTATGTGTAAATCCTGCATTTACAGACCAGCCTGCTTTATAGTCGCCAGATAGACCTGTACTAATATCAGCGAAGATACTGTTATTTGCATTGAAGCCATAGCGGCCACCGAATGCTAGATCTGTCCAAGTACCTTTCATGTCTTCGGATGTGTATTTAGTAGTAGCACCACTTGTATACGCAGTTTTCACTGTACCAGAGAAGGCGTGGTTCACACCAACGCGGGTATAGATGTTACCTGTACCGAAGTTTTTACCGATTTCAAGACCAAGACCACCTGCTGTGCTGCTCACACCAGATTGATCTACATGCATGCGACCCGCATTGAAGCTATCGCCACCGAAGTGAGTGTAGCTCAATTGTGCTTGTGGTTCAATGTATGTACCATTTGAAAGCTTCACAGTTTTACCATAGCGTGCACCGATAGAGTATGCATTAGCTTTAGTCTCGCCAGACAGGCTTTCACCAATCTCATTACGAACCGTGAAGTCGTTAGAAGCACGACCTACTTGAGACTCGATGTGGATATATTGGTTATTACCAAGATCTTTCAAGCCGTACGCACCAACTGCAAAGGCTTTTTCTTTGCCAGTACCGTTAAATACGTAGTCATCGTTGCCACGAAGATAGGAAACTTGACCACCTACGGTCCAACCGCTGCTAGTTTTAGCGTCGTAACCACCTTGAATACGTGTATACGTTGTATCTGTATCGATACCTGTTGTATTGAAGCTGTATTTACCGCCTCCAACGCGAGCCCAAATACCTGTTGGTTCGCCTTGTTGCAATACACGTGGACGATACATATTATCTGTCAATGTTCTCCAACCGTTGATATTACTCATGATAGCAGAACGAGCGCCACGCATATGAGGTGTATCAAAATCACCTATCACAACATGAATATGACCGTTGTTCTCAGGTTTAGGAGCTGGAGCTGGCTCTGGTTTTACTTCTGGTTTTGGAGCCGGAGCTGGTGTTGGTTTAACTTCCGGTTTTGGAGCTGGAGCCGGTGTAGGTTTTACCTCCGGTTTTGGAGCTGGAGCTGGCTCTGGTTTTACTTCTGGTTTTGGAGTTGGTTTAGGTTGTGGCTTAGGCTCAGGTTTTGGAGTCGGTTTTACCTCTGGTTTCGGAACCGGAGCTGGTTTATTTTCACCATATACGTATTTACCTTGACCATCTTTATCTGCTTGCCAAGTAATGTCGCCTTCTTTAGCATGACCAGAAGTGATGACTGTAAAACGACCAGATTCAGAACCATCAGATGCAATAGCTACTGTACCTTGAAGGTTTCTTTCACCATTTACATAGTTGTGATAATACATCTTATGTGCCAAGTTATCTAAGATCTTATTTACATTCTCTTCGGAAGACATGTCTAGACCTTTTTGAGTCGTATACACATGAGCAGCCGCACCAGGAGCAGCACTTGTAATGTGAATATCACCACCCCAGAAAGAATCTGGTGTCACACCATTATAGGTTTTAGTTGGTGGTTGATAGTTTGGATCCTCAGTATCTCCAGTTTCATCATTAGGATCATAAATAAAGTTTACATGACCTTCAAGCTTATCGACGTAGATTTTATTAAACTCACTTTGAGTTACTATATTCGCATAGTTGCGATTCTTAGAGCCTACAAGTCGATGTACATGGCTAGGTTCAGTACTACCACTTAATTTTCCTTCATGCAAACCACCTTGATAGAAATGATCCCAAGAACCATAATCACCAAGGAATACATTGATATGACTTGGATGCTTTGCATCTTTATCTGCTAAATTAAATGCTAAGCCGTCCCATAGTGATTCTTTACCATCAATACCAATGTTAATCTCAGACGCATGATTTGGGTCACTTTTAACAATAACATCACCTACCAAAGATAAATCCTTGCCAATAAAATTGCCTGTATTACCATCTACGCCAATATTAACAGTACCACCTTGGGCCACTGCAATAGGAGTGCTCACTTTTTGAGCATCATAAACGCCTTCCTTAAGAGTAACAGTACTGCCACCTTTACTGCTAATGAAAGGCTTATTATTATAACCAATACTAGCCACTGCCTTATCAATAATGACTGTACTACCAGTATCTGCCTCAATGTTAGATATGTAGTTTGTCATTCTACCAGCTTTAAACTTCCCTCCATTATTTGCAGTAATATATGCTGCACCATTAGGTGTAGTAACTAATGTACTCCCCGCCATTGCATACTGACCTACAGAGCTAGCAATCGTCAGGGCAATTGCTAAGGATAATTTCGCTTTACACATGCGTTTCATAAGAACCCTCTCTCTACACACTATAAACTATTATTAAATAATTTAATTATATTTAATATTTGAATTTTTGTAAATATGAGGAAAATTTGCCACATATCGTATTTAACAATATAAAAAGCAGTAACTATAGTTACTGCTAACGTATATGTATATATATTT
>ERZ772961.215-NODE-215-length-26415-cov-3.291047_pt1 | contig 26415 bp, 31 predicted proteins | sample MGYA00580677_ERZ772961 | MGnify/ENA primary metagenome ERZ772961 (study PRJEB29015, sample SAMEA2738088) | human oral metagenome | biome: human oral; feature: human-associated habitat; material: saliva | place: China | collected 2227 ... | reverse complement strand
GGAATACAGATTGTGCCTGGAGTAAAAGCATTCAATCCTTATTAATAATGATGGTAGCTGCACTGGAGAAAAGAAAGCCTGTCAGAGTAACGTGTTCAGTTTTACATCATAATCAGAGTGTGTCGATCTCTGTTGAAGGCAGAATTAAAAACGCCTTCAACATTTTTAGATAATAGATGAAAAACATCTCAAAGTCACTTTTAAAATTTGAATTGACGATTCCACATAACAGGAAAAGGACCAAGACCATCTTAAATACTTCACGAAGGAAGTGATGTTTTAAGTGCAATTTCATCAAAGAGAAGTTTTTCCAGAAAGTCTTTTGACCTCAGTAAGAAGCTTATTTACTCTGTAAATAATTTATCGTAAGATGAGAAAGACTCGATTTTTTAAAAACAATAAAAAATTATATGGTTTAATCTAATGTTGTGATTTCGAAAGTACTACTTTTGCCCTTATAGTTACGCATGTGTATTTATATGCATTTTCTTAGCTCATTCAAACGCCAATAAAATACTTTACTATCCAGGCCCCTTAAAAGCCAAATTAATTTCTAAAAGTGAGGATTGTATGTATGCTGTGAGGTGTGCGCAGGTGTATGTGTGTGATGTGTATGTATGGTGTGTGTATGTGGTCTGTGTGTGTAGTAGGTTCATGGGGTATGTATATGTATGTGTAGTGTGTATTGTGGGTGTTTTGTGTGTATACTGTGTGTAGTTTGTGGGTGGTGCATGGTGTGTATATGTGCTGTGTTTGTGGTGTATGTGGGTGTGGTGTGTGTGTACTACGTGTGGTGTGGTGTGTGTGTGATATATGTGTGTGCAATTTGTGGTTTATGTGATGTGTTTGTGTATGGTGCTGGGTGTGTGTGTACTGTGTGTAGTATTTGATGTGATGAGTGTAGAATGTGTGGTATGTGTGTGCACAGTATGTGTGGTGTGTGTATGTGATGTGTGTGCTCTGTGTGTGTGGTGCTATATATACGTGTGCAGTGTGTGGGGAGTATGTGTGGGGCGTGTGTTTGATGTGTGTGGGGAGTATGGGGTGTGTGTGGTGCTGTATGTGTATGTTGTGTATGTAGTAGATTCGTGTGTGTGGTGTAGTGTGTGCAGTGTGTGGGGGGTATGCGTGTGTGCACATTGTGCAGTGTGTGGTGTGGGGATGTGTGTGCGTGTGCACATGGTGTGTGTGCAGTGTCTGTGGTGTCTGGGGTGTGTGTGTGCACATGGTGTGTGTGTGGTGTATCGGGGTGTGCGTGTGTGCACCTGGTCTGTGTGCAGTGTATGTGTGTGTGGTGGGGTGTGTGCGTGTGCACATGGTGTGTGTGCAATGTGTGGTGTCTGTGGTGTGTGCGTGTGCACGTGGTATGTGGTGTGTGTGATGTGTGGGGGTGTGTGTGCATGTATACATGGTGTGTGTGCAGTGTGTGATGTCTGTGTGGGGTGTGTGTGCGTGTGTACATGGTGTGTGTGCAGTATGTGTGGTGTGTGGGGGTGTGTGTGCGTGTATGCATGGTGTGCTGTGTGCAGTGTGTGTGCTGTCTGTGTGGTGTATGCGTGGGGCACGTGTGCTTGTGTACACGGTGTGGTGTGTGTGGTGTGTTCATGTACACATGGTGTGGCATGTGCAGTGTGGTGGGGTGTGTGTGCAGTGTGTGGTGTCTGTGTGGGGTGTGTGTGCACATGGTGTGTTGTGTGTGGTGTCTGTGGGGTGTGTGCGTGCAGTGTGGGGTGTGTACGCGTGCACATGGTGTGTGTGCAGTGTGTGGTGTGTTTGTGCACATGGTGTGTGTGCAGTGTGTGTGTGGTGTGTGTGCAGTGTGTGGTGTCTGTGTGATGTGTGCGCATGTGCTCATGAGGTATGTGCAGTGTGTATGGTGTCTGGGTTGTGCGTGTGCACATGGTGTGTGTGCAGTGGGTGTGGTGTCTGGGGTGTGTGTGCCGTGTGTGCGGTGTCTGTGTGTGGGGTGTGTATGCGTGTGTGTGGGTAAAAGAAAGAGATCAGACTGTTACTGTGTCTATGTAGAAAGAAGTAGACATAAGAGACTCCATTTTGTTCTGTACTAAGAAAAATTCTTCTGCCTTGTGATCCTGTTGATCTGTGACCTTACCCCCAACCCTGTGCTCTCTGAAACATGTGCTGTGTCCACTCAGGGTTAAATGGATTAAGGGCGGTGCAAGATGTGCTTTGTTAAACAGATGCTTGAAGGCAGCATGCTCGTTAAGAGTCATCACCACTCCCTAATCTCAAGTACCCAGGGACACAAACACTGCGGAAGGCCGCAGGGTCCTCTGCCTAGGAAAACCAGAGACCTTTGTTCACTTGTTTATCTGCTGACCTTCCCTCCACTATTGTCCTATGACCCTGCCAAATCCCCCTCTCCGAGAAACACCCAAGAATGATCAATAAATACTAAAAAAATTAAAAAAATAAAAATAAAAATAGAAGATTTTCCTAATTTCTTATCTTTACAAGAAGAAACAATGGAAAACCTTGAATTTGAAAAAACAACCCCTTCTATGGGGCTTAAAAAATGGAAGAGTCTAAAAAAGAAACATAAATAAAAGCTTAGAAGTTTTCTAAGCTTTTTGTTTTTTCTTGCGTTTCAAATCTTGTGATGTTTTGTTAAAGACTTCCATGTATTGTTGGTAATGGTAATAAACACTATTACTTTCTTCCTCTAATGAATTGTGTAACCAATCCAAAGGTGAGTAAAATTTAGTTTTATAAGCATAAAACAATTTTGCTTTTTTCAATTCTTTTACGATATTAGCATTATGCCCAAAAGCATCATATAAATCTTCGATTGTGTTTGCTGGGATGTTTTCTGTAATAAAGTAATGAAGAAGAGAATTTAGATGTTCAGTTCCTTCTGCTCCATCAAATACATTTCTAGGAAAATGTTTAATCTCTCCTTTTAACAGTCGTTTGTATAGGTTCAATACACGCTGGTAAGGGTCATAAGATACTTGAGTTGGGAAAGCTTTGTAAATAATCCACCAATAATCAGAATTAGGGCTTAAATCTCTAGGGAATTGAATGTATTTGCAAGCTTGTTCTAACTTTAATTTATACATTACGTCTTTATTAAAGAAAATAAAAGCTTCTTGAGGAGTCCAGCCTAAAATTTTTGTTACTGCATATCGAACAACAGCTAAAGCATCATTTTCTTTAGAAGCTTGAATGTCACGCGCACGCTCCAAATCCTCAAGCGCTCCATTTTTTACCGTTGGTTTTCTATCTAAGTATCCTGGAATCTTTAACGAAAACCTTCTACGTCCAATTAGAGCGTCTTCGTAATTCCTGATAGCAACTTCTACTCCCATTTTCAACTTTCTCTTTCTAGAATTTTATATATTATTTATTTTATCTAAAACGACAATAAAAATCAAATTGTAAAAGTTTATTTTTTTATTTTAAAAATTATGGCATACTAATTACTGAGAACTAATTGAAAAAATAGAGTAATGGAATGATGACATTATTCTTTTTTTATTATTTCTTAAAAAAATAAAAATGTCATTAGAGGAGGAAAAAACAATGACACAATTTACAAATAACGTAGTAATCGCAGGTAACTTGGTTGCAGATGCGAAGGTGGTAGATACTACTTCTACCCTAAAGGATGGTACGCCTTTCAAAATTCTTGAAGCTACCATAGCTTTGAACAGTGGTGGTGAAAATACGCCGCCATCGTTTGTAACCGTGCAACTTGTGGGGTACGTTGCGAAACGTGTCCTTGATGCAGGGAAACATTTAAAAGGCTCTGCTTTAGGTGTCATCGGCATGCTTGTTGATGAGAAGTTCAACACGGAAGATGGACGCACTCTTTCTCGCGTTAGATTGCGTGGGGAAGACGTTATGTTTGGAGATAAATTCCTCTCCAATTTCAATAGCGTGACTCTCTATGGTCACGTTGCTAATGACCCAACCTTTGGGGAAAAGGGCGAAGTAAAACATGCTCGCATGAGCATCGGAAATTCCGTCTATAACGCTCACAAAAAAGAGCGTGAAAGTTCATTCTTCAATTTGGTAGCCTTTAATGGTCGTGCTGAATTTATGAACAAATACTTCCACAAAGGAGATGCGGTGATGGTGCAAGGTCGTATCCATACGAGTAAGCACGAGGCAACTCAGCCTGATGGTTCAACAAAGACTCACTACAATACTGATATTATTGTCAGTGAAATCACATTTGCGCAACGTAAAGCTGTCGCAGATAATGTTGAAACTCAGGATGCTTCTGCTCAAATGGGTACACAAATGGATGGACAATTTGTTCAGCAAGGTCAATATCAACAACCAGCTCAACAACAATTCCAACAGCAGTACCAACAACCGCAGCAGCCTCAGTACCAACCTCAACAACAACAGTATCAACAACCTCAAGCACAAGTTGCACAAGGTTATGTAGATGCTGGTGTTCAAGGTCAATATCAACAACCACAGTTTCAACAACAACCGCACGGATTTGTTCCTGGTGGTACATTTGCAATGGGTGGTGTTCCTATTGACATCAGCGATGAAGAATTACCATTCTAGTCGCATAAAAATAAAAAGAAAAAGAGCTATTTTTAGCTCTTTTTTTGTTTTTCTGATTGACAAAATATCGGTATTGCGATATAATTAAAATAGATAATATCGGATAACCGATATTAAAAGGAGGAAAAATGCCTAAATATCTTGAACATGTAAAAAGAGATAATTTAACTAAAATACAAGACTGTCATTTAAGAAATCTTGGAGTTAATTCTACTGAAGATATTAACGCTTGGTTTAAGAAAGCCGTTAATAAAGAATACTGGATAAAAGGAATAAGTAAATCTGTTAAAATCTTGAAGAGCTTCCAAGATAAATATGTGTTTATTTTTGGAGATTATGATGCTGACGGAATTACAGGTACATCTATCTATTATAGAGGTTTGGTTTGGTCAGGATTTAAAAATGTAGATTACTTAATCCCTCATAGAGTAGAGGGTTTTGGAGCAAACAAACGTATGGTCGATGATGTAGTCAACTATCTTTCATCGCAAAACGCAACTCCAAAAGATTGCGTCATTCTTACAGTTGACAACGGAACAGCCGCAGTTGAAGCTATCAATTATGCTAAAGACTTAGGTTTTACTGTTATTGTTACAGACCACCATGAACCCTATGAAGAAAATGGTCAAGTAATTTTGCCTAAAGCTGATGTAGTTATCAATGCCAATGCTATTCCAAATTCTGCTGATTTTAATGGCTGTTGTGGAGCAGGTGTTGCTTTTAAAGTAATGTCTCATCTTTTAGAAGATAAACAAAAACTTACACTACTTCGCCCACTAGCTATGGTTGGTACTTATTGCGATGTCATGGACTTAGTAGAAGAAAACTATGTTATTGCTTATCAGGGGTTAAAAATCCTTAATGAGCATTTAGATTACAATGTCCCAGCCTTTTCAGCAATGGCTAAAACATTAGGGATTGCTCATTGGGATGGTACGGCTGTTGGTTTTAAATTTGGACCTTGTATTAACGCCTTAGAACGCCTTGAAGATGGTGCTGCTAAGATTGGTGTTCAACTACTTACTTCTGATGATTACGAAGAGTGTTTAAGACTTTCACAATTATTAGTTCAGTACAATGAACAACGTAAAATCGAAACAGATGCAGGTTTACAAATTCTAGAAGATACTATCCAAAATATGCCTGATGGTCCTGGTTATCCTATCGTCATTTACGTTCCAAATGTTAAAGTTGGTTTGGTTGGTATTTTAGCAGGTAAATTACAAGAAAAATACCAAGCCCCTGCTGGAGTATTTAGCGATGGTCCAAATGGGACTGTTAAAGGTTCATTCCGTGCGCCAGAAGGCTTCAACATTAAAGAACACTTAGATATGGTTTCTGATTACTTTTTCCATGTTGGAGGACATGCTGGAGCTGCTGGTGCAACCATTGAAAAAGATAAATTCGATGACATGGTTAAAGCTTTGCAAGCAACAGTTCCACATATCGAAAATGCTGAAGAAGAAACAACTTATTACTATGACATTGAAATCCCAAATCACTTGTTAGCCAAAGCTATTGAAGTAAATGAAAAATTTCAACCACTAGGAAAAGGCAATGAAGATTTAAACTTTAAAGTTACAGGATTTAAAGTCATTCCAGTTAAAGGAGTTTACGTTAAGGAAATGAAGAGTAACGGAATTAAATTTGTTTCAGATTCTTCAAGTGCTATCGGATTTGACTTGGTTGATTTAGCTAGAGAAGTAAACTCTCCATGTACTCTAACATTGTATGGTCAAATTAAAAATAATTACTGGGTGAAAAATAAGGGTACTGTTGAAATAACACCTCAAGTCATTTTGGATGATTTTGAGATTGAAGAAAATTCTATTGTTTTATCACCATTAGCCCAAAAATTAGCAAACAAAGCTGCTAATAGATAAAAATAAAAAAAAGAAAGTGTAGAAAACTCTACACTTTTTTTGCGTAAAAAGCAATTTTTAGGGTTTTTTGTGGCATACTAATAATATGTGAAAAATAGTTAAAAAAGAAAGGATTTAATCCATGAAGAATAAAAAACTAAATTTAGTGACAAAGAGTTTGTTACTAGGTTTTGCTTTAGTTAGTCTATCAGCCTGTTCTTTATTTGATAGAAAAGAGGCTGTTTCAACTTCAGGTGTTAAAATCGAAAAAGACGTGAATAATTTAGAGGAAGATTCTTATTACACGTTCAACGGTAAAGAATACGGAAAACTTTACTTAGGAGACCGTTCTTTTAAAGAGTCTTCATCAGGTTCATTAAACACTTCCTCAAAAGGAAATCCTGAACGCGTGATTTGGCTAAAGAATGACTTGAATAATATCCCTGTTATGAGGCGTGGAGAAAAGATTGTATTTCATTCTTCAACTAAATTGGTTACTCGATTGAATATTGAGCGTTACTACGATTTAGGATATAGTATTGGGATTGCAAAACTAAAAGAGAATAAGGGTACAGGAAGATTTACTCTAGATATTCGTGACTCTGCTCTTACTGTTGACCCTAGTAGTGATGCTAGACAACTACAAGACATAACAGCAAACGGTCAAATAATTATTGATAGTATTGGGAATACTCCTCTTCGCTCAGGAAACGTATCTCCTTCAGGAACAATTATCGGCTTAGAGAAAGATAAGACTTATGCCGTCAACGCTTACTTAGGAACAAACCTTCATAGTAAGAATATCAAGGCTGACGTTAGAATTTTAGCTTCTTCTGAAGGACACAAGATTGAAAAATTTGATTTCAGTGGAAATAAAACGGTTGAATTTCAATTTCCTAACTACTACAATAGTGGCTATTACCTCATCAACGGTTTTGGGCTAGTTCGTTATATTTCTGACGATAAAGTTGGCGTTGATGATGAAATTGATATGAACGTTCCGAACATCTATCCAAAAGCTGGTGAAGATGGCGAAGATGTTTCTCAAAAGAATATTCAAGCTGAAGATTTAACAACAACCAAAGTGAAAATTACTACTGATGGTGAACAAACAATTGTTATCTCTTATAGTGACCCTGAAGATAAAGAAGCTAAAGTTGGTACTCCTACCGCTAAATTGATTTCTCCTAATGGCGTATCTGTATTTGAACAAGGTACTGCAAACACTCTTACACTGAAGACAACCCTTGAAAAAGGAGAGTACGAAATCCAGATTATCGGACTTCATGGACGAAACTACTCTTACCGTGTTACTTCAGCCGATGGGAAATCAACTAGCCAAGAAAGTGATGTTGCAGGTCCTCCTCAACCAGATAAAAAGGAGGGCGCAACTCAAGGTTCTAACTCAAATTCATCAAAATCCTTAGCGGATATTGTGAACGGAAACTAAGAGGTGATTTAGAAAAATGACAAACACACAAGAAAATACTAAAGAAGCTGTCGCAAAAATTCCCTCTAAAAAGGGAAAATGGGATGCTCAAAAAGGTAAAATCCAAAGCTTAGAAGCTTTAAGAAGCGCAGAAAAGATGACTCGGAAATTCCCTAATTCCGAGTACATCCCTTATGCAAAAAATGTTTCATGGGAAGAGATTGCTACTCGTATTCGACCAGATAAAGGTGAACCTTGGGAACACCCTATCGTGGTTACGACTTCTAGACACGTTACAACAATTGGTGTAGATAACCTTATTCGAAAAGCAAGTGAGTTCTTATTGAGCTACAACAACAGCCCTGAATATGAAATTGAAGTTCTCTCTATTACTGCTGGGGTAGATGACAATAAACTTGCTCTTACTACGCTTTTTAGGAGTTATAAAAAAGATATTCACATCAAAGAAATTTTTAAATACTTAGGGGAAGACCAATTACAAAACTTATCTGGAGGTTCTTCTCAAAAAAGTAAATTTTTAGTTCCAGAATCAGCCTATCATCCAATCTCCAAAGAACAAAGGGAAATTCACGAAAATATCCTTCAGCTCCAAAAAAATGCTCTTGCTCAAGCTACCCCTGAAAAACCTTTCCTAAATCAATTGGAATCTTATACACTCTCAAAACTAACTGAAGTTGACCCACGAGTAGAAATGGAATACGACTTGCGTACCAAAGACATGGAAATTCAGTTAAACACAAGTTATGATAATTTTATTAAGATTTTCCAAGAAATTATGGTTTACATCACTGCTAATAAACGTGATAATTACTATGCTGTTTTACAAGGTAAAGATGAAGAAAGTAGCTTCTTTAATGTAGTAGATGCTCATATTAAAAAACATTATATTGAGAAGCAACTGCTCCCAGCAGAAGATTTACCTGCTTTAATGGCTAAATTAAGACGCGCCCTTTTTGATTTGTATATTGTGCAAGACTTGATTGATGACCCTATGATTACAGACGTAAAGATTACTGACCCAAAATCAATTCGTGTCCGTGTTCATGGTAAAGCTTATTTATCAAATATCACTTTCATTGATACAGACGACTACATTCGCTTTATTCAAGGGATTGCTGTTGCAAACAATATTGATTTGGGAGTTCCCAGTCAGACCTTTACAGATGAGCAAGATGAGAACTACATCTTACGTTTCTCTCTAACATCGCCTTATACTACTTCAACTGGATTCCCAATCATCCACATTCGTAAAATTCCTCGGAAAAAACCAATGAGTGAAGACTTGATTAAGGCAGGGATGTTTGACGAAAAGATTAAGAATTACCTCATTGACCAAAGTATCAACCACGGAAAATCAATCGTATTTGCTGGACCTCCAGGTTCAGGGAAAACAACTGCACTCAACTGGTTCTTAGAAGATGGATATGAATCTTCCGCTGAAATCCTTGTTATTCAAGAAAACGACGAGTTATTCAGTTATCGAAAAGGAGTTATGTTCCAACACGTTGTTATGAATCCACATCGAGGCGAACGAGTTTGTACTTTGGAAGATTTAGGTAAAATGGCTCTTGTAGCTGGTGCTAATGTCTTTGTAATCGGTGAAGCGAAAGGTGGAGAAATTACTTCTGCTATCACCCTCTCTAACTCAGGATGTCGTACAGCCATTACTATCCACAGCCAATCATCACGAGATACTATTAACAAAATGACTGACCTTGCATTAAGAGGTTCTTCAAACTTAAACTATGACCAAGCTAAACGAATGATTAAATCATTTGAAATTATCGTTTATATGGAAAATTATCAAGTTAAAGAAATCTCAGAGATTATTGGTTATGATGAAGATAAAAAGGATATGATTTATCGTGCCATTTATGAAGCACCAGAAAAACTTTAAAAAGAAAAAGAAGGGGAAACCCTTCTTTTTTTATAGCTGAGAACCAATCTCTTTCAGCAAATACTCTTTATTTGTTGATTGAGTATTGATGTAGATTACTTTTACATCATGATGTTCTCTGAGTTGGTTAATCCTATTAAGTGTTTTGTAATACATACCATGATTTAAGTAAGCTACACAGATAATAACCGTTGTTGCCTTGTTTGAAATTTCTTTCGTATAATCTCTCGGCTCAAGGAACTCAACTTTCTGCGCCCACTGTCTCATCTTAGCAATCATCAATTGGTGTCCGCCTACAAAGAAGATATTCTCCTCATTAGAATTTAAGAATTTCAAAACTTCTGCTTCAGACATTTGTTGGTTAGAAATTTGCTTTTCAATAACAATAGGTTCTTGGTTTTCAAGTTCAGCCTGAAGTCTTTCAATATCTTTTTGCGCTTCTTCTAGCTTGTTTTCTAAACTCTCAATGCGAGAATCTTTTTTAGAAGATAGAGAGGCTTTTTCTTTTAGTTCCTCATTCTCTTTAGTGAGTCTGTTTTTCTCTTTCTCTTTATGAGTAAGTTGAATTTTTAGATTAGAAATTTCTTCTTTATGTTTTTCAATCTCACTGTTTTTTAGCTGCTCAAGCTCTTCCAATTCAAAACTATGAATCCCTTGACTACTGAAGTGATTTTGTAAAACGATTAAAGCTGCATGAATAAACATAAATAAATCTTCATAAAAGATAGAGGAGTCTATTTCGTAAGTATCAATCAAATCTCCTAATTCAGCAAGAGGTAATTTTCGCCAGTTATAGTCCTTATCAGATTGGTCTTCACGAATAGTTTTGTATATTTCAAACACACGATTGATGTCTTCAAGGATTTGTTGATTGAACTCTAAATAGAATAGCTCACGATATAATTCTTTTTCAGATTCTATCAGGGAAATTGTGTTGACTTGGATACTGTCACAAGCAATGAGCTGTAAGCGATACAATTCCAACAATTTAAAATACTTATCTTGCCTTTTAGATTCTTCTTCTTCGAATTGCTTTACCGTTATTTTAGCAAGTTCTTTTGCTGAATAGTTCAAATTTAACACATTTAAGCTGTTATTAACATTTTTAAGAGATTTATTCTTTGCTTCATCATTTTCTTTTTCATACTGTTCTTCTAATTTCTTTTTTTGTAAAAGAATTTGATTTCGATAATCATTTAAAATACTTAAAACACTATTTCGCTTATTGAGTTTTAAACTAATAGTTCCTAAAGTGATAGTTCGGTCTTTTTTATTAACTAAGTAATATTTTTCTAGTCTTTCTTTTACAACTTCAAGGTCTTTTATGAAATACTTTTTAATGAAGCTTTTGTTTCTAACAAGTCCCCAATCAGAGTATGTGACGAGGTTTTTCCCTTTCGTTAAAAATAGATGTGTTGCTTTGAACTCTTTTATGTATTTATTATAAAAAACATTGATAAAGAATCTTAAATATCTAGTGTAGGTGACAACCATTTCTTCTTCCAATTCCAACGGAAGTAGAACGCCTCTTGATTCAAGGTTTTTTAAGGTGATTTTTTTATCTAAAGAAAGTTCTAAATTTACAAGACTTGCTTGAATCATTCCTTTAGAATTTTCATTTTTAGAAAAATCAAGCTCAAAACCTCCTTCAATACCTTTGTTAAGCAGTTCGTCTTGAGCTGCAAACTTTTGATAGTGCAAGGTTTTCTTTTCCATTTCCAACCTCGCTTTTATTAAAGGGAATAGTTGAACAACTATTTGAGTTGCTTTTTCGACATGCTCTTTCCCTTTATCCATTAAGAAAGCAACTAATTTAGCAATACTTTCTTGTTCTTCGTATGGATAAATAGATTCTTCTTTATCCTGAATCCACATATATCGTTCAAAACTAGATTTATCTAAACTTTCTTCAATCAAAGACTTTTCTCTTTTATATATTTTAAGAGCTATTTTTCGTTTATTAACATCTGCTTGAATCTCTTTTAAAAATACTACTGAAGAGATAATATCTAAAATATTCTGAGATACTTCATCAATAGGCATTGCATACGCCCAAGCGTCTAAAAAGAGAGTTTCTTCTTCCATGCTATCCAGTCTTTCTTCAAAACTGTCATTTCCAACATATATACCCATTCATTTAACCCTTTCTGATTAGCTAAAAAGTTTATTAAAGGTAAAGTACCCTAATAAATTTCCTAAAATAACAACCGTTAGCAGAACTATCAAACCTAAACAAACACTCCAGAATGTTTTTTGAATATCTTGCTTTGTCAACCATGTGATTTGCCTAAATTCATAGACTAACCTTTTACAAAAATCCTTTATTTTTTTCATTTAGAACCATCCACTTGTTTTTGCATAACCCCACATGAAGTACAAACCAACCAAGATAAGTCCCCAAAAAATAAACTTCCTTGCTGTTCGCTTAACTCTTTTTACAACAAAAGTTAAAATGAAAGAGATAATTAACCATCCGTAAGGCAAAGATGTAATTAAATTTTTAACAGTATCAATATGTTCCATAGACATCCAACTCATTGGACCTGCTGGAATATTAGGTAATTCATTGATACTATGGACGTTTGCTTGCAACCAACCAAATACACCAGTATTGTAAATTAACAAAGCTGACTGTTCAGGATTTCGCTTAATGTAGCGTTTTGCTTTTCTAATATATTTACTCATATAACTTCCCTTCTTATGATGTAAGTCCCATCATCTTCAATTCTTGCAATTCTTGATTCTTAATGCTAAACAAGCGACTAATAGTTTCGTAAGAATGTTTCATACGAGTAGCATGACCTTTCAAAACATTTTCCCTCATAAGCATCAGGCTAGACGCATCTTTTTCACCATCCATTTTTAATTTCCGTTTCATCAAGTCTGCCCTATCCGCCATTTCAGAGAGGTAGGTTTCATATTGAATTGACTTCGAAAGTTCAATAGAGACTTCTTCTTGATTTTCAGGAGTAATTTGATTTGGAATTTTAATTTTCATGTTTGCTACAACCCACTCTAATAAATCCAATGGGTCTAACTCCAAAACTTCTTTTTTGTTATACCTTTTTGTAATATCAAATTTTTCCATAGCTTAATCACTCTCTCCTTCATCAACGATTTCAAAAAGCTCATTTGGGTCATTTAGATTAAACACAGATGCAATCCTAGCAAGAGTTTCAAAGCGAACACCTTGCTTATTATCCTTTAATAAGTTACTAATTGTATTCTCTCGAACTCCAGCTTTAGCAGCAAGTTCTTTTTGTGTCATTCCATGTTCTTCTAATAAATCACGGAGTTTTAAATTTACTTTTTTATTCATTTTCACCTTCCAATCCTTTCATGAAGACGTTGGCTAGAAACATTATCTAATTTATAAAAATCATCTTGTGCTTCAGGTATCAATTCAACTTTATAACTCAATCCCAACCATCCTCTACATTTTCCAAACCTTCACGCCAATTCGAACCAAAAAATTCATCGACAGTTAAATTTTTTCGTCCTTTAGGAAGATACACAAACCTATCAAGCTTTTCTACAATTTCCTTAAAGGTAGCATTTGCCATAATTGTTTCTTCACGAACAATTTCATCTTCAATCCATTTAGCCACAATCCAAGGTACTGCTCCATTATTGATGTCTTCGACAGAATAATCCGAATTGAGAACATAGCTACAAGGAGAAATTAAAGTTGCTGTTTCATAACCATAGATTATCACTTTAACCATTTTATCTCCGACATCTTCCGTAACAATGGCAGTTTCTTTTTTGCTATGAACATCTTTATAACTTCCTAATCTTGCATAGTAAGGTTCACTGGCATTATGTTCATAAGGTGTATCATCCCAATCATCCCCAGTTACATTTCTTGCATCAAAAGGTGTGAAAAACAACACATGTGCATTGTCACCTTCTAAAGTTCTTACAAAACAAAGCTTGTAATCTTCAATGTTTTTTGTCATAAAAACTTAAAACCTTTCTTTTTAATATATCGGATTACCGATATTTTGTATAATTTAATTATATCGCAATACCGATATTTAGTCAAGTTAAAAAATAGATTTTAACAAATATTTTTTCGTGACAAATTCAATGTAATCTTCTACTATATTGTGGTATAATAGAAAGTAAGAAAAAAGTATGGAGGAGTTTTTATGGCTACTTATGTCCTATCTGACATTCATGGACACTTGGATTATTTTGAAGATATTTTAAGAAAGATAAAGTTCAGTAAAGAAGACACTATGTATATCATTGGAGATTGCATTGATAGAGGACCGAATCCGATTGGACTTTTAAAAAGGGTGAAAGAATTAAAAAATGTTCATTTTCTCTTAGGCAATCATGAGCAAATGATGCTACAAGCTATCAAAGATAAAAATCAACAATCTCTTCGCAACTGGTTAGCAAATGGAGGAACTGTTACTTTCGAACAATTCATTTCCTTATCAGCAAGTGAGCAAAATGATTTAATCGACTGGTTATACACTAGACCGATTGCTATTCCAGAATTGATTGTGAACAACAAGAAATATTTTTTAGCTCATGCTTCACACCCTCTCTTCTATTTAGACAAAACACTTTACTATTCAGAAGCAGATGATTTTGATGCTTTTCATATTTTATGGAGTCGTGATTATGAATATATCTTCCCAGAGGAATTAGCAAAATCCTATTCTAAGCTCTATGCGAAATACAAAGATACCACTCTTCTCTTTGGTCACACACCAGTTTACAAAACAAACTATGGTCGATTAAATAGGGAAGGGCATCCAATGATTTCTCGTACTGGTAGCGGTCATTTAATCAATCTAGATTGTGGATGTGCAAGAGGGCTTCCGTTAGGATGTTTAAGACTTGATGATGGAAAAGAATTTTATGCTTCACTACCAAAAGGGACTAGAATCTCTTTAAAGCCAATGTAAAAAAAGAACAAAGTGCGCTTTTATATGTAAGTGCGCTTTTTTATTTTAAAAATTATGGCATACTAATAATGTACCAAAAAAAGAAAGGGGCATTACACAAATGTCAAAAACAATGAAAGTCTCTGTTCAAGCAGGGAAAGTCGGAAGCACCACTCACAATTCAAGAAACTTTGATATTGAAAAATCTGACAAAGCAGACCACATTGATACATCAAGGAGTCACCTCAATAAATACCTAGCTTACTATCCTGAATTAAAACATGATTTTAAAGCTGTTGAGAAAAAATTCTACAAAGAAGAATTGAAAGACTGGATAGCATACAGAAATCGAAAAGCAAAAAAAGAACGTCATCCTGAACGTAAAAAAACTTCTGAGCAATTACGAACCAATAAACGAACTGCTCCTCAAGAAACGATTTATCAAATTGGAGACAAAGACAATGCTCCTACTCCTAAAGAGTTTCGTCAATGGATGAATGAGATGTTGAAATACCACGCTCAAATCACAAAAGGTTACTGCACAATTTTAGATGCTGCCATCCACAATGATGAAGCAACCCCTCATGCTCATGTTCGTGAAGTTTGGACTTACAAAGATTTCGATGAAAATGGAAAGGAAATGCTCGTCATTGGAAAAGGTCGCGCTTTGGAGCTTGCAGGTTTCCCTCTTCCTTATCCAGACAAAGAACCTTCAAAAACGAATAATCGTGCTATCACTTATACTCGTATGATGAGGGAGAAAGGTGAGCAGTTAGCAAAAGAAATGGGATTCGATATTGATGTCACTCGAAGCAAACGTCCTCACTTAGAAAAAGACGATTACATTGCTTACGCTCAAGAAAAAGAGTTCAAAGAATTTCTTGCTGATAAACAACGTCGTCAATTGGAAGAAATTGGAAAAAATATGTTTTAGTCTTACTCAAAAACTTTCATTTCAAGAATGGAAGTTTTTTTGTTTTTAAACTTTAAAGTTTCATTCTCTGAAATTAAAAAAATAAAGAAATTCTGCGCAAGTTTTGCGCAAAAGCGTATTGAGTTACGAAGTAGCGCAAAAGCGTTTAGCTTGTAAGCAAATAAAAAAGAAAAAACAAAAGAAAAAACGATTCTATCTTCTCTCTTTTCTCCCATACTTCCTCCTCCCACTACCTCTTTAATAAACCAAAGAAAATTAAATTTTCCACTCCAACCTCCAGCTCATAAACCACATAAAAAGAACAACTAAAAACAATCAAAAACCCACTCATATCAACGTTTCACGCACTACACAAAATGCTAATCCAACAATAGAAAATAACAGTACACTTTCTCTCTATTCTCCTATACGACAGTCTACACCCTAAGAAAATACCACAAAACTAGTAAAAACAATAAGGATTTCGCCACTTCGCTCCCTACAATCACTACAAAAAGCAAGGAAAAGCCCTAAAACCAAAGAAAAAAGAAAGAAGAAAAATGGACAAGGGGTATTTTCTACCTTCTCTCCATTCTCAGGGGCGATTTCAAAACCAACCCCACTTATCCACAACCTCAGTCATATCAAGGGTTTACGCACCTCTCACGCACCTAAGTTATCCACAGAAAAAGGTTAAATCACGCGCCACAAACTGCCTAAAACCACACTAAAATACACAAAAGAGAAGTCCATAAATAAACAAAAAATGGAGAACATATATAAAGTCCATAAACAAAACCTAAAGAAAGAGAATACTGGCGAAGCCTTCTCTCTCTTCTCTTGGGCATTTTTTTGAATCCCAGCTCCCCCTAAACACATAAGGGACAGTTAAAAAGAATAAGTAAGAGATAGGAAAACATAGGGGAAACGCAGTTGTATCAAGGGTTTACGCAAATTTAGATATAACGAAAGAAAAATCCAGCGAAGCTTTCTCTCTTTCCTCTTGGCACAATTTATGGAGTACATGTATAAAGCCTATTTTTAAAGATTAAAATGGATAAGGGAAAATAGTGAATAAAACTAGATGTATCGTGGATTTAAACTAACGTATCAGAAGTCCATTTTTAGTCCATTTATGGATAATATAAATATTTACCACTTATTCCTTATTTATGGAACATATATATATGACCCACGTTTTTTAATTTTATGGACTATGTAAACAATCTCCACTTTTTTAAAATAAATGGATAATATACATATTACCCAGTTTTCTTTTATTTATGGTCTATATACATAATACCCACTTTTAACTTATAAATGGAACATATACATATAACCCAATAATACTCATTTTATGGATAGTATATATATCACCCACTTTTAATCAAATAATGGTCTATATACATATTCTCCACGAGGCGCGTGATAATGGACTATATACATAAAGCCCATTTTTAAGAACAGGTGGTATTGCAACTACGCAACTACCTCTGCTAAACTATCCAGCGCTCCTGAAAATCATCCAGCGCTCCTTACTTTTTATATGCTTCCTTCCAGCAGCAACCAACTGCCTCAAAGAATAAAAGGAAGAGAGAAAGGAGAGAAAATGGAATTGCGATTCATCTTTGAAATAGAGTTAGCGACTCTCTTTATAGAAAGTCCATAAATGAAAAAGTAGTTCACGCGCATCTGATTTTTTTATAGTAGTTGGTTCTATAAAAGACAAGTCCATTTTTGTATCTTTTAGTTCCTGTTTATAAATTAAAAACGAAAGTCCATTTTTATAATTAAAAAGAGAAGTCCATTTTTTAATTTTCTTTTTTAAAATTTGAAATAGTTTCTTTTAAGTGGCTTATCCATTTATTCTTTTTTATATTTTTAAACTATTCCGTAGCAAGCCCCTCTTCTTCTCTCTTTAATATTTCTTTTATGTTTTTAAAACAAGTTACTTATCCTTTGTAACTATGTGACCAAGATGGAGTGATAGGACGCAGGTGGAGTTTGTATATTTCTTTACGGCTTCTTTCTAATCTTTAGTAACTTTTTATGGTCTTTTCTTTTTCTTCTTAGGTTATAGTAAAGAGTTTTTTACTTTATGGATTTTTGGATTTCTTTTTTTATATTTTACTTATGGTTTTCTCTTATATGTTCATTCCATCATTTTTATCTTTTATTAAAAAATGGGTTTTTGTTTTTATTTCTTTTTATTCTATTTCTTTCTATCTTTGCTTCTCTCTATGCTCTTATACAAGATTTCTATCTTTGTGTTTCCTTTTAGCAACAACCTCTTCGAGTTTCCTTTTTGTTCTTTTGTCTTTTAGCTCAGGACCGCTATATGAACAATGAGTTTTTGAACATTTTTTAGGTTCTGGCTCAAGGAGGATTTTGGGAGGTGATGAGGGTGGAGGTTTTTGTTTTTAAAAAAGAGTGAAATTAAAAAATGGACTGAGTTTAAAAATGGGATTTTGATTTTTCGTTTTTTTTATTTTTAGTTTTTTAATTTTAATTTTCGGAATAAAAAAAGAAAGCTCCTGTTATGGAACTCTCTTTGATTATTTTTTATAGGTGATTTTATTCTTTTTCTTTTAAGCTTTGGAGATATTCTTCAGTCTGAGAATATGCTTCAGCTTCTTTCAACAACTCCTCTCGCTTTTTAATCGCATCGTCAAGAGATATGGCGCGTGATTTGAAATAGCGATTCCCTCTTTTAATTGAAATAACAAAATGCTGTTCTTTCTCTGACCAAGAAATGTTCTTGATTCCAAAGCCGTTAGCAAGCGCCCCTTCTTCCTTTTTAGGTAAAAAGTCCTCCTGACACGCAGGACATTTAGTCAAAGCTTTAGTCGCAATGTCATTGATAGAAAGAGCCAGTTTAAATCCACACTCACACTTACAAACATATTCCGTTCTATCTTTCACCTTTTCTTCTTCAGGTAGATTGACAACAGATAAGATACTCAAACGCCCTAGTTTTGTTCCTAGTAAAAAAGTAAAGTTCTTGTCTCGGAGTTTTCTTGAGGCGTGACCACAGCTTTTAGTTTGTCCATAAAGGACAGATTCTATTCTAGGTGTAAAAATTTTTCCGCAAGAACAACGACAGACGCATCTTTGTACCTTGTGATTGTATTTACAGTTAGGGTACTTGTGTATTTGTGGTTGACAAATTTCAAGAACAACCAGCTCTCCATAAGTATTACCAATAAGCTGAGAATGAGCTTCTGCCTTCGAACTATTTTTCTTTTGTTCGCAACAGTATTTTGTAGAATATTTATCATATAAAATACGAGGAAATTCTTTGTAAGTAATAGTACCACAGGAGCATTGGCACTTACACATTCGTTTAACTTCTTTTCCGTCAAAAGAATCCATCACTTCTAAAACTGTAAGTCCTCTATAAGTCTTTCCAATGACCTCAGATAAACTCTCTCTTATTTCAGAAATGCTACCTTTCCATTTACTATACATAAAAACCTCTTCCTTTTTTTGTTTTCTCTATTACTACTATTATATCACAAATAGTCATACATTGGGAATAAGTGAGTTTGCCTGTTTATTAAAAAATATGAATGTTTATGGATATAAAAAAGAAAGCTTGCAGTTGCAAAACTTTCTTGAGTTATGTTTATTGCGGATTCAAAGATTCAATAAATTCTTTAGATTCGTTTAGTAATTCATCTCGCTTCTCAATCGCTTCACTCAAAGTTCTAGCACGCGACTTAAACCAAAGACCTTTTCTCTTCACTGAAATCACAAATTTCTTTTCCCTTGCGTCCCAGTGGATATTCTTGATAGATAAATCTCCGTAGAAAGAACTTACTTTTGGATTTGAATCATAAAAAAATTTGTGACAGTTAGGGCAGACCTTTTGAGGAGTGTTTGTTGTTCCTTGGTAGTGATGAGTCGGAAATTTTAAAGGACTCTCAAACTCATGTCCACAAGAACATCTGAATAAGAAATGTGGTTCTTTCTCATTATCCATTTCTTTATCCTTGGAATATGAAACAATAGTTAATTCCCCTACCTGTTGTCCGAATAAGTAAGAGTAGTCTTTATTTTTCCTCCATACTTTACAATACCGACAAGACATATTCTCATTCCTATTTTTGACAACATATAAATATACCTCTTCTTCTCTTCCACAAGAACAGCGATAGGTACATCTACGATAAAAATTTAATTCTTTTATTGGTTCTGAAATACTTAAAATAGTTACTTTCCCATAAACTTTTCCAATAAGTTCATCAACGTTTTCTTTATACCCTATCTTTTTTCTTTTTTCTCCTCTCAAATGTCCGCAAGATTTTACATTCCCACTTAACACTGAATGTAAAGGGTGGTTAGATTTCTCTCCGCAAGAACAAATACAAACGCATTTACGAACACTTTTTTTGATAGGTTCTGAGATTTCTAAAATAGTCAGCTCATTGAACGTTTTTCCAATTAGGTGAGAGTAATCTTTTTTATTTTTTTTACTTCCTATTAAATGACCACAGGATAGCCTGATACCATACAGGACATTTTTCAAAGGCGCTACAACTTCCTTACCACAAGAGCAACGAAATAGACCTTTTCGAATTGTTTTTGAACCATTAAAAGAATCCATGACTTCTAAAACAGTCAATTCTCCGTAAGTATTCCCAAGTAAACAAGCAAATTCTTCTAAACCGCCACTCCAATTAAGCATTGCAGAACCCTCTTTTTATTTCGTTAGTAACTTTATTATATCATAAAAACAAGTGAGGTGTTTTGTTTGTGACAAAGAGCTTTTTATAAGTTTTATCTTTTAGCTATGTTATAATTAAAAAAGAAAGAGAGTGAATGTTGTTATGAGAAAATTGAAAACTTTTCTAAAAAAATGGGGCTTCTTCTTACTCGTACCCCTTATCTTTATCCTAACTTTTGATTACAGAATGATTCAACCAAGTATTGTGGAAAGACCAGCAAATTCTATCTATGACCCTAATCACCGATTGAATCAAGATATTGAAGATGAGCTGTTGCGATTCAACAGAAATAACGAAACACAACTAGGTATCTATATTGTCGATACTCTAGGTTTTAAATCACTTGAAAGTACATCACTAGAAATAGCAAGAAAATGGAAGATTGGATATGAAGATTCAAACAAGGGTATCCTTTTGGTGATTGCAGTCAATGACCGTAAAATGCGTATTGAAACTTCCAATCAGGCAGCAATGCTCTTAACGGACACAGAAAGTTATCAAATCTTAGATGATAGTAAGCCTCTAATGAAAGAAAAAAGATATAACGAAGCTGTATCTAACATCATCTCAGCAATTAACAAAGAAGTTAATGATGAGCCATTGACAGCTAGTGAAATTGAATTAAATAAAGAAAAGTTCTTTTCTACACCAACATCAGAAATGATTAAAAATATCCCTTCTGAAGACTTACTAGGAATGTCAGGGGCAATCATTCTTATTATCTTTATGTCAATCTTAAACTTTATCCCTCTTCTTTTCATTCTTTTGTTAGTCTTGTTATTCATCATTGGGTTTATAAATCATAAGCGAGGAAACAAAGAATTTAAAGTTTTCGGTCTTGATTTGACAAAGGTTGCTTTTGTTCCTGCCAAACACTCTAGTAGTAAAGCTAAATGGGATTCACAAGAGACTTCAATAGACTATGAATCTTCAAACTCATCAAGTAGTGACTGGGGAGGCGGAGGATTTGATGGAGGAGGTTCGTCAAGTAGCTGGTAAATCACTCTTTCAGATAAATAAAAAAAGAAGTTCAAATCTCTGAGCTTCTTTTGTTTGTGTTGTGATTATTGCTTTACTGACCAAAGACCTTCTGCAATTCTTTATCCTCGCTTGATTCAAGCGTGATACGAATCTCTCCTATTTCATCAAAGGTTTGAGGACTTCCGTAAACTCCAAAAAGCACGCGCGATAGACCGTCAATCTTTCGATATTCCACTTTAGAAATCTTGACATTATTCAAGTCGTCATATTTTTGGATAAGGTTGTCTTTGTCTAGGACAACAATTTTTTGGATTTCTTCGTGGTCTTTTTTAACAGTTAGTTTAATACCACGAATAGCTTGCTTGCGTGTTACTGTATCTGATAAATCTTTAAGACTTTCATCGTGAGTTCCAGCAAATGCAGAATGATAATACTCTTTGTAGTCTTGATATTCTAGTTCGACTGTTGCATCTAAGTCATTCTGATAGATTTCTACCCATTCATTGTTAGAAACAGGGCGTAGAGCTGCCGTCAACCATATCGGTCCTAGAACAAAAGGCGCTATCATCAAGGTTAAAGAACTGTATGTTAAAAATTTATCAAATCCAGTCTCTTCGCATGACCAGCTATTTAAAAACCTTACCACAGTGACAACGCCCAAAACAAGACCAATCAAAAACCCCCATCCTATTGCTGAAGGATTGTTTAAGAACCATTGAATAATTATTTTTATCATTTCTATATAAACTCCTATCTTTTATTTATTCATGTTGTTTTGCTCCCTAACTTCTTTCTGAGTCAAAATTTTAGCAATCTCTTCATAAGTCGGTTCAACAACATACATAAATTTATTATCCGTCAGTTGTTCTTCAAAAAATTCTTTCACTTCATCACTTACAAGGATTTTAGCTAAAGTAGTATTTTCGTCTAGAAAAACAGCCTTGATGCAATTTACATTGATAGTAACAGGAGCTTTTACCCCTGGCTCATTTCCAAAAACAAAAGGGATAAGTTCAATAAATTTTGTCATTGCTTATTACCTACCAATTCTGGTTGCTCATAGATATTCCCAACGATTTCAACAATGAAAAGGTCTGTATCAAACAAGCTGTATAAAGGAGCTGCTGGGGCTTTGAAATTTTTATTAACTTCATCGGTCACAAACATTGCTTTTTCTTCACTGTATGAAACAACCTCAAGCCAACCATCCTTACCTTCATGCTTATCTGTAACTTTCAGAATATCTCCAGCAAAGATTTCGTTTTCGCTTGTATCTTTTCTTCCAGTTGACTGCATAAGTTTGATTTCGTCAAAATGATAGCGATTCTCGTCTCTTTCGACAGCTAACCCTCTTTCAAAATAAACTTCTTGTGTAAGTAGTTCGTTGTTTTCAAAATCTATGGCTAAAATATCGCTTGTAGCAATCATTTCTTCGCCAATTGTAAACCACGCTCTAAATTTTGGTTTTGTCATTAAATTCTCCTTTTGCTTTTTGCATTACTTCTTTTAAAAATAGGATTTTTCTTTTCTTTTTCCTTTTGTTTCTGATAGTTGCTGTCCTTGTTGAAGATAATATCTTTATCGTCAACTATTTCAGGAACAAATAATTTGCTTGTAACCACTTATTCCTCCTCTTTGATTTCATACCCTACTACAACTGCAAGGTGCAACTTTTTAAAGTTTCCTTCATCAGCATACACCCAATCATAGATTTCACTTGATACACTATCGTAGTTAAGTCCGAACAACCCACTTGTTAGATTATCCACCCAATTAGCAATAAATTGTGGAATCTCTGGGATTTCAACTTCTTTAAGTTTCATTTTTTACTACCTCATCTTCATAAATTTCAATTTTTGCAAAATGCTTAGGATTTAGCGTAATAATGTTTTCACTAGGTTCAACCTGTTGCAACGTCATAAAATCTAAGTTACCTTGACCCATCCAATTCAGCATATCAGTTATAAGCTTATGAGTTTCTTTCACTTTGATTTCTTCTTCAAAGTAAGGATTTTTCAATACAATTCTTGCCATTTATTCCACTTCCTGAACTTATTTGCCCATCACCCAATAAAGTCTAACAACTCATTAAAAGGAACTTCTTCAATGTTTTCATAATTTGTGAAATCCTTGATATATTCCTTTAGGTCTTTGAGGACTTTTTCTTCGGTAACTTCTTCATCACCATCATAGTGCTTTTTATACTCAGCAACAAGCTCGTTAATTTGCTTTTGTGTTAGTTCACTTACCATTTATTTTACCTCCTCAACAATATCCAGCACCTTCAGCAATTTATCTACCGATTCTTGAGTAATGTTGTGATTATAATTTCCGTTTATATAGGGAGTTCTAAGAAATAAAACTCTACGTTCTAAAGAGATATGGCTAATATCTTCAATATTGATAAGTTCATCATGAGTATGGTCATTGTCACAAATCTGGATTCGAACAAATTTTGCCATTTATTTTACCTCCTCAACCTTAAAGAGAGGATTGTTAAAGACTTCGCTGAGACCTAAATTATCAAGCATAGTTTTTGTTACTTCAGTACCGAATGATGATATTGATAGCGGCAAAAATGATGCTTTGCTAAAATTATCTACATGTAGATATTGATTGGTAGCTTTAAGCTTAACAAGGTATCGTTTTTCTTCCTCTACTTCATACCCCTCAATCCAAGCACGAGCGTATGTTTTAAGATTCTTGAAAATCCATGATAAAGCATTTGGAACACTGACATTAGAATGTTTATCCTCAAACTCATCTAGAACAGAAACATCGTAATAAACACTTGAGTCCGTACTTTCTTGAAGCGTGCAACCACGCCCTTTGTAAAATCCAATCCAGTCAGCAACGTCTTGCGGAATTTTAACAACTTCAGCTTTTAGTTCATCAAAGATTTTCTCAACATCACTCCACAGAACACAACACCCTGGATGGTTGTCAACGATAATTTTTCGCTCTTCAATTTTTTCAAATAATTTTTTACCTACTTCCTGCTTATCTTCAATCATTCCTTGATATGCGTCAATCAATTCTTTAAAACTCATTATGTTACTCCTTGTTATTCCTATTCTTTCACTAACCTTATTTTACTTCTTCAACTTCAAATAATGGGCTATTGAATACTTCGCCAAAACCAGCCTCTTCTAGTTCTTTGCGAGTATGTTTAGTACGATATTCTTCGTTTTCGATATTATCGCTAAACACCCAAACGTGACCGTGCTTGAAATTTAGGTATTCTAAATCTTTGTCTAAACCTTTTAAACGAACCTGATACCGTTTTTCTTTCTTGAGTTTATATCCCTCAATCCACGCACGAGCAAATAATTCCTGATGCTCTGTTGTTTCAATCCAATCACGGAACTCTTCACTTTTGTAATTAACGTTCATCGCTCCGAACAAAGTATGACCTCGTTCTTTTGCATTTTCAATGACATCAATGGCACATTGTGGGATTTCAACTTTTGCAACTTCATCTAGATTCTTCAAATCATCTAAAATCGCTTTATGAAATCCACGAGTTATACCGTTATTGGTTTTATCTTTAACTATTGATTCACATTTCTCAATCAATTCTTTCAAGTTCATTATTTTACTCCTTATTATTTTATTCTTTAGTGAATTAACTCTCTTTCTTTACGCTCAAAAACTTCAAATAAAGAACTAGTGAATACTTCACCAAAACCTGCATTTTCCAGCTCTTTACGAGTATGAAAAACAGTTACTTCATCAGTCCCATTACTAGCCAAACTCCAATACTTATCATGTGTATGGTAAGCTAAATAACAAAAAACTGCATTTAGATTTTTCATTTTTACAAGATAATAAGTTTCTTCGTAACCGACAATCCACGCGCGAGCAAATAATTCCTGATTTGTCGCTGATTCAATCCAATCACAAAATTCTTTACTTTTATCGTTGACGCTCATTGCTTTGAATAAAGAATACTCTTGTTCCTTTGCTTCTTCGATTACATCAATAGCACATTGAGGGATTTCAGGTTTCACTACACCAACCCAATTGTCAAAATCGTTCGGATTTAACTGTTCCGTTTTTTCTACTTTTGAACTATCTTCATCAGCCATTATTGGACCTAGCAAGCCCATACCATTCATTTCACTCATTATTTTTACTCCTTATTATTTCTTATAGTTTAATCATTGCTCCATAGAGTTGCAGATGGTTCAGTATATTTCTCAAAAAAACCAAACGCACGTCCACTCGGACCTTGAACCATCAATCCACTAGTAATGCTAAACTTCACATCAACACCTTCTGTTTTCCAATATTCAATCGCCTCTTGACAATATTCTGTAAAACCCTTTTGTTTTTCACAGAAGCCACCTTGACAAAGGCAACCAACATCTGAGAATCGAACTTGCCCATGTTTTTCTAACAAAGGAGTTACTTTTTGAATGAATTTAGGGTCTAACAAAGCCTTATTCAACTTTTCTCCCAACTCTTTCACATATTCAAGTCGGCTATTCTCACGTTCTTTTCGTTCCATTTGTTGTTTTTGTAAGTATTTATCTTTGATTGTCATTTTTAAACCTCTTCCTTTATTTTATATTTTTGTTTGATAATTTACCCATGCAGAGCTTTCTGAATTTCTTCCCAGTAAGCGCCCCAGCCAAGCCAGAAATATCCATCACTAATGGCGTAACGTCCATCGCCCTCATCTAAGACATTTCCTTTCTTAGCTTCTTCTTCAAATTCTTTAGGAGAAACGCCAAACATTTCAACTTCTCCCTTAATTCCTTTTTCGTCAGCAGCAACTTCAAACGCACTTACGACTTTTAGAATATCTTTCTTAGACAACTTAGCTTTCTTTTCGTTTAACGGAACTGCTACAAACAATTCTTCATCTCCCACATAGCCTCTAAATTCAATTGTACGCATATTATTTCGTTTCCTTCCTGTTAATCACGCGCCTCAGATTCGCCCTCTTTATCTAGTAATATAAGATAAAGAAACAGCTCCTCTTCAGCAATTTCCTCTTTTTATTTATAATAATATTCTATCATAAAAAGGATAAAAAGTCAATAATAAAGGCAAAGAATATGCTGAGAAAAAACGAAAAAACCACGATTTTTCGTGGCTTTTGTTGGTATTGTGTTTGTTCCTTATTTTGTCTGATAA
>ERZ772961.214-NODE-214-length-26466-cov-4.044413_pt1 | contig 26466 bp, 20 predicted proteins | sample MGYA00580677_ERZ772961 | MGnify/ENA primary metagenome ERZ772961 (study PRJEB29015, sample SAMEA2738088) | human oral metagenome | biome: human oral; feature: human-associated habitat; material: saliva | place: China | collected 2227 ... | reverse complement strand
AATTTTTGTCTCTCATCCAAAAATTTTTGGATGAGAGACAAAAATTTAGATGAGGATTTGGATGAGACCGCACGGCGCGCAGCCGCGCGGAGGCTACACCGTTCGGGGCTCTGCCTCTTCGTGTTCCTGAAGCATTGCCTCGATCACCTGCGCCACGCCGTCTTCCCCGAAGGGCGGGCAGGTGCGCCCCACCTTCTCGATCAGTGCGGGCTGCCCGGATGCCATCGCATACCCGCGGCCCGCCCAGCACAGCATTTCGGCGTCGTTCGGCATATCGCCGAAGGCCATCACCTCGTGCGCCTCAATACCGTGCCGTGCGGCAAACTGGGCGAGAGTGTACCCCTTATTCACGGTCTTCGAGCCCATCTCAATCAGCGGCTCACCCACAACCCCGCGCGTGACCGACACCAGCTCACCCACGGTCTGCGCCACGCGCGCCTGCAGAATATCTGGGTCCATGCCGGGCACGTGCACCAAATATTTAATCACCTGCTCCCCCGCAAACCCGTCTAGCGCGCCCAGCAGATGCTGCTCCACCACGCGCGCACCCTCAAGCACTTCCCCGCCCTCATACGGGCCCTGAATGTAGACGGTATCGACGGTTTCAAGGGTATATGTGGCGTTGGGAAAAACCGGCTGCAGCAGCTCGTGGGCGCTGCGGATAGCGTGCGCCGGGGCCCCGTTCACAGCTTCCACCTCGTCAGCCCCTAGGTGATAGATGACCGCCCCATTCGAGCAGATGGCGTAGGAATCGAAATCGGTTTGTTCCCTAATGGGTGTGAGCCAGCGGCTGGGGCGCCCGGTCACGAACACGATCTGGATGCCCGCCGCCCGGGCAGCCTGAAGGGCGTGCAGGGTGCGGGGGCGGAACCGGAAATCCTTCCCAATGAGTGTGCCGTCAAGGTCACTGGCGATCAGTCTAATCATGCGGTAACGGCTAGTTTTCTTCGTAGGTGACAGTCAAAAAGGCGCGCGCAATGCCGTGGAAGAAGAGTTTAAAGTTCACGACGGCAGGTGAGGTGTTCTCGTCTACCTCAAGTTCGGGTACGTCCACGGCGGTCACGCAGAAAATGTACCGGTGCGGCCCGTGCCCCGCCGGAGGTGCCGCACCCAAAAACCCGGGAACACCGGCGTCATTGCGGTGGGTGAGCGCACCGTGCGGTGCGGCTGCGCCCGCCTCAAGAGAGGTAACAGCGGCCGGGATGTTTGATACGGTCCAGTGCCAGAACCCGCTGGGGGTGGGGGCGTCCGGGTCGTAGCAGGTGATAACGAACGACTGAGTGTCTGCGGGGAAGCCGCTCCACGACAGCTGCGGAGAAAGGTCCTGCCCGCCGGGCACGCCGAACAGCGCCGACAGCATTGTTGTCGGTGCCGTGCCGCCATCAGTAATGTCGGTGGAGGTGAGCGTAAATTCGGGCAGTTTCGTCAAACCCTCGTAGGGGTCGCGGGGCAGGGGTGCGTGGCTGGTGGGGGTGTAGTCGGGCATAGCTACTCTCCTTATATTCTGTATCCGGAATGAAGGTTTTTAGCCCGCTATAACGCGGATCTTTAGCCGTTGAGTACGGCAAGCAGTTCGTGGCGGTTTGGCGGGTTCGCCCCGGATCGGGAAACTGTAATACCGGCTGCGGTCGCCGAGAAACGCAGCAGCTCAGAAATCTCTTCACGCTCAAGCGCCGCCACCTTCGCACGCGCACCTGAGCCAGTGATACCGCGATCGAGCAGGCCACAGATGAGCGCCGCCATGAGGGAATCGCCCGCACCCACAGTATCGGCCACCTGCACACGGTATGCAGGCTCCTCAATACCCTCAGGGTAGGTGTGGGTGTAGGCGATCGGCCCTCTCTCGCCGCGGGTCAGCACCACTAGCTCAGCCCCAAGCGCCACCCAGGCACGTGCTGTCTCCGCAAGGGAACGGTCGGGGTACAGCCACGTGAGGTCTTCATCGCTGGCCTTCACCACAGAGGCGAGCCCCACAAACCGTTCAGCCCACTCCTGTGCGGCGGCGCGGTCACTAACGATACTGGGGCGGCAGTTCGGGTCGTAGCTAATGAGCGCGCTCTCACGGGCGGCGGTGAGCGCGTTAGCGACCACATGCGCACCGGGTTCGAGCATCGCCGCAATGGATCCGGTGTGCAGCGCCTGGGAGGTGCGGGCAAGTTCCACCAGTTCGTTGGCGAGCGCATCCAACGACCAGTCGATATTGAACTCGTACTCTGCGGCACCGTCCTGCCCAATGCGGGCTTGGGCGGTGGAGGTACGCGCAGCAGTGGGGGCAAATGGCACGTTCACGCCGGAGGCATCCAGGTGCTCGCTGATGGCACGGCCATAGTCGTCGGCGCCGTAGTGCCCCACGAACTGGGTGGGGTGGCCTAGGCGACTCACCCCGACTGCCACGTTCATGGGGGACCCGCCGGGGTAGGCGTGGGTTTGTTCGCCTTGTTTGTGGACGACATCTACGAGGGCTTCACCGATCACTGTTAGCATGTTTTCAATTCTACCTGCGGGCGGGCCTGCGTCGTGGTGCACGCACCACCTTCTTACCTGTCTTTTTGTGGGTTTTTGCCGTGGCTTCTTCCTCCTTTGCGAGGGGTTGTTTGGGTTGTTGCGCTCGTATCACAAATGGGCGTGTGACGTGCGCGTATTCCCGGGCGGTTCTGAGCGCACAAACCAGAATTACCCGTTAGACTTGAGGTGAAGCGGTCAGCACAGGCCGGCACGAACCGCCCCTGGCATCCCGGGGTGCGGCGAGTATATTACTGACGACGATGTCCACCTAGGAAGAAGGTCAAGAGTGACGACTCCCGAAAACGCTCACGCACAGTGGATTGCCCGCGAGACCGAGGCTGAGGAGCTAATCCCTCTCATCGGTAAGCTTAACCGTGAGAACGGCGTGGTGCTGAATATTCACGGCCGCAGCCTGGTCAATAAATCTGTAATTCAGATGCTGCGTTTGCATGATGGTGCCGCGAAGATCGACGGCACGCCCCTGAATCCCGCGCACACCCTTGAGCTGGTCCGGGCCCTGGCCGACCTTGACCTTGGCCCCTGCTCCATTAATATTGCGTCCCTGCACCGTCAGCATGTTGATGCGGGCTCCCCCGACTTCTCTATGTGGCTGCCCGAGCAGGTTGGCGCATCGGTTGGCAAGAAGGGCGAGACCGTCAAGCAGCAGGATGTGGTGCTCTACGGTTTCGGGCGCATTGGCCGCCTGTTGGCGCGTATTCTGCTGGAGCGTTCCTCATCGCTGGGGGCAAACCTGCGTCTGCGTGCGGTGGTGGTGCGTAAGAACACCGAGAACGACCTTGAGAAGCGTGCTTCTTTGCTGGCACGCGATTCGGTGCACGGCCCGTTCAAGGGCACGATTAAGGTAGATGCCGAGAACGACACCATTATTGCTAACGGTCTTCCGGTTCGGTTCATCTACTCCTCGGATCCGACCACTGTGGATTACACCGAGTACGGTATTGAGGATGCGCTTCTGGTCGATAACACCGGCCGCTGGCGCGATGTTCCGGGCCTGACCCAGCACCTTGAGCGCCCCGGCATTTCGCGCGTTCTGCTGACTGCCCCCGGTAAGGGCGATATGAAGAATATTGTTTTCGGCGTGAACGATAACATCATTACCGACGACGATAAGATTCTTTCGGCGGCATCCTGCACGACCAACGCGATCACCCCCGCACTGAAGGTTCTTGATGATGTGTACGGTGTGGAACGCGGTCACGTGGAGACCGTGCACGCTTTCACGAATGACCAGAACCTGATCGATAACTTCCACAAGGGTGATCGCCGCGGTCGTTCGGCGGTGCTGAACATGGTGATTACCGAAACTGGTGCGGCGCGCGCTGTTTCTAAGGCACTCCCCCAGTTGGAGGGCAAGCTGACCGGTAACGCTATTCGCGTTCCCACCCCGGATGTTTCGATGGCTATTCTGAACGTGAAGCTGGCTAAGCCCGCCGGGTCTAAGGATGAGCTGAACGAGGTCTTCCGCCAGGTTGCCCTCAAGGGTGAGCTTCGCCGCCAGATTGGTTACTCCGATTCGCATGAGGCCGTCTCCACCGACTTTGTGGGTTCGCGCAACGCGGGTGTGGTGGATGCGCTTGCCACCGTCGTCACCGACGACTCGGCAATCCTGTACGTCTGGTACGACAATGAGTTCGGTTACTCCTGCCAGGTGGTGCGCGTGCTGGAACGCCTGGTGGGTGAAGAAGCCCCCTCATACCCCGCACAGTAGGTTGCGGCCTGCGCGCTCGGCGGCACACCGGCGAGTAGCGACATAAGTGCTGCGGCGTCAAAAGACGGCTTAGGCTGCTCTTTTGACGCCGCAGCGTTCTCTGGGGGTATCCGCTGCGGCGCGCGAAGGAGATCAACTATGGGGGCGGAAACGCTCATGGGCAGAATCGTGAACGCCACAGACCTTATTGACGGTATCTTAGACGCGGGCAGCATCCGCGACTATACGAGCCGGGACCAGCTGATATTTATGCGGGAGCAGCTGACCAGCATGGCCTCCCACCTGCGGCACCGCACCGCACCCGCCGCGGGCGCGCACGCCCTCATGAGCCGGATGGTGGTTGATTCGTGGCCGCTCGATAGCACGCTCGGGCGGCAGCTGGTGGACATTGAGGATGACTACCTGGCGCTGCTGCAGGGCACCCGGAGGCACCCGTGACGGGCAGGATACGCAAGCTACTATCGTCATGCACCCGGTGGGTGTCGCGGGAGGTTAGGCAGGAAGAACTCAACGATTTCCGTGTGGCCGTCACAGACGGCAGCGGCGGGGCGCGCATCAGGCTGTCGGGGCTGCTGGGCAATAGTGCACTGGGGATTTGCGCGGTGACGGTGCGTACCCACGGCGGTCGCGTCAATATTATTCTGCGTCAGAGGCTTTCAAACGGCGTGTATTCGGGCAGTTTTGACCGTGAGTTCAGTGTGCCTGCTGGTGTTCATGAGGTCACCTTCGGGAGCGGGAACGCAGTTATCTGGCGGCGGGAGCAGGGAAGATATGGGTACGCCGCTGTTTCCTGTCGGTAGGCTGGCACGCACGTTGCACCAGCAGACACTCACGCCTTCACCTGCGGAAAATATGGTGCAGGCCCTCATCGGATGATGCCGCCTCATCCTCGTAAACCTGCACGGGTTCTGCCTCACCGCATAGCAGGTACCCGTTAAAGTTATCGTTCGGCACGTAGCACACAACCCCTGCGGCCCGTGATGCAGCGACCACTTTCTCCTGTATCTCTTCTGGGCTTGCCTCCACCCGGTAAAGGCTCACCAGCAGCGCCGCGTCTCCCGTTACATGCCAGTACAGGCACAGGCAGCGCAGGGCGTTGAGCTCCACCGGTGGGATGCCCTGCAGCTCGCTGGAGGTGACCACCAGCACGTTCTCCACCGGGCAGCCCAGGGTGACGGCAATAAAAGCCGCTAATTCCTGCGGACTCAACCGGTTTTTCACGAAAAAATCAAACATGCGGCTCTTGTACCTGCCCTTCTCCCCTAACGCTCTGTGTACCGGCGTCACCATCGCTGTGAGTGTCTAAAAACTGCTGGAGGCGCCGGGACAGCCCGTCCGTTTGCGGCAGGCTCACGGTAAAACATGAGCGCAGAACATCCAGCAGCGAAGCGGCGTCGGTGATGGTGCGCACCCTGCGGGAACCATCCGGGCGGTGCAGAGTGTAGCGGGTATTCAGCAGCGTGTGGCGGCTGCCGTCCGGGACGGCGCGGGCCGCCATGAGGCGGGTGCGGAACGGCGAGTGCGGGTGAGTGGACACGAACCAGTTACCCACCTGAAGGTCAATGCGGCGCTGCGGCTGGCGGTCAAAGGTGTACAGCAGCTGCTGCTTGGCACCGGTGACAGCGCATAAAACCAGGCCGTCCCGGTGCGGTTTTAGGCGGTACTGCCCGTGCGGGGTTAGCTGCGTCTTTTCGCTCTCAAGCAGCAGCGGGGCGGTTGGGGCCAGCCCGCCGAACCCCGCATCCACCAGCCACGGCTGCCCTTTAAGCGTCACCTGAAGCAGCATGTGGGTGCGCGCCCCAGCCTCCTCCAGCCGGTTATTGGGGATGACGCTGCCGGTGAGCGGGCGGGCCTCAAACCCGAGCAGGGTGAGTGCATCAAGCAGCAGCAGGTTCAGTTCGTAGCAGTAGCCGCCGCGCCGCTGTACAACGAGCTTACGGAAGATACTGCCGCTATCAATCGGCACGGGCTCGCCCAGGACGGTGCTCAGGGTCTGAAATGGCAATGTCGCCATGTGCCGGGTGAGCAGGGTTTTCAGTGCGGTAAGGTCGCACCGGGTGGGCTTAAACCCTATCAGGTGAAGGTACTCACCGAACTGTGCGGCGTCCATGGCATGTCCTCTACACGGTCAAAACTGTGACCGTTCCATTATCTCAGGGGTTGACCCGCTGAATACGCAGAATCCCGCCGGGCTGCAGGAATGCTGGCGGCGCCCACAGTCTTTCGGCCGCACCGCTAGGCCGGGCCGAACACCTTCTCCAGGTGGGCTATATAGTTCACAATATACTGTTCAACCTGCGGGTTTTTTATGACGTCATTACAGATGAAGGTGGGCAGCTGCGAGGTGCCGATGAACTCGTTAGCCTTATGGAACGGCAGGTATACGGCATCCACGCCCGCACCGCCGAAAAAATCACCGGCACGGGTGAACGCCTCAAGGGGTGCGTTCCAGGTGAGTGAGAGCATATGCTGACGGCCTGTGAGCAGACCGCCGGTGCCGTACCCCTCGGTGGGGCTGGCGCTGCTGCGGCCATCATTGGCGAACAGCATACCCGCGCCAGCGGTGAACACCTCGTCCACGTATTTTTTGACGGTCCACGGTGGGCCCATCCACCAGCCGGGCATCTGCCAGATCACCGCATCCATCCACAGGAACTTATCTACCTCCTGCGGCAGGTCGTACCCCTCATCAATGACGGTTTCACGCGTGTGGTGCCCTTGAGCCTGCAGGGCACTGCGGGCGGTCTGATGCAGGGTGTGGTTCAGGCGGCCCGCCGAGTGGCCGAATGCTTTGCCGCCGTCCAAAAGTAGGATATTCACGTGTTCGCTCCTTAATCGCTCAAACCGGTACTCACTGAACAGCCTACCGATGCGCACCGCAAAAAACGACCCGTTTCTTAACCTGCCTAACCGCAGCACCCCGCTTGGGGCCTCAATGACCGGGTGTGCCCGGCGGCCCAGCACCCCGCTGAGTGCAGCATAATTCCGTCGGGCAGCGCTCGCGCATGACCCCTACTTGCGGTAGAGAACCCCGCGGTGTGCCTGAAGTGTCAGCGTGCTGGGCGGGGTATTGCCGGCGGCGTCTTTGAGCCCGCTGGGCACACGCACCATGCGGGAGGTGGTGCCCAGGTTAATGGCCGCCCAGCCGTGTGTAAACGCCCGCGCATGCACCGCCCCGTCGCTTTTCACCGCCTCGGCGGGGGTGCCCAGATCGTACGACATTTCTGGGGAGAACGGGGTCCCGTTGTAGCTATCATGCTCGGTGACTGCAATGCCCGTGAACCGCCCGCCGCCGAAAATCCAGAACCCCGCCAGCCCGTACAGCAGGTTCTCGTCCGTGCCCGTCACCGGTGCTTTCGGGCCGCCGGAGGGGGTGCGCAGGATCGTCACTTTCGGCGCTGTCCGATCGGCGCGCTGAAGCCCCTCGTCGTAGGCTAGGCGCACCTGCCCCTGGGCGCCGCGGCCAATGTGGCGGCTTTGCAGCATGGCGTAGGTGGAGTCCAGAAATTCTTGGGCGCCCCAGCCCAACCAGACTTCCTCAAAACCGCCGCCGTAGGCGCTGTGCGCCTCCCATTTGCCCCACCGCAGGCGGGCCTCGGCAATATTTGGCACCAGAATCTTACCGGCCTTGTTCAGCTCGGCGCCCGCGTACTCGATCAGGTGGTCTAGGCCCGCGCGTACAGTCGCCATGGAGTCGACGTTGCGGATAGGCAGGTTCAGCCCGTAGTAGTCGCTCTCAATATCGTTATCGCCCATCACCCCGTCAAATGGCGAGTCACGCAGTTCTTTGACGACCGAGTCCATCCAGTACCAGCGGTAGTCGGAATCCCATACCGCCATCTGGTAGTGCTGGGGGTAGCCGCGCCACTCAATGAGTGAGCCGTCCGTACGGCGGGCGTACAGGTCTTTGCCGTTTTGCAGCGCCTGCTGCGCCGTATCCCAGGAGACCCCGGAGGAGTAGATGGGCCCCGGCTCGTAGGAGCGGGTGGAGGAGAGGCATTTATAGGCCAGTACCACCATATCCGGCGCATTCTTTTTCAGGTACAGTGCCGCGTCCTGCTCCCAGGGCTGCAGAATAGCAACCGAATAGTTCTGCACAGCAAACTCTAGCTGTTTCCGGGTGATCGGGTCCCCACCGTAGCGTATCCACGCACCAAAACGGCCGGGCACACCAGCCCGCAGAGCTGTATTATTAATCATTCCTCAGTATATTTTGACGGTCGTGCGGGCAGCCCACCAAGCTTACGGTAGATGCGGTTGTAATGCTCCATCACCAGGCTCAACTGGAAAAACTTCTCCACGCGCGCATACGCGTTACGGCTATACTGCTCATACAGCCCAGGGGTTTCCATAATGATGCGCAAGGCGCGGGCAAAACCGGTCACATCCCCCGGAACAGTTAAGATGCCACAGTTACCAATTTCTTTCCCGTCGGAGGCGTCCAAAATATCGTCGATCAACTGCGACATGCCGCCCACATCGGTACTCACCAGCGGTATGGACGCAGCCATCGCTTCCAGCGCCACGACGGGTTGCCCCTCATTATAGCTAGGCATTAGCAGCAGGTCGTAGTTCGCCAGCATTTGGCGCACCTTTACCGTCCCGTGGAATGTGATGAACTGGCCCATCCCCAAGTCTTCAATCAGGTTCAGGCACTGCTGGTAGTAGTCAATGCTGTGGTCGGTGGGACCCAGCACGTCCAGGTGGAAGTTCATGATGCCGGCATCACGCATCTGCGCCAGGGTACGAATCAGATCCGCCAAGCCCTTAATCGGCACCACGCGCGCAATGAACACGAACCGCCACACGTGGTTGCGGGCGTCCTCAAAGATTTTCATGCGCGCAGCCATGCGGGCTTCAAGGGCCGCGTGCACGCTCTCAATCAGCATACCGTTGGGCAGAATAATCGCGTGATCTTCACGATCACCGGGGTTCAGCTGGTCGATGGGCGCACCCAAACCGCGCGCCTCTTCCAGGGCCTTGGGGTACAGGTAGGTGATCATGTCGGCGCTCGGGTAGCAGAACCTGCCCATCTCAACGAACCAGGTGACCCAGACTCGCTCGTCAAAGGTGACCGGGCGTTCCATGAACAGCTTATAGTCGGCCGTGACCGGCTTATCCATTGGGCGTTCAAGCTTCGTATTCGCCGTGTCGCGCACATACAGGTTGTGTTCGGTCAGCAGGAACTTCGACCCGTAGTCGCGCGCAGCGGCGGCCGCAATGAGCGAAGCGTACCCGGTGGTGTGCGCGTGGTACACGCGGGCGTACGGCATGTTCTGGCGCAGCAAGGCGTACAGCAAAGACGTGAAATCGCGGACCTTCCAGAACAGTTCGGTCAGCGGAATCTCGGAGAGGAACCCCCAGGTACCCATCGCCTCCATGAACTCGCGGCTGCCCACCACCGAGAACAGCGGGAAGGAGCGGGTGCGCGGGTTAATCCCCTCATCGTACAGGTCCCACAGCGGGTTCATGTCCCCCTTCACCAGCGCGGAGAACGCCTCAAGAATGCGCCGCACCAGCTTTTTCCGCTGCCGCGCGTTCATGCGCAGGTGCGTGGGGTCGCAGTCGTGGGCGAATTCTTCCTTAAACTCCTCCATGCTCAGGTAGATCACACGCACCCATTTAACGTTCTCCGGCACGCCGTAGAGGTCTTCTTGGGGGGAGGTTGAGTCCCAGGCGATGTGAATAATCCCGAACGTCAGATCCGGGTTCTCCGAGACAATGTCGTGCACCACCGACGACACTCCACCCTTAAGGTACGGGTAGGTGGACTCCATGACGATAGCGACATCGACATCCGGGTAGTCGGGGTCTGGGGTGCGCGGCGCCGGTGCTGGGCGGCGCAGAGGTTCATAGACGTTTCGCATGTGGTGTTCCTAGCGGGAAAGCTACCAGGCGAGCGCGCGACGCCAGAAGAGAGAATGCTCCGGCGAAGCCCACGCGCGACGGTAGAAGGTGTAGGCGATAATGGCGAGTATGGCCTCCCCCAGGATAAGGGGGAAGTAGCCGCCCTCGTTGGGCATAATGGCGAAGATGATGCATACCAGCACCAAGTGCGCCACACCGATAAGCTGAGAGATACGGTACAGGCCCATGAATTCGATCTGGTAGTTGCACAGGGTAACCACCAAGAACAGCCCGGCGGCAATAATGCCGGCGAACCCTACGGGGAACACGTGCGGGATGGCGACGAGCATGATCAGCCCGGTAATGACCGAGGCGAAAATGGCGACCGTGAGGCTGCGAACCATCGCGTAGTTCGACACGTGGGTTGCTTCTTTGGCGGTGTTGGTGACCTGGGCGAAGGGTTTCTCTTCGAAGGTGCTCCACAGTTTCTTAATGACGAGGTTCACCCGGTCTGCTTCGGCCACGAAGAAGTAATTGTAGGCCAGCACGCACGGGATGAGGCTGATGTAGATGGCGACCACGTTAATCTGCCCGTGGGCGGCGACGAACAGCACGTACTTATCGGCCCACAGCACCGAGCCGGTGAGGAACCCGCGCAGCGCATCCTGGGCCACATGAATAATGGGGGTGCGGCTGAATACTTTGAGCTGGCGAATGTTCTTGCGCAGGCACAGCAGCAGCACAATAATGCCTGCGGTGGGCGGCAGGAACCAGAAGATGGGGAAGAACAGCAGCGCCGCCGCGTACCCGAGCCAGGCGAAGAACCAGTCCACCTGGTTTTTAGCCAGGCTCGGCAGCACGAGCAGCTGCGCGAAGGCGAGGTTAAGCACGCTGAGTATGAGGTAGGAGGCAACAGCGGATGCGCTCCAGTGCATGATGAAGATCAGCGGCAGCGCAAAGAGGATAATGAGGGGCAGGGTGGTCAGGTAAATGTATGGCCAGTTGCGGGCGAACGCGGCTACGTCGCTCACACGCTGGTATGCGGGGGTTTTGAGGAGGGCTTTGAGCTGGCGAACTTTTTCGACGGTACCTTCCTTGAGTTCCGTCTCAAGTCTTTCGGTGAGTTCTTGACGGTTTTTTGCGACCCGCTTGTGTTCTAGTTCGATGGCGCGGTAGATGGGCATACAGGCGGCCTGGCTGAGCCAGGGCACGGTGATGGATGCTGCAAGAATAACGTGTACGAGGGGTACGTCGCCGAGACGGTACCTGCCCAGCTCTGGTGTGACAACCGGGAAGACGACCATCAGCAGGGCGACGGGCGATACGTAGAGTAAAAAGTTGTAAAGAAGACGCAGTTTTTTACGCGTGGCGTCCTCTTGTGCGTCGGTGGGTGCCAAGGGAATATGCCTTTGTGGTTGGGGTAGTGGTTGGGTGTGGCTGGTTATAGTACTAGTCTACGGTGATTGTGAGCGAGACCTTCACACCCCGTGCGGGGTGGGTGCACCGTGCAATGTGTGTAGTGTTGGCGGCTGGTGCTTGTCTCGCCTAAATATTGTTTTATCTGCGTCTGAGCCAGCTGCGGGCGGGCCTTTCCATCATGTTGTCCTCAAGGTATAGGCTTACGTTAACTTTCAGTCTGTACATGATATTAGCGCACACCGGGATGGTATTCATTAACCGGTATAAATGCGCGCGTTTATCGTTGGGGTTATTTCCGCGTAATTGCGGGTTTTACCTTGATTTCTAGAGTATTTTTCCTTCGGCGTGGTGTATTTAAATCTCTACTTAACGGCGAATAAAATGAAATATTATTCGCACCACGTTTGTTTGACGTATTGTGTAAAACACCGTGCTAACTGCCTGCGGCAACAATCTCCAGACGTTTAATAATGCCCCCATACCCCCGTGGTACGTCAAATTAAGATTACCAATAAATCCCTCACTATGTGTGGGGTTTCACACTAAAAACCACATTTTTATGGCCTGCACCACCCGAAGGCGGGCGCGGGGTGCCTTCCCGGCCCACAGTGCACTTTCAAACCCCTTAAACTGGGCGCGGAGCACAGCGAAAGGCCCAGCACCCCCGCCCTGTCGAGTGGGAGCACCGGGCCTTTTCAGCCTTATCTGGCGGTAACGCCCCTAGGATGCGCTAGAGAGCGTGCGCAGAGCCACCGAAATCACGGCCAGACGCGGGTGCCCGGCTGGTGCCGGTTCAGCCTCACGGATTTCAGCGAGAACACGGTCAATATTACCCACACGGGTCGGGTGGTTCTCAACCCATTCCTGAAGCGCCAGCTGCGCCCCGGCGGGGGTGTGCGTCTCATGCTTGCCGTTCTCAGAGGCCACAGAGATCGCCAGCTCGGCGGCGGTCTCGTACAGGCTGCCGCGCATCGCCTGACGTGCCAGGGTCTCCCAGCGGTCATTACGCGGCAGCTCGCTGATCAGGCCCAGCAGCTGATCCACCTTGAACCGGTCGTAGGATGCGAAATAGATCGGCGCCAGCTCGGTTGCACCCAGGCTGTTGTCCCGTGCGGAACGGATAACGTCCATGAGGGCGTAACCTTCGAACCCGCGAATCCAGATGACGATAAGATCCTCCGGCAGGCCCCACTCTTCACCGAGTACACGCTTAGCGCGCACCCGCTCACGGGAAGCTTCCGAGAGGTATTCGGGCAGGTTGTGGCGCAGGGAGACGACCTCACCGAAGTTCTGCAGCATCTGGCCGATGCTGATGCCGGCAACCACGCCGCGCTCAGCAATCAGCCAGCGCACCACGCGGTCCAGCACACGCTGGTTATCACGCAGCACCGTGTACCATGCCTCCAGGGCGGTGGTGGCCGGCAGTGCACGGTGCAGCGCGGCAGCCTTGCCAAGCTCGAACAGTTCGCGAGCCACAATAAAGGCACGCGCCACAGCGTCCACACCAACATTGGTCTCTTCCGTCACACGGTAGGCGAAGGTAATACCGCCCAGGTTCACCATCTCGTTGGCGACGCGGGTGCAGATAATCTCCTTACGCAGCGGGTGTGATTCCAGGTACTCGCCGAAACGCTGCACCAGGGCTGCCGGGAAGTACTCGTGCAGTACCCCGCTCAGGTAGGGGTCGTCCGCGAAATCGGTTTGCTCCAGGGCGTGCGTGAGGTAAATCTTCACATAGGCGGCCAGCACCGACAGCTCGGGGCGGGTCAGGCCCAGCCCGGTCGCCTCAAAACGCGCCTGCAGCTGCTTGTCCGTGGGCAGGAATTCGACCTTGCGGTTCAGCCCTGCGTTCGCCTCCAGGTGGCGCATCAGGCGCTTGTACACGTTAATGCCCAGGAACGTCTCGTGGAACTCACCCTGCAGCAGCACGTTCTGCTCAATATTGGTTTCAAGCACCTTAGCGCCCACCTCGTCCCGCAGGGACTCAATGAAGTCGGCGCGCTCTTCAGCGGCAAGCTCACCGCCGGTCACCAGGCGATCCACCAGGATCTTAATGTTCACCTCACGGTCGGAGGTCTCCACACCGGCGGAGTTGTCGATGGCGTCGGTATTAATGATGACGCCGTTCTCGGCGGCCTCCACACGGCCCAGCTGGGTGAAGCCCAGGTTGCCGCCCTCACCCACGATCTTGGCGCGCAGCTCGTTGCCGTTCACGCGCAACGCGTCGTTGGCTTTATCGCCCACCTGCAGGTTGTCCTCGGTGGATGCCTTCACGTAGGTGCCGATACCGCCGTTGTAGAGCAGGTCAACCGGTGCCTTCAAAACCGCCGCGAGCAGCTGCGGGGGCGCCAGTTCGGTCACGTCCTCGCCCAGGCCCAGGGCTTCACGAACCTGCGGGGTGATCTCAATCGACTTGGCGCTGCGCGAGTACACGCCGCCGCCAGCGGAAATCAGCTCACGGTTGTAGTCCTGCCATGAGGAGCGTGGCAGGTTGTACAGGCGCACGCGCTCTTCAAACGAAATCGCCGCATCCGGGTTCGGGTCAAGGAAAATATCGCGGTGATCGAAGGCAGCAACCAGGCGGGTCTTCTGCGAGAGCATCATGCCATTACCGAACACGTCGCCGGACATATCACCAATACCGACGGCGGTGAATTCCTCCGCCTGGCAGTCATGGCCCAGCTCCGCAAAGTGGCGCTTGACGGACTCCCACGCGCCGCGGGCGGTAATGCCCATCGCCTTGTGGTCATACCCGACCGAGCCGCCAGATGCGAACGCATCGCCCAGCCAGAACCCGTACTCGGCGCTGATCGCGTTCGCGGTATCGGAGAATGCGGCGGTTCCCTTATCGGCGGCGACCACCAGGTAGTAGTCGTCCCCGTCGCGGGCCACAATACCTTCGGGGCGTACCACGGTCTCGGTGCCGTCAGCAGACACCTTAAGGTTGTCAGTCACATCCAACAGGGAGCGGATGAACACCTTGTAGGATTCGCGGCCCTCAGTGATCCAGGCGTCACGATCCACGGCCGGATCCGGCAGCTGCTTGGGGTAGAAGCCGCCCTTGGCGCCGGTGGGAATAATCACGGCGTTCTTCACCATCTGCGCCTTCACCAGGCCCAGCACCTCGGTGCGGAAGTCATCGCGGCGATCCGACCAGCGCAGGCCGCCGCGGGCCACGTCGCCGAAGCGCAGGTGCACGCCCTCCACGCGCGGGGAGTACACGAAAATCTCGTACTTGGGGTGCGGCAGGGGCGCGAAAATGAGTTCCTCGGAGGCGACCTTAAACGCCAAGGATTCACGGTTAAGGTACGCGTTGGTGCGCAGCACGGCGCGGATCACGCGGGTCAGTGACCGCAGGTAGCGGTCGGCGTCCAAGGTGGGGATCTTATTGAGCTCTTCACGCAGGCGCTCAATCAGCTCGGCGCGCTTAGCCTCACGGGCCTCATCGGTGAGCCCGTTCTTCGGGTTAAAGCTGGTGTGGAAGAAGTCCACCAGCAGCAGGGTGACGGCGGAGTTCGCCAGCAGGGTGTTCGACATGAACGAGGGGGTGTACCCCAGGCCCAGCTGAATCAGGTAGTGGTTAAAGGCGCGGAATAGGCTCGCCTCCTGCCAGGTGAGGCCCTCTACCAAGATCAGCCTATCGAGCGTGTCAGATTCGCGCTGGCCCAGCAGGTAGGCGTTCAGCGCGTCCTCGTAGAGCGAGGCGACTTCCTCGGGGTCCACGCCCTCGGGGAATTCCACACCGAAGTCGTACAGGTAGACGCGTGAACCGTCTTCCCTGGTGAGTTCGGAGGGGTTCTGATCGGCGACGATCAGGCCCATGTTCTGCATGACGGGCAGAAGCTCGGTGAGGGTGTGGGGACTGGTCAGGTAGGTCTTCAGGCGGGTGACGTTGCCTGCGCCGTTTTCAACTTTGATAGCGGCGGGCTTAGTGGTCTCAGCCATTAGAGATTCAAAAGTCACGATATCCTCAATTGCATTTTCTACTTCGTATTCGGCACGGTAGGCCATGGGTGCGGCTTCCGCCCACGCGGCGGCCAGGCGGCGGCCCTCAATGCCGGGTTTGAGCGTCTCAAGTGCGGCGGCGGTGGCTTCCGCCCAGGAGCGGGTGGCCGTCTGCAGCCGCTTTTCGAGAGCGCTAATATCCGTTTCCGGCACAGCCGTGGGGTCGGTGAGCCGGATACGGAAAAATATACGGGCCAGCGACGACGACGAGAGGTAAATCTGGTAGTCGATGGCCTGCAGGTCGAACTCCTCACGGAACACCTGCTGGATGCGGTTAAGCACGGTGGTGTTGAACCGATCACGCGGAAGGTACACGACCGCGGTAATGAACCGCTCAAACCGGTCCACACGCAAAAACAACCGGGTTTTACGGCGCTCTTCCAGCCCCATAATCCCTTTGAAAGTTTCGGTGAGGAAATCCACCGACGCCTGTATCAGCTCAAGGCGCGGGTAGTCTTCAATAGCGCCAATCAGCGCCTTATCGGAGTGGGAGCCGGGGTGGAACCCTAGACGGCGGCGAACCATGGCGATCCGCTCACGAATCAGCGGCGTCTCAACAGCTGGCAGTGAGTACGCCTGCCGGGAGAACAGCCCCAGGATGACGTACTCGCCCACCACCCGGCCGGTGGCATCGAAACGGCGCACCCCCACATAGTCGAGGTAGTCGGTGCGCCCCACGGTGGAGCGGGTGTTCGCTTTCGTCACGTACAGCGGGCGGGGCATAAGAGCGCGGTCCAGCGCCTTCCCGGAGAGGGGGATACTGTGCTTACCCTCGGTGGAGCGCAGAATACCCAAGGCACTGCCGGGCTTGTCAACAAGCTCAAACCCTGCAGCGCCCGAGGTGAGCACGCGCTCTTTCACGCCGAGGAACAGGAAATTCCCGCGGGTCAGCCAGCGCAGGAACTCCTGACAGGCAATAACCCGCGCGGCTGGCTCGTTCCCGCCGGGGTGGGCGTTGAACGATTCCTGCCCGTCACCAAGGGTGACCCCGCGCAGGGCATCCATGGAGGTGATGATGTTATTGACCTGCAGGACCATTTTCTCGTTATCGCGGGCAGCAGCGTGCACGTCGGAGAGGGTTTTCGTCACGCCCTCACGCAGCGCCTGAACCCGTTCGGCGCTCAGGTGCCTGGTCAGCCGTAACGCAATCCACGACTCCACGGCCACGCTTGAACCGGGCGGGGCGTCTTCTGAGAGTTTCAGGGCGGGGATCCCCAAGGTGGCGGTGTCGCCGCTGGCCACGGGCTTATCAACTCCGGTGCCGCGCACAACCAGCAGGTTACCGTCAGGGCCGCGCTCAACCACGAAGAGGGGATGGAAAATCGACTCGATACCGCCGAACTCAGAGGAAACATAGGCGGTGATGGAGCTTACCAGGTGCGGCATATCGTCATTTACGATGAGCACCATGGTGGAATGTTCGGTATCGTGCACCTCAATCAGGGGGGTGCCGGGTGCGCGTGTCTGCGCCAGCTCACGATGCGTGCGGGCCAGCGCCTCCAACTGCGCCGAGGTGTAGCCTTCGCGGTCGGTGTCCGGGCTGTTGTGGAAGTATTGCTCTATCCATGCATCGGCGCCAGAGTAGCGTCCCATAGCGTTGTCACTCACTGACAAGGTATGCCTCCGAAGTTCTATCACTTCACTGTGACGGTGTGTCTGTTATCTGCGCTTGCGCGTGTAACCTAACTCAAGCTTATACCTATTCTGCCTGTATTCTCTGCAAAATGCACGACTAGTCCCCGAATTTTCTAGCTCAGGGCGAAGAACAGCACCATATTTCAGCTCCGAAATATACAGTGCACCGCCAGCCTCTCACATGGTGGAATCCACGCCGTGGGTGCCCATAATTATGAGGAGGCTAGCCCCAGGGTGCGGCTGTAGCGGGTTGCGAGCCAGGTGCACATCATCAGCTGCACCTGGTGGAATACCATCAGCGGCAGCATCAATAACCCGAGCGATCCGGAACCGAAAATAATAATCGCCATGGGCAGGCCCGCCGCCAGTGACTTCTTCGACCCGCAAAATTGGATGGTGATGCGGTCCGCACGGTTAAACCCGAGCTTTCGGGCGATTACGTCGGTCGCCCACAGCATGAACGCAACCATGAGCGCCGTAATAACCACCAGCAGCACAATCTGCCACCAGTCCACGCGCGTCCACACCCCCTGCACCACCGAGGCTGAAAACGCTGAATAGACGATCATCATGACCGAGAACTTATCGAGCCACTTGGTGGTGGGTTTCTTCGCGAACTCCCCCACCCACCGTCGGGTGAGCTGCCCCAGCAGAAACGGCAGGAACAGCTGAATAGCAATATCAAGGAACACACTGCCGGAGATCGCCACATGGTCGCTGTTCATAAGCAGCATCGCTAAGAGCGGGGTGGCGAGCACCCCCACAATGCTTGAGAGAGACGCACTGACAATCGCCGCCGCCACATTCCCTCCGGCAATGGACGTAAAGGCGATTGATGCCTGCACCGTTGAGGGCACGAGCGTCAGAAACAGCAGCCCCAGGTACAGCCCGTCACCAAGCACGAACCGCAGCGGGTAAAGCGCCAGCCCGAACAGGGGGAAAAGCACGAAGGTACAGGTGAGAATCATGGCGTGAAGCCGCCAATGCGCCAGCCCTTTGAGGGCCTCACTGGTGGAAAGGCGCGCACCGTACAGGTAGAACAGCAGCGCCACAGCAAACTTGGTTCCGGTGCTGAACCATGCGGCGAAGTCCCCGCGTGCCGGGATAAAAATTGCCAGTATCACGGCGGTGATGAGCATGACGATAAGCGCATCGGGGCGTTTTCCCTTGAGTTTGCTGAGCATGACCCCATTCTACTCGCACCCCAGGCGCCTTAGAGCTCCTGAACGCACCGGTGTGTCTGCATCGCGGCGCCTTCACACGGCGCTTTCCCAGCCGTGTATACCGCACCGAGCGCCCCGGTGTTACCCGAGGCGTTTATGCGCTGTGGTACGCGGCGGCCGCCTCACAATACCTGCAAGGCGGCCACGCGCTGCCCCGCAATATCAGGGCAAAACGTTATATTCAGTTTTTAGAATATTTAATCGGTGGAGGATCCGCCGAAATCCGTTGAAAAGCCGAAATCCGTCCCGGAGTCTGACCCGCTATCCGTACTGACGTCCGAGCTGGACCCTGAATCGTAATCTGCGGCAGAGCCTGCGCAGGAGTCCCCCGCAGAGTCGCCGGTATCGGCGGGCGCGTCGGTGCCTGAGCACGTGGCATCAGGCTCAGCCGGGGTTTGTTCAGCTGGGGTTTCTGGTTCGGCGGGTCCAGAGCCTGCCTGCGGGTCAATACCGTACGGAACGTGGGCCTGCTGCTGTGCGCTTTCACTATCGTGCTGCGGTGCCGTTGAGCTATCCTGCCCCGTTGGCACATAGTACCCGTAGCCCCGCCCAGGCTGAGGCTGCTGCGGCTGACCGGGGCGACTCGGGGCAACCTGCGAACCGGGGTCGTAGCCGTACGGCTGCTGCATCTGCCCAGCGCCGCCTGGTTGTGCACCTGGTTGTGCAGTACCCGGCTGAGCACCGCCGGGCTGCTGCCCGGGCTGCACATAGTATCCGTAGGTGCCCTGCTGCGGCCCGGGCTGTGCGGGTTGGTGAGGCTGTGGGTACTGTTGCGGTTGCGGCTGTGCCTGGTTTGGCTGGTACGGCTGAGGCTGCCCCGGCTGCGGTGCTGGGCCGTACCCGGGCGGCTGCCACATGGGCTGCTGCCCGCCGCTGGCGGCGTACTGTTCCCACCGGGAGGCGTAGGCGGCGCGGGCAGCCGCATCCTGCCACCCGGTGTATAGGGTGCCCTCGAACTTCGGTGCGCCCTCGGGGTTGGGTGGGGTGTGCAGCTGCACGGTGTCCAGGCTGTAGTTCTCCCAGGCAGGCTTCTGTTCCTGCATAAACGCATCCGCCTGCAGCGGGTCGGGCCACAGCGGCACCGGCTCGGAGGAGGGGATGAGCGCGGGCACCGAGGGCGGGTTGTAGGTGGGCCGCCAGAAGAGACGCCCCGGTTCTTGGCGGTTACGGATCGCGTGGGCGCGCCAGGTCAGCACCGGGTGGGAAGAAATGAGGTTAACGAACCATACGGCCAGTCCCCCGTCGGTGACGGCGCGGTCGGCGAACTCGTCAAAGTTCACCTGCTTGTTCAGGTACTTACCGCCGGCGAGCACTTTCATGCCTCCCCTGGCGCCATCGGGTGAGAGGCGGTAACCAAAGTTGTCGGCGGTGTACTCCTGCGCGCGTGAAAGCGCCTGCCCAACAACGGGCAGCCGCATGAAACTATTGGTGAACAGCAGCCGGAAATAGCTCACGTGGCCTGCGGCGATATGCCCCACCTCGTGCCCGATGACATAGCGCAGCGCCTCGGGGTCACGGGTTTTACCGCCAACCTCGAACATGTCGGAGTATACGCAAATGTAGCGGCGGAACCCGTGGCCAGCGGCGAAGGCGTTCAGCGTGCCGTTGCCGCTAATAACGTAGGCGTCGGGGACGCGGCGCAGACCGGCGGCGCGGGCGGCCTCAACGACCATCTGGTACCCCTCAGGGAACTGGGTGGGAGACATGCGGATGCCGCGCACGCGCTGCTGTGCGTAGAGTATGGCACGCGCAATGTAGATGAGCAGCGGCCCCAGCACCAGCAGCACCACGAACTGTTGGAGGTACTCCTGCATGTAGTATTCGGCGGATCCGGTACGCGGGTAATCACCGAAATCCCCCAGGGAGTCCCTGCTGTCTATCACGAGCAGGAAGGATTCGATAATGAAAACGATCAGACCAATGTACGAGATGAGGGTAAACGAGTAGGCGGCAATGAGCCAGGGCAGCTCACCGGGGTGCCGCAAACCGTTGACAGCCTTATACGGCAGCAGGCTTTGAAATCCCCAGAATTTAGGGGCGGGTAGCGGGCTGGTGGGGGTTTGCCGTTTGTCTTCGGGCAGCCACCCTTGACTGAGGTCGTTGGGCAGGCCGCCCCCGCTGGCGGGGTTCGGCTGGTCCGGTCCGTGCTGGGTCATGCAGTAGTCCAGTTCTTGGTGTCTTTTTGTCTTTATCCCAACTGTACCGTGTTTCTTTGAGGGCGGGTACACGGTTGGCGGCTCTCTCACGGCACTTTAGGGTGGGCCGCACCGGGGCGTGTTACCCGGCCATGACCGCGCGGTGGGTGCGGCCGCTCGGGTAGGGTAGAAGGGTGGATGCTCAGAGAATCAGCGTAGAGGCCCGCCTGCGCGCCGTGGCCCCTGAACAGCAGCTGCTGTTTGGTGCGTGCTGTGTGAAGCGGATGCTTCGGTGCGTGGCCTCCTATGACCGGTTATTGGCTGATTGTGGGCGGGCACCGGGGTGCTATGAGCACGCCGATGCGTTCCTGCGCAGGATTTTTGGGTATCTTGAGCACGGCAGCTTCTCATCCCCACCAGAGAATATGCGTATTCGTGAGAAAATATTCGCCCTCATTCCCGATACTGACGATGTGCCGGATGATGCGGCGGTACTGGCCCAGAACGCGCTGATTGCGCTGTCGTACCTATACGATTTTGTGCTTGACCCTAACCCCGTGTACGCGCTGTACTGCAGCGATAAGCTCGCAGAGAGCGTGGATCTTCTGCACTACCCGCAGGGTGAGGCGGCGTCAGATGCCGCGCTAGCCCGCGAGTACGCCACGCAGCTGCGGTGCCTTTCACTCATTGGGGCAGGGGCAGCTTCGGGTGAGCTGCACGCATTCGCTGCCTCCCACTGCGTACCGTGCGACTAGGTGTGCGCGGTTTCAAGCGTGTGGTGCGGCCGCATATGAACAGCACAAGGGGCGGCCCGCCGCCGGCGCTCGTTACCTCACCGGCGGGAACCGCCCCTAGCCTTTAAGTTATGGGGATGTTCCGAAGAATACAGGGCACCTTACAACCCTGTACCACTCTCGCTCTACTACAACACTCGCTCCATTACACCCCCATAACTTCTGGTCCTGCTTGTTTAGCAGTACCAGAACTTAATGGCGCCGTGGATGCGCTGGCCGGCCACGCCCCGGTTTTCTCCGGGCGCGATCACGCCTTTTTCGACTGTTTTATCCACGTAGCTGCCGCCCGCGCCGCCGCCTGCGCCGAATGCGCCCGCGCTGAACGCTCCGGTGGGCCGGGTGATACCTTTGCTGGTTTCACCTTTGGCGTGGTCCTCTGTGGGCGTGCTTTTCGCCGAGTCTTTAGTTTCTTCGGGGGCCGATACGCCGGGTGCGGTTCCGCCTTCGCCCTGGTATGCGGCCAGTGCGGCCACTGACCCTGACCCGCCGCCGCCGTAGCCGCCTCCACCGGTGCCGGAGTGCACAATGGTGGCGAGGGTTTCAGCGCCGAGGGTCACGCTGGAGTACTGTGCGGAGCTTTGCGCGCCGTCAGCTTTGCGGTCGTCGCCGGCTTTGCCGCCTTTCTGGCCCGCAATGGTGTTATTGACGATGCTCACCCCTTGGGATGATTCGGCGTGGATAGCCCCGCCGCTGGGGAGTCGCAGCGTCGGGTTGGGGCCGCCTTGGCCGCCGTCTCCGGTGGGCTCACCGCCCTGACCGCCGTTGGCGGGGATGGCTGCCGAGGTGTCGTTGACGAAGGTTGCTGCCGTACTGGCTGCTGCGTTTGCTTTCTCACCGCCCGAGCCGCCGTAGATCGGCTCGTTCATCTGCCAGTACAGGTCTTGGTTGTCGTTTGAGCGCTGGTTAATGAGGATGCCAGCGCCACCACCGGCACCAGCAACCACGAGGGGCTCGTTATTGAAGAGGATGGCGGATGCGCCGCCACCGGTGGGGCCAAAGAATTCTTTAGCGTTTTCACCGGCCCTGTCGGTGAGGGAGGGCCCGTGGGCGCCTCCGTTGCCGTAACCTTTGCCGGGGTTTACGCTGTTGCCGCGGTTGTAGCCTCCGCCTTCGCCAGCAATAAAGGTGAATTTTCCGGTGCCGTTAAGGCGCACGATGCCTTTAATGGTTGTACCTGCACCGCCTATACCGGTGATGCCGGTGGAGTCGTCGCTGAATGAGCCGCCTGCGGCTCCGGTGACTTCAAAGTGCAGTTCTTTGGCGTCTGCGGGGACGTCCCACACGAGTTCTTGTGCGTAGTTTTCGTGTTTTTTCAGCCCGCCTTTGCTCTGGTCGGGCAGGCACTCGGTAGATGATGCATACGCCGGGACTGCGGTGGTGGCTAGCACTGCCGGAGCTGACCACGCTGCCCCTGCCACAAGTTTGCGGCGTGAAATATTGTTATTCATCCGTATTCTCTTATCTATCGGCGCTACTTTTTTTATTGCGGCCGCTGATAATACATGAAGTGTAACGAGGTCGGGGGTTCCGCTTTCTTGCGGATACTGCCCTAGTGCATTATCTGCCGCATCTGACCCCTTTAGTCTAGCAGTATAATTCTTCGCTTTTTTGCGTTTTGTGCATTCTATGTGCGGTATCACTAAATATTTTTAGAGGGCCTTCACGCGGGGGCTTTGGGCGGCTTTCCCCCGTCATACCGCGACTTTAGGGGAACCACCCCAGTCGGAATAACGAAACATACAGAATGTGTAAATATGCAGAATATTTATTACTTTTACACCACAAAATACCGTAAAAAATGGAATATTTTACCCATAAAGTATTCATTTTTTAGAAATAAAAATAGCATTCTCAAGAATATTTAATCATAGTTGCCACGGAATATAGTGCGGGGGTATTCACTAAAACTTTATACGTTTAAAGCCCGGTGCCTCCCCTTCTGCGGGGAGACACCGGGCTTCAAGCCGGGGCCGCACACGCTACACTGCGGCAGCTTTCGCTTGTCAGCAGCTTATACGTGTGCTACAAGGTTACGGTTATGCGCGTACCAGTTCTTCGGTGGCTTCGGCGATCGCCTTCTCCTCATTGGTGGGGATGACGAACACGGCAATGCTCGAATCCTCGGTTGAGATCAGGCGCGGTTCGGGGGAACGCTTCATGTTCTCTTCCTCGTTGTAGCGAATGCCCAACGGTGCCAGGCGGTCCAGCACCAGCTTGCGGAAGTCGCCGGAGTTCTCACCAATACCCGCAGTGAAAATAAGCGCCTGCGCGCCGCCAACCACCAGGTTGTAGCCGCCGATGTACTTCATCAGGCGGTATGCGGTCATGTCCAGGGCCAACTGTGCGCGCTCATCGCCCGACTGCGCTGACTCCACCACCTTACGCATATCGTTGGAACCCGCCAGTGCCAGCAGACCGGACTCCTTGTTAAGGATGGTATCCAGGCGTTCCGCGTCGATCTCGGGGTCGCGGGTGAGAATCGTGGTCAGCGCGGAGGGGTCAATATCGCCCGAGCGGGTGCCCATCACTAGGCCAGCCAGCGGGGTGTAGCCCATTGAGGTATCCACGGACTTTCCGCCCTTCACAGCGGTCACGGATGCGCCGTTGCCCAGGTGCGCCACCACACCGTTGAACTCGTCGCGGGCAATGCCGAGCATGTCTGCGGCAACGTGGGAGACGTATTCGTGGCTGGTGCCGTGGAAGCCGTAGCGGCGAATGCTGTACTTATCAGCCAGGTCGTACGGAATAGCGTAGCGCCAGGCGTGCTCAGGCATGGTCGAGTGGAACGCGGTATCGAACACGGCAACCTGCGGCAGGTCGGGCCAGGTGTGGAAGGCGGCACGCATACCCTTCACGTGCGCGGGGTTGTGCAGCGGCGCGAGCGGGGACAGCGCATCGATCTCGTCGATCACCTGCTCGTTGAGCAGCACGGGGTGGGTAAATTTCTCGGCACCCTGCACCACACGGTGGCCGATAGCCTGCAGTTCGCGGCCGTGCAAAACGTCTTTAAGCTTGTCAGCCATCATATGCAGGGCGACTTCGTGGTCGGGAACGTCAGTACCGATGTTTTCAATGAGACCGGAGGTGAGCATCTGCTCTGCTTCGGGGGCGGAGGTGTCACGCACCTGGTATTTGAGAGATGAGGAACCTGCGTTCACAACAAGAATAAGCATGGGTTTTTAGTTTCTTTCTGAAATAAGTTGGGTTAGCCCCAATCGTCGTCCTTTATATCCTACTTGAGGTGTGGGCCAACGAGCCAGATTCCGCAGGCAGCGGGTATTTGGTCCGAGCAGCGAAGAAAATACCCTCTTTCGGGCTACTATCCTCTGCCCGTGAAGAAGATAGGGCAGGGTGAAGGGTGCCTCAACCAGGGCAGGTGGGTGTTAGGCGTGGGCTGCGGTGAACGGGTGCGCATCCAGGTAGATGGCGAGCAGTTCGTCGGTCACGTCCAGCTCATAGGCGAGCGCGGAGAGGTTATCTGGGTAGAACGCGGCGGCGCGGCGCAGTATAACCGGGTCGATAAGGTTTTCGGCGGCTTTCAGGTCGCAGGCGCGTTCGCGGCGGGCGCTGTATAAGGCGTCCCAGGCGTCGTGTTCGTCGCCGCGGGTGGCGTGCACAAGTTCGTGGGCGAGTACGGAGCGTTCTTGCCGGGTGAGCATGCCTTCCCGCAGGATAATGGTGCGGCTGGCGTGATCGTAACGGCCGAGTATCCCCTGCCCTGGGGTTCCCCAGATAATGTCTACCCCGAGCGCGTGTGCGTGCGTGTAGGGGTCATAGTTAGGCACCGAAGAATCCCTCCTCACTGTCGTAGGGTTCGCCGCGTTTTGCCGCGAGGGCGTAGTTGTCGGCGGTGTATTCGTTCTCTGTTGCGGTGGGTGCACCGCCGCCGGTGGGGGCTGGGGGTGTGGGCTGCGCACTGGCGGGTACTGCGGCGGGTTGCGGCGTGGCGGGTGATACTGGGGTGGTGTTCATGCGGCGCAGGACTTCGCCCATGAGGTCTTCGTTGGAGACGTCTCGGATAGAGCCGCCCACGCGCAGGGAGTTGGCGCGGTCGGCGGTGATGAGCCCGCTTTCTACCATGAGGTCAAGCAGGTCGAGGCTGTAGCGGTCGGCTATTTTAACGAGGGTTTCCACATCCATAACTCCCGCGCCAGAGAAGCGCCGCTGAATAGCGTTGTGGTTCATGCCGAGTTCGGCGGCGAGCGCCCGCTGGGAGAGTCCTGTCTTGTATTTAATGTAGTCACCGATAGCCATGCCACCAGTGTAACAGAGTGGTTCATTTTGCGTGTCATACACCCTGGGTTTTCAGGCATACCGCCCGAATATTTGAGACTTTCACCCCTTTATGCAAGAATTTTTCTACCGCAATGCATGACTTTTTCTTTCAAGTCGGGTATGCTGGATGCTGGCTCCAGCACCCTGCCCAACACCCCGCGGCTCATCAGCACCCGGTTCGCCCCGCCCCCTTCCAGAGAACGCACTATGTCAATCACCAAGGAGAGCAATATGTCACGTTTAAACAACACATCTCAACATTCCCCTCACCGTCTGCGATGGGTGGGCCACCTCGTCACTTTTCTTCCTGCACTGATAACTGTCCTGCAGGCGTACGGAATACTGACCGGGGAGCAGGTAAACGCCTGGGTCGCCCTGGCAATAACTGTGCTGCGGGTGTGGCTACAACAACGTGCCACGCAAACCCCCCGTACAGATAACAGCCCTTCTTGTCCCGAACAGCGAGGGAAAAGGTGACTTCCCCTGTGCATGCACACAGCCCGGGCTGCCCCCTCCTCCACGTTCTATCTAGAAGACTTTTTTGCATTCAGAAGAGATATACGCTTCTGAATGCAAAAAAGTCTTCTAGATAGAGCCACCACAGGATGCGGTAGCATGAGTAGCGAATCATCTACTATGACAGAGAGCTTTATGACCACCCCCCACACCAGTATTATTATGCCGGTCTACAACACCGCTGATTCCGTTGTGCGCGCTATTGAATCTGTTCTTGCGCAGACAGACCCTGACTTCGAACTACTCGTCATGATTGACGGCTCCCCTGATAACTCCGCCCAAGTCATTAATGACTACGTGGCGCAGCACCCCGATCAACGCATCCGAGTCTTCGATAACCCCAATAACCAGGGCGTCTCGGCTGTACGCAACCAAGGACTCGA